>JACCDO010873489.1_pt1 | contig 21201 bp, 24 predicted proteins | sample 7446101 | NCBI WGS metagenome assembly JACCDO01 (sample SAMN15323440, study PRJNA562643) | freshwater metagenome | isolation source: river surface water | place: USA:Blue River Watershed | collected 2017-08-16
CGATACTACCAACACCGATACTACCAACACCGATACTACCAACACCGATACTACCAACACCGATACTACCAACACCGATACTACCAACACCGATACTACCCCCGTATAACATACCGTGTAATACAAATGAAATCACTGATTTAGTACTATAAATAATATTTTCAATAATAAAAATATTATTATCATAATTATTTTATAGGTATATTACAGTTAAGATATATTTTTAAATGGCTTATTATATTACACCAAATACTCGTAACACAAATGGAACTTATTCAGGTAATTGTTATGCGTTTGGAGCCAGTGGTGGATTTATTGTACAACAGGGTTTTAGTGAAGTTGTATTACATCAGCCAGATGTATTGGAAAAATATGATGTAACGGATGCCGTTCAAGTACAATTTAGTGCTCGTACTTTAAATAAAAAAATTGGTATATTAAAAGATTCATCGAACATAAGAGTGGTAGAAGCCTGGTATAATCCAACTACCGAAAAACTTGGTTACGATAGTTTAAAATTATGTGCTTGTGAATTTTCGAATGGACTTAATTATGATAGTGTCATTTCCGTGGGTAGATTAAAACAGTTATATACTGATTTCAAAAGTACGGTGAATAGTTATTTTGGAGACCCTGGTGGTTTCGCCTCTATATTCGCTAATGCCAATGAATTTGATATTAATAGTGGTGGTGTATTCGACGCAAGTGCCTATATACAAGTTATTAATTCGTGTTCTTTCAATATGACCGGTAGTTTTGTATCCGATTTATCGGGAGATGTACATATATACGATATTAACGATACATTAAAGTGGGTTGTAGATACAAATATATTCAGAAATAGAGCTCCCACTGACCGTAATTATGGTGTTGTAGATGGTTTTGTAGCAGGTGATTTAGTATTTATTCCTGAAGGTTTCACTATTACATTATCCTTAGATATAGAAGCAGAAACATTATTACCTATCAATAACGTAGGTCCCGCATTTTTAAATACGATTCGTGATAAATTAAATTGGACAAGAGGTTATGTAAAAAGAACTACCACGTGGAGTACTACCAATATTACACAAACCACTACAGTTCCTATTTTATTAGTATTATCCGATACTACCTTAGAGAACTATACTAATTTCGGTAAATCTTGGGCTATCGCGTCAAATATCGATAACCTAGATGGTACTCCTATTAGTAAAGAAGATAATTGGTTAGCTATTTCTATTTCTAGTACCGGAAAACATCAAACTGCTATCACTGCTTCTGGTGATATTTATGTTTCTAATAATTATGGCGCATTAAGAATTCCTGTTTATAATATCGGTGAATCAACAACGAATAAAGTTGCGATTTCTTTTACTGGTATGCACCAAACCGTAAGTAATGGACAAGAAATTTTAGTGTCCGATGATTATGGCCAAAGTTGGAGAAGTACTTTTAGCTCAGGTACATCCAAAATTTTCGTTTCTATTTCATTGAATGGACAATATCAAACACTTGTATCTAGTGGTGATAATGTATATACATCAAGTGATTTTGGTCGTAATTGGACTCCGGCTGATATGGAAAGTGAAATATATTATTCAGTACAAGCTTTCCCCACGGCTAGTATATCCGTTTCGTATAATGGTCTATATCAAACTATTGCCACTGAAAATATCTATATTTCGAACGATTATGGTAGAACCTGGAAAAACACCACTCTCGATGATTTTGAAGATAGAAATTGGTATTCCACTGCTATGTCATCCGATGGATTATACCAAACGGCTTTAGAATCTGGTGGTGATATCTATATTTCTCAAGACTATGGTAATACTTGGACATATGTTTCTGACCCAGTTGTCGTAAATAAAAATTGGGTATCAGTATCTGTCTCTGCCACCGGTCAATATCAAACCGTTCTTGAACAAAATGGTAGTATTTATACCTCTATTGATTATGGATATAGTTGGACTGTCGTCGATGACCCTGCTCTTCAAAATAAAAAATGGCAATATGTTGCTGTTTCTTCTGATGCTCTATATCAATGCGCAGTCGAATACGGTGGCCATATTTATACTTCACAAGTATTAGTACAACAAACCGACCCTGATGCAGAACCTTGTACTTGTGATGATGACTAAGTAATTTTGTAAATATATTATTATTTATAGTAATATATTTCGGGTTTAGCTAATATAATATGTTTGAATATATTATATTATGCCTTATCGTACCAGAAAAGTTCGTGGTAAAAATTGTTATAAAGTCTATATCAAAGGTTCTCGAGAAACCCTTCGGAAAAAACGAAATAAAGGTGTTTTTGCTTCCTGTACCACGAAAGAAAATGCTATCAAACAAATGAGACTTTTACGTGCTCTTAAATTTAATAAAAATTTTATACCAAATTCATCACGTAAAAGGAGAACTTTAAAAAACATTAGCAAAAAACATTAGCGTTTCTCTTAGCGTTTCTCTTAGCGTTTCTCTTAGTGACTCGTTTTACACCCACAAATATTATTATTAACACTATTCGGTAAGCAATCACACGCCGATTTTGCGGTCGTTGGTTGTTTCACATATTTACGCACTACTCTATGAGATAAATTCCAATCTTCGAGTGGTGCTATTTTATTGGCTCTTTCTTCAGTGTCTTTACATATGATAAACGATGTACATTCCGATACTTTTTTTTCAATTCCAAATATTAAATTATATCCGGATGGTACTAATTGGGTGGTTAAGGTAGTCGTATTTTCAATCGTATTTGCTATCTCATATTGTTTAAAATCTATATAATCTTGATTCGTGAATATCGTATCAAGCTTATTCATTTTTAATATAGTTCCTATTCTTTTATGTTTTATTAAATCACTCTGTGACATACTCTATATACTTTCTATATATTTTTTCGTAAGGCTAAAAGATAATCCACCAAATAGTATACCTGTTAGAGAACCAACCAATATTTGTGATATAGTATGTCTTCTATATTTCCATCTCTGATAACAGGTTATCAATGCTACACATAATTCTAATAGTAACGAATATATCGAATGCTTTACTAAATATAAATAAGTCAATGCAAAAAATACAGACTGTGCGTGTCCGGATGGCATTCCATATTTATCGCCTTTATAATATTCTTCTTCTCCTTCATATAGTGGTATTCCACCCGATGGTCTAGCTTCTTGAAATGTTGTTTTTAAAACTCCATTTAATATATAATTCATACCGGTAAATACTAAATAACCCGATAAATATTTGGCTTGCTTCAATAAGCTTATAAATCCAATGATAAAGTTAATCGTAGGACCATAAAATCCTATTCTATCTATGATTTTTTCCATTATATATTATCCTATTATTTGTTTCCACCCATAGGTTTTTGTTGATATAATTGCTCACATATCAATGAAAATGACCAGTTTGAACCATTCAAATTCACCACATCCCCTCTATCACTCACCAATTTCACCTTCATTCTACTTAAGTTCACTGGCCCAAAATATGTGCGTTCTTGATTCTGTAATGTACCACCATAATCCACATATACGGAACCGTTCTCCAAACCCGCTATCTTCATCGGTATATACGCAAACACATCTTGTACGAAAGGCCCTGAACCATAACTCTTTGCACTGACATCTCCCGCATTACTTATTATAGAACTCTGTCGTTTCGCATTCGCATTTTCGGTAATGGCACGTATTTGATTTTGTGTTAAACCATTATACGTTGTTTCATCGGGTGTCGCATCATATACTAATAAATTGGTGACCGGATCACACGTTAATTTTGTTCGATTTGCATATCTAGGTAATGATATATCAGTATTATTCGATGCTACTGTCACTAAACCATCATTTAAATGGTTTTGGTTAAAATCATCCAAACATATTAAAAAATAATTGTATAAATTCACACTGACGGTGGTATCTCCCGATAATTGTACTACACTACCTCGAGGTCCCCGTAATGATAAATTATATGATGTACTATCGTGAAAACCAATCAACCAACCTATGGTTGTATCCCAGGTAGTATTCGTTACACTTTTTACACCTGTATAACATTTCATAAAACTTGTCTGGTCATAAAAAACCAAATTATAATCAGCTGAATAATAATACTTATTGATATTCAATCTTATTTTTGTATATTCATTATTATTCGTTTTTATCACACTTATAGTTGAACCATATGTTAGTTCATTATTTGCTAATTCTAAATTTATGGCTTTTATTAAATTATCTCTGGTATATTTTATGGGGGTTATTCCATCCGATTCTACCGCCGGAATCTTGAATTTTATATCATTTTCTCCTTTCGTTGTGGTAACACCATATTCATAGGGCTTTATATAAAATATATTATTTGAATTATCAGTGAACTGAATACTATTCACCAATACCGGTTCTGTTGCTACTATTTTGGTATAAGATTTACCCAATGTATCTATAGTACCTAAATCTATTCCACCCAATGCACAATTCGCTGAACATAAATATGTGCTATCGATATGTAAGTTATTATACCATGTTGAGTCCGCATAATCTGTACTAGTTATATCATAAGATTCATCATAAAATCCTATCTTATAATCAGTTTGTGTCATTGTCTTTCTCATAACAATTGTCATACTACAGTCTAATCTCTCCGTCGTATTATTCGGCGTTATTGATATACTTGACCCTAAAAATATTTTTGTTCCATCACTATCAGTATAATTCTCAAATAAACTATTTATACCATTCTCTATTTCTTTATAAGTTTTAAATATTCCTGTTGGATAGTCGGTATATAATCCGTCAGTTGAAATTTTAAATATTCCCGCATCTTGATTACCATAATTTTTCAAACTTGGTGTTGCTATCAATAAATAACTACTATCGATGAAATATTGGGTATTTTCATTAAACGATGAATAAAATACATAACCACTTCCTGATAAATCGAAATATTCATATGAGTGATCGCCAGTTAAATCAGCCAAATTTACAGTCGTTGTACCGTCGGTCGTTGATACAAATTCGGATATAAATGTATTCATATAATCTGGTATGTTATCAGTCACATCTTCATAATTTATATAAGATACATCATAATTTCCATTATAAAAAGTATATGTATGTTCTTCTGTATTATTACTCACGAAATCATAGATAATATTTTCTGAAATATCAGTAATTGTACTTCCGGTATATGTATATGCACTCGTTGCTTTATACCAATATGTTGTATCTGGTAAATTATATGAAAAATCTGATATATGTCGTATGATTTCATCATCCTTATCAAAAAATGTATATGTATTACTTGAAGTATCTTGAAATGTATATGTTCCATTATCTACACTTACATATGTATATATATTTCCATTTTGGTCGCTCAATGTATTATTTGCGGTTAAAATCAATTTACCGTGTAAATAATCTCCCGACATATCCAAAAGTGTTGTCAATAAACCACCTTTTATATCCATATAATACATATCTTGTGTGAAAGTTCGATTAAAATCTACTTGAAATTTATATACCGAATCAGTATCTATATACCCCTTCATATAGTTCGTATTAAAATCCCCCAACGTGTTTTTAGGATTAGCAATTATCGTATTACCATTTTCCGTTACAACTGCCGTATTGATTGCACTAACATAGTCTGCTAATGTATAACCGGCTGTTGAATTACTTATGGTTATTTTATAATCATTTTGACTTACATCGTAATTGGGTTTTATACATTTTAAATATATGTATGGATTATTCGTAATGATATATTTACCACTTTGTTGGTCTATAATGGTCGTTTCGGATATTATATTATTCAATTCATTAGTCAATGCTGTAAAACGAAAACAAGAGGTTGCTCCCGTCCAAGTTTTATTATATGATGCGCTGGAATTTTCTTCTGGGAAAATAATGAGTGTTTTGGAATTTTCTATATTATTCGTAGTAAAACGATCAAATTTTATTTTTAATTCATAAAATGAATTACCATATCCGTTCAGCAAAACATTACTTACATCCGTTCGTGCGATTTGTGATTCCGTTAAATATTCATTATTCGATAATTGATAATTTAAATCATCTACTAATATTTTTCTAGTAACAATACCCGATAATGATAAAGTTATATTAAATGATAAATCTTCGACTGATGTTCCTGAAACATATTCTTTTGGTCCTATGTATTTTATAATAGTAAAATAATTATTTGTTTCATCTATATAATATAATCCATTGATTTCATCATATGACGCTTCGGTAGTATTCGTAGTTAATGGTAAATTCGGAGTTGAATATAAAATATCCGTATAATACTGATCATAATTATATCCCAAAAAAGCAGGTATCGTTTGATATCGAGAATTAACAGTAGGATCATTTGTGCTTGCGTCTGTTTTTGGAGATGACCAACTTGGAAAATATAAATAATAACTCGTCTCATCATAATGTTTCTTTATATCTATCGATATGGTTGCAATTGCGTTATCCGGATTATAATCGAGTCTGGTTTCACCAAAACTAATATCTGTATAAGTCGTTTTTAAATTCTGTATTTTCGCATTCAATGCTGTTATTATTGTTCCGGCAGTATAATTACCAGGTGGTATATCTATTTTGAAATCAAAATTTCCATCATTTATACCTGGTGCATTCCCCTTTAAAAAGAAAAAATTACAACCATAATTTGTACTTACTGTATACCAAGTACGTGGTACCTGTATCGAATATAATTTTATGGATACCACATCCCTCAATGGTTCCGATAAATTAAATGTGAATTCAGTAGATAATGTTGTTTTATCATCTCTATATTGACTATCTATACTTATAATTCGTTTTATAGTTTGATTCAGTGTTGGATTTAACTTATCGGGTGTAACCGTTAAAGCTTTTGTAAATCCTATACTACTTGGTCTTGCCGAACGTTTCGTTTTTTTAGAAGTGGTTGGTGCCGGTTCTGATTCCACCGGAGCAGGTTCTGGTGTATCCGTAACCTCATTTGTTACATCTTCCTCTTCTTGAGCATCTTCTACTACGGCTTCTTCTTCTCCTTCTTGAGTATAATCGTTTGTATTATAATCTTCAAATCCTTCTACTTCAAATGCTTCATCTTCTTCGTCTAAACCAAAAAAATGTTCATATATGTCTTTAAAAAATTTCGCTAATTCATTTCCGGATTTATTCTGCATATTTCGATAGCGTTCATATAAAAAAATGATCTTGGCTTCCAATTCTCTATCCGTTGGATTTATCAAATCCAAGATATCAAATAATTCTTTATCCGTATATTTACTTACTTCATATATTTGATTTTCTGTATGGTTCATCTTATATTACAATAATAAATTCATTTATATTTTTTATTCACTATTGTTTTTATTTTTGGATAAACGTTTTCGAAACATTTCACTTATAAATTCCACTAAATCCATTCTTTTACTACATCTATACAATATGTCAGTTGGAAATGATTTTAATCCTTGACCACGCTTCATATGTTTATTTCCTTTAAAACATATAATATCAAACGCCTTCATTATTGTTTCTTCGTCTTCTGACATTTCTTTCCGATCGATTCGATATTTTCCCTTATAGGCATATCGATTATAATTCCCATTATCATATACTTGATATTTATTTATATGTGCTCGATTCCTTACCATACCTATTCCTAATATCTTATTCGTCGAATTATTCATCTCCAATATAAACATTATCGAATCTATCGGTATTTGTACAGTTATTGGTTCGGGGGAACAATATATACATCCAGGATGATTTATACGATTTCTATATGCTTGATTTTCCGACCACGTTTCATTACTAAATCTCGAAGTAATTAAATAATGGCGTAAATCTTTTTTATAGGTCTTTAATTGTGAGTTAAAAAGCTTTTTTTCGGTGGGAACATTCATTTCTTTTATTGAATTTCATATTACATAATAAATTTATTCAATTTTATTTATTATTTAATGACCATCACAATCCATTTGTTCTAAACATTTATTACAACCTAATGCAACTGTACTCAAGAATAAACAAGTGGCAGATAGTATGGAACAACAGCCTTCACATCCATTTAAGGATAATGACCAGCATCTTAAACAGTAATGACAGGCACATCTTACATCTTTATTTATTGCACAACAAACCTTTTTTGTTTCTCTTTCCATTACTTCAACGGTTGTTGGTTCTGCTTCTTTCTTTTCTTCGTGTTTTTCTTCGTGCTTTTCTTCGTGTTGAGCTAGAGATTCGGATAACATATTATACTTTATATTTATATAAAAATTTATACCGATTAAATATATAATGAATAATAATATCGACGATAATATAAAAATAGATATTGAACTAAATGATATACATAATGATATTCTTTTTGAAAATGTTCACCATATAACTATCGATACTCCATTGAATAATGATTTTTTAGAATCCGTAAAACATAATCGTTTTATTCAAGATGAAGTTCTCGAACATTTCACTATATTCGATAATTCTTTTATTCAACATAACTATATTCATAGTAATAGCCCTCTCACTATGTCTGAAAATAATAGTGATGATGATGAAATTCGCATCATTAAAAATGATAGATTTAAAAACCAAATCGAAGACCATATTAAAAATGATTTAGATTCTTCATTACCTACCATTAGTAAAATAAATCTTTATAAAAAAAAAGATTACCAAGATGTGGTGAAATCACTCACTAAATATTATGAATATGATAATAAGTATTCCAATAAATTAGATATTTTAATTACCTATATGAAGGGGCAAAAAAATATTTATATTCAAGCCAACTCTGTATCTATTAAAAAACATTATGCTCTTATGATTCCTATTATGATTTTATCTGCCTTTTTATCCATTTTTGTTCCTATTCTACAACCCTATTACTGGAGTGGTGGGTTCTTTTCAGGTATCAATATTATCATCACCTCATTATTAACCATTTCGAATTTTATGAATTATGATTTAAAGGCTGAAAAATTTCATCAATTGGCGAGTCAATATGATAAACTCGAGTTATCTCTCGAAATGACCAGTGGTAAGCTCATTTTTATTGAAGATGAAACTGAAAAAAATGAATTGGTTTTAAATAAATTAAAGGAAGTAGAATTCAAATTAAATGAGCTGAAAGAAGCTTATAATGTATTCATTCCTTCTATCATTAAAAATATGTTTCCTATTATTTGTAATATCAATATCTTTTCCCTCATTAAAAAAATGGAACTGCATAAACGAGATTTAATTCATAAATTCAAAGATGTCAAAAATGAAATTCGTTATATCTTATATAAATGGAAAAACAATGAAACATCTACTATTGACCAACAAAAAGATAAAAACCGTCTATTATTTTTATATGATGTGAAAGAAAAGATCAAAACGGAATTAGGTCAATGTAAAGATATCTATGATTATATCGATAAACTCTTTACCAAAGAAATAAAAAACTCTCAGCATTTCAACCATTTTTTTATCTTCTGTTGGAGACATCAACAGAATAATCATATTAAAAAAGAAGATATGCATCCCATTATTATCAAATATTTTGATTTTATTTTTGAGGCATAATCGTCGGCACTATCTTCCAATACCACGGCATATCATATACTAATTTTATCGATTCATTTTTAGATACCCTTTCTTGTATCATTTGTGCAATTGGATTTATCGTATTCAATTGTAATAATATGATTATCCTTTTATGTTTCATATCATTTCGTAAGGGTATTTCTATAATTCGCTGTATATATCCTATCTTTAGTTTTTGAAATACTTTAAATATATAATCTTTTTTTACACTTTCCTCTATTCGAGGAATACATAATGATGTTATATTATTCATTTTATGACTTCTATTTTATAAGTTCCTCTTATTCAATTTTATATACATTTATGAAATGTTGTAAAAATATAAAACCAACCAATATTGGTTTTATATTTTGCTACCCAGTATTTCTATTTTCACATTTCGTCGCATTTTGAAATGAATAAAAATACTTGCTATCTCGGTTAATTGGCGTTAGAGGGGGATATTTATATTTTTCTAGTTTTTATATAATAAAATGGTTTATGACTATATTATCATTGTTTATCAACATCAGTTAAACAGTAGTAGATATTAGTATGTCATAAATCTCTCAATTTAGATATGGGGCTGTTCCGAGATATTCTTATTATATCAAAGGCTTTAAGTGTTTTTGATATTTTATATATTAATATACGGTTCGTTGGTTTTATAAATATAATAAATCATCTATTTGTAAAGATTGTATAAATAAATGGATTTGAATGAATTTATCGAAGATACCGATGAAAACATAGAAGGTGATTTAGATGATTCTTGGATTCACGCAACGGAAAAACTCGAAAAGATTGAACAAAACTATATTCGAGAACCTATGGAATTTATAGATACTTTTTTTATTTATATCAATTCCAATTCGTATATCGAAAAAATTCTATCCGAAAAACATCCTTTGGTTTTAATGGCCGATGGTAAAACAAATGTTCTCAAAAAAGAATATATCTTACAACTTATCCAATCCAAAAAAATCAAAACCAATCATTCCAAATATAAATTCATCGATATGATTACTTTTAATGTAGATTTAGAACCTGAACATATTCAAAGTTATTCGAAAAACGAGAACATTTCCGAAAATTCTAAAAAATTCTTTAATGTTCTCCCCATCATTGATGATGTTCTCATTCCGCCTTCCATTTTTGTATTTCACGGTATCAATTCTATCTTCTTTATTTTTCAAGAAAAGGAATTCGATGTCTCTCAGTTACAACCCAAATCGATTCTTAAAACTGTTTCAAGTTCTCAACATAAAACCACGAAAAAGGTCAAGATTATAATTGGTGGGGTCGATGTCAGTGCAAATGCTATAAAGAAGAATAGAGTTACACATAAACGTTTTACCCGAAAACACATTTAATTATATTCTACGAGATTTCATAGATGAATTACGAACACTACCTACTCCACACGATGCCAAACTACCTGGTTTATAATATACTCGTGAATTATCCGTAAATAGAGATTTCATATTTCTTAGATTGACCGTATTTGATGAAGTCGTATGAACAGATGAGAAATTGGTTGGTAAGCTTTCTATAGTTGAAACATTATAACTTGTTACACTACTTCCCAATGTCCCCGTATAGCTTGATCCTTTTAATAATAAAACATAATCAGATGTTAAGGTTGGATAAGTATTTGAAACTGTAAAATCACTGGTATAAAGTGCCGCACCTTTTACCCAAGTAAAATATGCAATATAACCTCCAAATGCAGCATCGTCTGATTGTGTAGATTCATTCGTAATGATTAAATCCTGTTCACTATTAAAATCATTAAGGTCTTCTTCCATTGTATAGATCGAATTTCCATTCATGAATACTTTTGTCACGTTATTCGAACGGCAAATTGCAAAATGTACCCATTTATTTTTATAATCTGATGATTCCAATGTAGTTACTGAGTTCGGAGTGCCATTCGTCCAATAATAAAATGAAGATCCTTCTCCTTCTTCTATGGATACACCAATAGAAACATTTTCATCATCATAACTACCTATTTGAAAAACTCTTGGATATGGATTTGAATCGGTTTGGTATTGATACCATTCTATGGTAAAATCACCTGTACCAAAATTAATACTATTTGCATTTGGGATTCGCAGATAGGAAGTAGCATTACCTTGAAAAGACAAACTTGACATTATATATATATATTAACTATAAATTAAATACTTCAAAAATAATATCATTCTCTTTGTTCATTCTAAAATGTCGAATCATTATATCATTTTACCTTTCATAAATGCTATAATAAAACATATATAAACATTCCATAATAATATCCTATACCACTCCCTTATAAAATGTTTCTAGACCTCGAATCTTTCCCAGTTCTCGAGAACCTTGATACTTATTATCATAATTATTATCGAGAACAAATCACTTTATTCTATTTTAATTTAACTCGTAAAAGTTCTCCCTCTGAAATACAAAAATTATCCATCATATTGGCCGAATTATTATCCTCCATAAAATCTCGTATCAAAATAAATAAAAATGAATACTTACCTTATTTGATAGTTTTATATAAAATGATTGGTGAAACCCGTGATGCTTTTCACGGTAAGGGAGAACACGATCTCACTTATATGATGATTTATACTTGGTATAAACCCTACCCAATTTTCGCCATCTATGCTCTTCATAAATTATTTTTTTTATTTGGTTCTTGGCGTGATATGAAATATTTTTGTGATTATGTTCGTATTCATTCGCCTTATGGTATCAATGATTCACTTATTACGATTTCCGTTGAACTTATGAACCGGACATTAAAACAAGATAAGGATTTATATCATAATGTTCTCCATAAATATATAAATATTTCCAATTTTCGAGAACATTTATCAAATGTTTCCAAATGGATTCCTCGTGAAAATAAAAAGTTCGATTGGTTAAATGAAAAATTAGTCATTCACTGGTTCTCGACATATCATAAGAATATGTTAACTTCTTTTACGGATTATGAAGGTTACTATCTCGCTCTCGATAAATCTAAAATGTTATATCGTAAGATGGTTGCTTCTTTGAATCAAAAAATCGATACTACTGAAATGAAACTATGTTCTCGAAATTGGGCATCTATTAAACCAAAAAATATTCCACAAATATGTATGAATCTCAATCAATACCGCTTTTTATCTTGTGGAGTTACCGATGAAAATTTCGAGAACAAAACTCATAAAGTTTCTTCCAATGAATTAATGCAATGTTCTCAACATATAAAAAAACATTTCGATGAAACCTTTTTTATTGGAGATGAATATGGTGGTGAATATGATGAACATCGAGAACATTCTACTTATATTCCTCATTTCGGTCAATTCATTCATTTTGTTAAAACCGCTTATCGTATTTTATATTCTACTTCTTTATCACCAGCCACGAAAGAACTACAAATTGAACTTTTAAATAATCAATGGAGTAAAATGTCACAAACGATTCGTAATAAAAGTCTCTATCATTTTATTCCATTCATCGATATGTCCTTTCATATGCAGTCACAAACTGAATCCTTCTATAGTGCAATTGGTTTAGCTATTCTTATCGCTGAAAGAAGCTCCTGGGGGAAACGTATTATGGTCATTGACCAGCGACCTTCTTGGATTAATTTGGAATTATGCACCAATTTTTATTCTATGATTTCTACTTTCGATGATTTAACAAAATCTTCCCGATATACTTCTTCCAATGTTCTCGAATCTTTTGAATTATTAATCAATTCTTTTATTCATACCAATACTTCTTCTTATGATATTCGTTATAGTAATATTGTTATTCTTACTGGTAATAAATGGAAAAAAAATATAATTGATTCCATTAATGAAATGTTCTCGAAACATAATTTACCTTGTTCTCGAATTATTCTTTGGAATATGTCACAGAACTCTATTCGTACATTACCTAGTGAATTCAATCATCCTAATTTCTTTATGATGTCTGGTCTTTCTGCTGGATTAATCAAATATTTATATTTATTATCAAATCGTACAATTATAAATTCTTATGAATTCATTCGTGAAATTTTAAATCAAGGGCACTATCAAGATTTGGAAACATATATATCAAATCTTTCGTAGAAATATATCATATTATTTTATACAGAGAACTTATAAAATAATATGATTCATAAAGAAAATGACAAGAAAAATATTAGTAGAGCTGATAAAATTAAATTATTAAGCCAAGGTGCTTATGGATGTGTGTTTCACCCAGGTTCCACGTGTCGAGGTAATATTGAAAATAAAAACTTTGTTCGTAAAATACAAGCCGATAATCATAACAACCAAAAAGAAGTCGAATTAGGACAAAAAATCAAAAAAAGTAAACATTTTAAAGACCATTTTGCACCTATCCTCGATTCCTGTCCAGTCTCTATCGGGAATATAGATAATGATGAAATAAAAAAATGTGATATCATCTATCGTTCTGGTTCGAAATATGTTTCTAATAAAATTTCTTTTATCGGTGAAAAAACATTAGGGGAATACTTAGTGGAATTATATGAAAGTTCTCCCAAAACTTTCTTTAAAATGATTTTTCAAACACATATTGATTTACTCGATAGTATCCGTATGTTATCAGATATAAACATCATTCATATGGATTTGAAAGATGATAATATTATGATGAATAAAAAAAACAAACCGATCATTATTGATTTTGGTTTATCTATAGATACTACGAAATTGATATCGGAACAAGAATTAAAAAAAGCTTTCTGGATTTTTGAAGATTATTTACCGTGGTGCTTCGATATTATTGCGATAAACTCCGTTACTCAATCTCAAAATAATTGGGATTCCGCCAATATTACTGAAAATGATATCAATGTTTTATGTAATTCACTTATCGAAAATTGTGAATTATTACATATGAAATTTGGTGATAAACCTGTTTTTGAAGAAAAAGAAATAGAGGAATACAAAACCAATGTTATGAATTATATGAAAACCTTTATCAATCAATCTTGGAGAACTATGATAGATGCTTTATTGAAATTTACGAATACGTGGGATACTTATTCAATGTCATATATTTATTTAAACATGATTAAAGTTACACTCGTATATAAAGTCGATAATCCTTTTATTCATTCTTATATTGGATTATTGAAACAAAATATCTTATCTACCCCTGATAAACGCTTCGATGCCACGACTATGAAAACCGAATTATTAAAAATATCTCAGAATATCAATAAATCGGATATCCATAAAATTCACGAAACCATTCATACACATTCTAATGGCATAGGGTTTTTTGATTTGATTCGACAAAAACGTGCTGAACATACATTACAATTATTACAAAAAAAATCCAAATTGGTGAATACTCGTTAGACTACATTTTACTATACCAATTTGGCTTTTCTCGTTTTTTCCAAGATGCTATTTTTTGTTTTTCTGCCGTTTGATAATATTTTCGATAGGATTCGATCGCATCTAATGTTTTACATTCTACGGGCATTGCTAATGCGAAGGGAGTTAATCCTTGTTGGGGAAATTTATCTGCAGTAGGTGCATATTTTCGTAGATATTTCGCCACGACATATGACTTATGCATCTTTTCTACTGGATGGTCGTATCGATATTTCCATTCATTGTGCATCGCTTCCACCAAATCCAATGTCCATAAATAATTTTCTAATGATGTTCGCATCCATATAGTGACTGGATGATTCTTATGTGCTATTTTATATAATTTTATTTCGTTTTGTATTTCGTTATCGGGGTCGATGAGTTGTATCGTGGTACATAACATTTGTACTGCTTCTAGTAATATTTTTGATACGTGTTTATCAAACATATATTCCGCACATTCTTGGAAATTCAAGGATAAGATAAATAAATTCATTGTTGGTGTTGATTTGTTTTATGGTTTTTTACTTTGATTACTATGTCATATAAGTAATTTTACAAATCAATTTTTCAGCAGTAAAAAATGTTTTAGTTTTACTTTTACTTTTTAGAATAAAAACTCACCTATAGTTTTCAATACATTTAATTCATTCCTTTCGTCGATCGTTTCTTTTTCGATTTTTTCGTCTTTTACATCTTGGTATAACCATCCATTCTTTGCTATGTATTGTAAATATGGTAATATATCTAATGTCAAGTCCATTTCATTCTTTTCTTCATCCGTGAAATAATAAGAAGTATTTGTTTTTTCATTCAAATATAATTGAACGATATAGATAATATTATTTTTGACCCTTCGTTCATTATCACTTTTTTCATATTTTTCAAATACCTTTTGTCGAAATCCCTCATCTTGCATTGACCTGATAAATTGTTGATAATCATATGGACCAATCGTTTTTATATTTACCTGTCTATCTACAAATTCCTGAAATGTTTCCTGTAAATATACCGATGCCTGTTTTAATTTTCCTTCATTCTCCGGATAATGTTCCAATAATTTCATATAATATTTCAATATGATATGTTGTTTTTGAAAAATTTCATTCCATACTGTTTCGTCATCTTTATATTTTATTAAGTTTGTCATATACCCAACTTCTTCTTCGGGATAGGAATATATCTTTCTACAATATTCGGAATAACAATGGGTTACCAAATATCTTTTGATAAAATACATATAGTCTTCGGTTACGTGTTGAAACATTTTATAAGTGAATCGTGAATAATTACTTTCTTTCTTTATGTAAAGTAATGATTCAATTTTTTACATTTCAAATATTATGAGGTTTGAATATATTCTCCATTTTGATAATAATCATAAGTCGGTCTATATCCCGATGTCTCGGTTTTACTGAAAATTTCAACTCGATGAGTTGGATACTGTATAGAATGGTTGATGGCTTCTTCCTTGGATAAAAATACAATCATATCTTCCCATTCAATTCCATAAAGAAATACATAAATTAATTCCATTTATATACATAAGGTAATCTTTTTATATTATAATAACCGGTATTGGAAATAAAAAAATATATTCGATATGAATTTATTTATTACATAGTTGGAATAATCTATTTTTATATGTTTTTTTAAATTTGATCACTAATTCTTCCTTCTTTATTTCTATTTGATTTTGTTTTAATAATTGTATTTCTTCCATAATAATCGTCTTATGGTGATCAGTCTGACAATAATCATCATATGCTTTGGCCGGTGCCATTTTACGATTTTCTTTCACTATGGCTCTGATATGTTCATCCATACTTTGTAATATTTTACTGGAAAATCCAATATATTCTTTTCGTTCTTTTTCTTTTTTATTATCCGTCGATGGTTTCTTACGAAAATAATAGCGAGCACTTTTATACATCTTATCTATTATATCCCCTTCAAAACCTTTTTCCATTAATATTGATATCTCTTTTTGTATCAAGGGATGTATATCGATTCGATTTGACCATTCTTCCCACCCATCTTTAAATGCGTGTCTATCATCATATTGATGTATTTTGGCGAACTCATATAATACTTCATTAAATTCATCGGAAAAGGTATATCGAAAGATTGGTTTTACAATATGCACGGGTTCTGCTTTCATTTTTATTTATGGTATTTGTTGTTATTATGTTTTGTTTGGTTTTATATTGGATATTTACACATAAATGATTAAAAAGTAATTCAATTTTTTACTTATATGGGTCGATTCCATTTTGTCTCAATATATCCACTAAGTAATTGATTTTAATGGGGTCAAAACCCACACCTGCTTCCGGCATTCCATAAATATATAAATAACAATTGAAGACAGTCGCCAATTTGAATCTTTTGGTAATCGAGATTTGCCCGGTTGCACTCGCCACCACTTTCTTATTGATACCCGATTCACAATCCGCTAATAATTTTTGTAATCCGGCTTTATCATAAGTCAATGCAATATTTGACCCATAAATAGCATAGGAGTTAATAGCGCCTTGTAATGCTTCTTGTGCTAATTTTAATAAGACTTTCATTCTTTCATCCTTTGATTTATATAATATTTGTGTGACTTGTGTGTATAATGTTACGTATTTATCATAATCATTTGGAATACTTTCATAATTCTTATTCGCCATATTTAACCCATAGAGTTGTTCAATCATATTCAAAAAATTATAATTTGTCGTATCAATCAAGGCCAGTTCTCCACTACCCGTACCAGTTCCAGCACTTCCTAATACCGGATTATATAAGGGTCGGCTATAATTGGTACTTACCGCCGCATTAATAAAAAAATTTCTAGCAGTCATACTCATTTTTATTCGGGGTTATCTATAGTATTTGTTTGGATATTTTTTATGAGAAAGAAAACATTGTTATCATTTTACGTTTTCCATTGAGATTCGTATCCATGGCTATTCCCGATTTTTGTATGATTTTGGTCATCTCGGTATTTATCGTATAACCATTTTCGATGAGATATGATAAAATGGCGGGTATATCTTCTGCTGTCATAAAACTATCCGGTGTTTTTACTCCATTCGAAGCCGTTGGATATCGCATCAATACATACATACAATTATATGGATTGGTTTGAAAGGGTGAATTCATTTGGAAAGGTGATAGTTTCCGAGTACTAATGGTCGCCACCATTTGTGCGATGGGTCCCGGGGGCATTCCACTGAAGGTGATGATATTTTGATAGGTTTCATAATAGGTATTCAAATATGGTTCTAAATACATTGTTATCGTCGTCGAGGTTTTGAATGGACTTTCCATTTCGTTTGGTATATTGTAACCCTAAAAAATAAATATGCGATAATTTATTATTCATACTTTACACATTTCATAACTGATGAAAATGTGTAAAGAGTAAATGTCAGAAACGTCGATCGATAATCATCGGCTTCTCCTTTCTCGCTTTAAATGCATCGATTAAAGAATCATATATTTCTAAATATGTTCTATCATCATTATACGTACGACACGTATATAAGTCTAATGCTATATAGTCTCGTTCCGGAAATGTATGTATGGATATATGTGATTCCGATAATAGATATAAAAGTGTTAAACCTTCGGGATGAAACTTATATTCTACTTTTTCTAATATAGAAAAGTCGTTTTGGTTACAAATTGTATCGAGTAAGGATTTGATTCCTTCTAAATCGTGGAGTAAGTTTTTGTTGCGTATGTCTTTGATATCACATATCATATGTTTTCCCGAGATTTGGGTTTCGGCGAACATTATATATTTTTAACAATATTTTAATTTTACACTTTCGTATATTGTTATCTATCATTTCTCCTTTTGGTATTTACAATGATGAATATTATTTATGGAATAAAAATAATATAAAATTATCACCGATTCATTTATAAATTTATGATGAAAGAAATTAAAATAATTGACGATTTTTTCTCACAAGATATTATTGATAAAATTAAACTAGCTATTAATGCAGCTTATAAATGCGGATGTTTAAGTCGTGTTAAAAACAATAGATATGGTGCACATGCATATTGGAGTATAAATCTAATCAATGATGTATTTTTTAGTATCGATTTAAAAAATATAATTGAAAAACATTTGAATGATAAATATATTTTACGAAAACTTATTTTACTAGCTGGAACATTTGGTCAAGATGCTACATATCATACCGACCACGAATTTAAATCGTTACTTGATTTTCAAGACGGTCAAGATTTTGATAATAAAGAAATAACTTTTTGTTATTATTTAAATGATAATGATCACGAAATATCTGGAGGTAATCTGTATTTCAAAGTTCCTTCTGAAAAATATATTGTTTGTGTAGAACCTAAAAATAATCGTGGTGTCTTTTTTCCTGCGTATTTAAATCATAAACCTACTGGTTTCAATCGTTTTATCTCTGATACACGTATCTGTATTAGTTTTAAATTTTTTCCGTTGCTTTAATTGTTATATTTTCAAATATTATTGTATAAAGTACTCTTTGTTGTAATGATGCAAATAATAATTCCATAAATAAAACCTATGGAATTATTATAAATTTGTATTTATACAACATTCTATAACTGAATCTTCTATTCCCATTTGTGATAAATCATTATCATATGTATTAGATAATATATCACCAATAACATATAAATCATTTGTATTATTATGTATCAATTTGTTGAAAAATGATTTATTTTCCATATTCGTGTTTATATATATTTTTTTTGAGTTAGATATTTTTTTTAAACTTGTAAGAGAATTCGAAGATGGTGTTATATTATTGAATTGAATACTATCAAAATATTTCAAATTATAAGGTCTTTTGTTCCATAAATTTATCATTATGGTTGCTCGTTCATATTTTTTATTATCTTGGCCAACTAAAACATTACACGCTGTATGCATACAACCACCATTAAATGAAACTACTTTATGTTTTCTCGGAAAAGATAATGAAAAAGTATTTTCTCCTTTATAATTTGACTTTTTGTATTTATCATGGTCTATATTCGTTAATATTGTTGGATATATCGAGTCATCTATATAAAAAATGATGGATAATAATGGCGTTATAACTTCGCCTGATATACGTCTCTCTTGTTCATCTGTATCTATATGAAAATTATTTAAATATTTTGTTGTTCTATACCAAAATTCTATATAATGCTTATTCGAATCATAATTTATGTTTTGTTCTTTGAATTGGTAAATAGCTATATCATATACGTATTTTTCTATCAACGACAAGTTTGGTGATGGGTTTAATAACCAAGAACTTACTTTTTCTTCTTCTTTTGTATTCTCTCTGATAAAATCACTCAATATTATTCTATCTATATCTATATTTTCGTTTGATAATTCATAACATTTGAATAATTGACTCATTATATCAAATTATTGAAAATATTTTATATTATTTTTACGCCATTGAATAATTCAAACTGCACTACGAATGAATCTTTACTGGCATAAATTTTGTTCAATACACTATTAAATTTCATATGAACCATAACAATCTATATAAAACCAACCGGCGATTACATATTTATCGTTAGATAATGGCATTTTTCCACTATGAGGAAAAAACCACTCCGAAGGAAAAAATACTAATTTACCTGCTTCTGGTTTAATATTATAACTTCCAAAAAATTCGGTTTCACCACCAGATTCAACATCATTTAAATACCATAAGAAATTTATTAATCTATACTTATTAAAATCATCACTTGTTGCAAAATCTGTATGATAACTAAAACTACCTTCATTCTGTTTATATTTATGCATCAAAAACATTTCGATTGAAATATTATGTTGGCTTATCTGTATATTTAAATTCTGCATATTTGATAAATACTTATTCAAGTTTATTACTAATTCTTTTAACAATGTCTGATAGAATGGATAAAATGTATGAGCGTTGTTTATTTCTTTTACTAGAATCGTTATATCTTTTGTATTTTTTATTTTTTTGTTATATAAGCCTTTATTTTGTTTATTACTAACCATTCCATTGTGTTGCAAATGCGTATTTTTTTCAAAATATTCTATTATATCTTGGCATGTTTCATTCGAAAGCGACCCACTTTTTTCATATATAAATTCATTCATTACTAATATTATATGGTATTCTTTAATTTATATTATAAAATATATAAATATTAAGATATATATATTTTATAATGATGATGAATCAAGTGTTTGAAATAAAAAAAACAATTACTGA
>JACCDO010310988.1_pt1 | contig 21198 bp, 23 predicted proteins | sample 7446101 | NCBI WGS metagenome assembly JACCDO01 (sample SAMN15323440, study PRJNA562643) | freshwater metagenome | isolation source: river surface water | place: USA:Blue River Watershed | collected 2017-08-16
CGCAAAACAATGAAATTATAGACTTATTAGTGGCACAGTTGCGTCTTTAAGTAGTATTTTCAATAAGTGTTAGAATTGTTTGGAAGCGATGCATTATTATTGGTCTGAAAAAATTTTTGGACATTTTAAAAATGTCCAAAAATAAAAAGTAGTCCGCCGAAAATCACGAATTTCACACTTTAAAGCATTATGCTGTAAAAATTATACAACTGGATAAAAAATCCTTATCATAATTTTTTATTCGTAAAATCTCCAAAAGAGTTTTTGTTCTATTAATATATAGACTATTTAGAATAAAAATGTCGCAGAAACTCGCCGATAAATTCCATTGTGAAGCGTGTGATTATACTTGCTCTAAGAACTCAGATATGAATAAACATTATCTCACACGAAAACATAAGACTAGAATAAGTAGAATAGAACTCTCTCAAAAAGCGTTTACACCTGTATTTATATGTGCGAATTGTAATAAAGAATATAATGCTCGCAACAGTTTATGGTATCATCAAAGAAAATGTAAATCAACCAGTGAAAACGTAAATACATCAGCGTCCGCACCCACAAATACATTTGTAGAACCACCACCTACTCCTATCGCAAACCCAAACGACCAACTGATATTAGAATTACTGGCGAAGAATAAAGAGTTGATGGAGATGCTAATAATACAGAATAAAGAATTACAAAATAGAGGTCCAACAACAATAAATCAAACGACGAATAATAACAATAATCAGCGTTTCAACATCAACGTATTTTTGAATGAGAGGTGTAAAGATGCAATAAACTTTTCAGATTTTGTAAACAACATACAGATTTCGTATGAAGATTTAGAGAACAATGCGCATCTAGGATTTGTAAATGGAATATCAAAGATATTTTTAGACAATTTGAAGCAACTGGACGTGACGGAGCGTCCGATACATTGCACGGACGTGAAGAGAGAAACAATGTATATAAAAGACGAGAACATATGGACGAAACAGCCAGATGACGAGAAACTCCAGAAAGCGATACAAACGGTTTCGTATCGCGGAATGGGAAAATTAGCCGAATGGAAGAAAGAGAACCCCGATTATAAAGACTGTAATTCCGAGTTCTCTCAGAAATGCGTAGACATTCAATTGCAGACATTAGCAGGTAGTAATCGCAGTGTATATTATCCAAAAGTAATTCATACACTTGCGAGAGAAACGGTAGTAGATAAATAAAGTGCGTTTGAAATAATATTTTAGTAGATTCAAAACAATATAAACAAGTAATCATTTGTAATTTATAATAATGAATTCGGATAAAGTTTTAGAAATCCATAGCGTCCAAGTATCGCCGATACGGAATATGATTACTGCGCTCAAAGATGTATTGACCGATGCGTCAATTACATTCACGAAGCAGGGTATGCGAATCATTAACTTTGATAAGACACATACGATTTTAGTCAATGTTATGTTGCACGCAGACCGATTTGAAAAGTATCGTTGCGACCCAGATAAAATCATTGTATGTGCGAACACGCTCCACCTTTTCAAGGTGATTTCCACAATGTCTAATGATGATACGCTTTCTATTTATATTGATAAGTCGGATTATCACGATGGTATTGTATCGCACTTGGGATTACAATACGACAATGGTGATATTAAACAGCGCTATAATCAAAAACTTCGCTTGATTGAGCCGGATACGGAGGAGTTCGTGGTTCCCGATGTAGAATATTCTACAGTCATTAATATGCCGACGACCGATTTCCAGAAAATTATCCGTGATTTGAATGGAATTTCAGACCGTATCACTATCCAATCTGTTGGAAGCGATTTGATTTTCTCTTGTGAAGGAGATTTTGCGAGTTCGCGCATTTTGAGGTCGGAATCCGGTGGATATATGGAGTTTATCAACAAGCCGGACGCTTCGGTAGTGGTCCAAGGTGAATTCTCATTGAAAAGTCTGAGTCATTTCATTAAATGCACTCCACTTTGTAGTCAATTGGAATTGTATCTTGGAAACGACTTGCCTCTCATTGTGAAATATGATGTAGCGAGCCTAGGTGAGATTCGTATGTGTTTAGCAGATTTGCCTTCGGCATAAATAATTTGTAATAATATTATATAGTTATTATTACCAATGAGTAATTTCACATTAGGGAGAATGGTTACAATAGAAAAGAAACAACCATCTAATAAGAAATCCAAAACTCCACCGTCGTTATCAACGGAAGAAGAAGAGGAAGCCACACAGGAAATACCGTCACAATTGTTAGAATATAAAGGTGAAAGTGAAAGTGCATCAATATCTAGAATGGTGACCTTACCAAAACAAACACAACGAACATTTCACGGGTTTTCTACAAATTTCGCATCTGCATTAATGTGTATTGAAACTCTTACCGAATATATACAATTATATAGCATTATTTGTGAGAATTTTCTGGATTACATTTTTGAGAAACAAACACTAGATGCGCGAACGTTGGATACTATGGTATATTCTTTTGTGAATAAAAGACCAAAACGAAAGCAAACGGATATGAGAGGTGGCCTATTACATTCAGACGCATTGATTTTACAGAACTTAGAATATGGACCATTTGATAAAATCCACGATTGGTTAGGTGACAGAAACAAATATTTTGCAAAATCACAAGGTGTATTAATTCCGTATATTTGTGATTCGGCAAAAGATACAGCATTTATCAATCCAAATTTTAAATTGGACTTTACGGGTAATCAGGGAGGCGACGTAGCAACAAAAACCATATCCAAAATTCTACACGGAGTAGAGAACCCACGAAACGCGAAAAGTATAAATGAGAGGGCGCTTCGTGTTGCGATTGTATTGAAAGAACCCGCCAAATATAATTTTTATTTTGGTCCGGGGAATGAGCTTCCGGCTTCATTGACTGTTGATGAGCGCAGAGTTATTAGTGGTATTATAAATCCGCTGAGTAATTTTTCAATTGATTTGCATTCTTCGTTTCCCGGAAAGAAGAATTGGATATACGATGCTTGTATTGGAAGACATATCCGAAGACAACTTGGAGAATTTGCTCCTCAAGTGGTTGGATTACCCAATATTTGGGACCCTTCCAAACAAGGTTCATTCACAATAAATGAGTCCATAGAACATAACATTGGAAATGGATTTCAATTGATAAAAATATTTGATGTCCCATTCAATAAAAAACAATACGCAATTTTACGATTTGTAGATAAAGACGGAACAGACGTGTATAATGACTCGGACACGGGTATTTATTACAACACATTAAACAATCGCAAATTTGAAGAAGCCGGTATAAGGGTGGAACTCCATATAGCTGTTGAAGATAAAACGAATATAGCAAAGGCTGTAATATTAATATGGAAAAAAGATAATCCAACACCATATTACGTCGTTGTTGATTCCGGATTTTCAGTTACTGAATTATCAGAGATATTGTTATATGTAGATACTACTCTGGGACCACTGCGACCAACTCCCAGATATTCAATATTGAAAGATATTACAGACCATCTAATAGGTTTGTTAGGTCAAAAATATAACAAGACAATTTTAATCCATTTTTTTCTAATGTGGAAATATTCTGGTGATGATGGGACGATTAAATTAGCGGAATTATTGAAATTGATTTATTTAAGTGGTGATAATTTGGCGTTTGCGAAATCCATTGTTATACCAAATACAAATGCTGTAGGTAGTTATTTAAAAATAAAAGAGAAAGAAGATGATAATGACGACGCAGGCGAAGATGATAATGAAACACCAAACCGACCACAATTCTTTATGGCGAAATTTATTCCAGATAATGGCGATGCTTATCATACACTTATAGAACAAACCCGAATGGAAATTATATCCGGATTAGCTTTTAGTCCATCAACGCCGAGTAAATTAACAGGAGACAATATTATATCAATTAATAAAGATATTGGAAATTTGTTGAAAAGTGGAGATTTTTTCAATACGCCGGACACTATGATTCCAAAGATAATGAGGATTACAAAAATAAACAAATTGGAGAGTGAGACTGAATTTCGTGGTGAGACAATTCAGCGTCTTGGTGAAATACTACAAGCAATAAAAAATATAAATGTAGTTGTATCATTTGTAAAAAATTATAAACTCATCACACAAATACTAGAGAAAATGACGGACCAAGTGGTAAAGGAATTACCTCTTCGTGTGCCTTCGCGCAGAGGTATAAACTTCTCTACCGCGTGGAGTCAAGTATCAAAATTAGTAGGTTCTAGGTCATCATTGAACGTAGCTATAGAACAGGTAGACGATGAATTAGAGAAACAGATAGTAAAAATGAAGACTAATATAGATACAATTAATGATACTCATTTGAAACAGATATTACAATTAAACCCAAATATGGTTGTGTTTATAGAGCAAAATATGATGGGTTATAGACGCGCATTATTTAGTGCAAAAATCCAAACGTGGTTAGGTGCAAATCCAAAAGCAGGAGAACGTGAATTTGCAAAACAATTGATTGAGCGAGTATATTCAGGTATGTATGGAGGATTTAACGGTGGTGGTGGTGGGAATATAACAGAACTCATACATCAAATTGTATATAATATAATACAACGTTTTGGAAACAATATACAACAATTTAATAAACCACCTCCGGGGTTTGATGGATTATCTCCTAGAAGCGACAGCGACTCATCTTTATCGGAAGATTCTCCAGGTAAAACTAAGAAAAAAAGAAAAGGTGGACGCAATAAAAAAAGAAACACCACCACAATCAAAATGCGTTTCAAGCGTTGAAGATTTCAAATAGTATTCCTATACAATTGCTTTGTATCAAGAATGACTGCCTCGCCAGTATGTCTACCTTTACGAATATTAGAAATTTTAGTGAAAATTACATCGCGACTACCAATTTTGTTCGCACATAAACGAATAATATATGATGGAATAATCCCATTTTTAGGAGCATATAATATGATGTGGGCGGACGGTGTTGTCGCCGAGTGGAACCAAATATCCGATGGGTCTGCATCATCAATTAGTTCCCAGTTTTCGTATTTATTTTGTCCTATTACAATTGTGTATGTAATTCCATCTACGATTGTATCATATGTTTTCATTTTACACTGTTGTGGTATAATGAAAACTTATTATTTTTGAGTCAATTTTCCAAACCAAATTATGAAGTAGGCGTATTTTGCAAAAGCGCAATTATATCATAAGTAGCATTCAAATCCGGTATGAAATTGGATTTTAGACAAACAAGTAGTTTTCGTATGTATTTTTCATTTGTTTTCTCTATACCGATAATTCGCCGGAATGTATTATAATACTTATTGCTATTATCTGTGTGTGATTCTAATACTGTAATTGTATCTTGTAAATATGAATTCCATTCAAAAATGGTCCCATTGAACTTGGTGTAAAATGGTAATACGCGTTTTATTGTTTCATATATATCCAAAGTCAATAATTTGATGATGTTATTCAAAATTGTTTTACATTTGTTTGTTTCAAATATGATTTGCTCTGTGATTTGATTTATTTCTGTATGATCCGATAGTTTATAGGAAATATCAAACAGACGGATATACAAATTATCTAGTATAACACGTGTTTCCATATATTCTGTGAGTTCCATTTATGGTATTGGTTTTTTTCTACATAATAAATATATTTAATAGATTCAATTTTTACGTGAATACAACTTATAGTATTGTAAAGTGAGTCGGCGCAATCAAAAAAAAGTAATATATATACGCCCAGTTGACGGATATACCCCAAAAAGAAACGATACGATTTGGTTTATTGGGGTTGAAGACACGCAGAATATAATTACAAATTTTCAAGGTATAATTATAGGACATTGTTTTCACCGTAATGGTGATATATATAATTGGTGTAAAGGTGCGTATAGAATACGAAAACAACCGACTGAAATGTATCCATACTTTTACAAATGCCACATAGTATCAAAATAATTTTTTCAGATAAATATATTTTATATGTATTATATATATTTATGAGTGCTCCACAATCAGCGAATCTTGCTATTCAACCAGTGTCTTTTACATATACTGATACGGCATCAGGTGATATAGTAAACGAACACGAACTTATTATAAATTTCGGAACATATACGGTTACATATGGTATTCAATTAAGACATATAGGTTATAAATTGGGTGAATGTATTGGTATTAAATCATTAATGCCCGGACAAAAAATCACACAAGAAATTGGTGCGTCATATTCAAAAATAGTATATGATGAAACTGGAAAACAATTATCCATCGCTGATACAACGTCATCGGAATCGGAATTATTTTCAACTGTTTCAAATACATTACACAATCTATCACAAACAACAAACACGTCTACATCAAATTGGAATGCCGGTGGTGGTTTTAGTGTGGATTTATTAATTTGTAGTTTTGGTGGCGGTGGAGGTGGAGGTTCGCAAGATATATCAACCAGTTTCAATGAAGTATTATCATCTGTAGTTACATCAAGTTCGTCAAAAGTAAAGAATAGTAAAACTACATCTGCATTGTCGTCATTTCATTCGTTGCGCACTACAACAGAAACTCAAACGAATACAACTGTAACTAATGATATAATAGAAAATAGGTCAACTACAAGAATAGCAAGGTATTATTTTTTTACAATGTATAAACAATATGATTGTGTCCGATATATAAAAAATATATCACAAAACCCGTTTTTAATCAATATTACATCAATGCGTCCGTTATTTAACAAAACGTTTTTACCTCATATGTTAAATCAAAATACAGCACTTCAAACATTTAATCGTATAACATCAAGTATAAAGGACGGGGAAACAACAGCATCAGTTGCTCTATTGTCCTCATTAACTGGAGGTAATATGAAATTAGATACAAATGGGTTAATTGGCACCAATGGATTGATAGGCGAAAGTGGTTTAACTGGAGGTGGTATAACTGGAGGCGGTTTAACTGGAGGAGGTTTAACTGGAGGTGGTTTAATTGGCGAAGGCGGTATATATAGCGGTAAAGGTATACCTCCAGTTAGTAAAGTAAAGTTATTATGCGACTTCTGTAGCGATACGCTTTTTCCGAGTATGTTGTATATTACAAATGCGAATGCGGTTGTTACAGTTAAACCAACCCCCTGTAAATATGAATGTTCCTTTGTAAGTAATGATTACGTAATGGCGCCTTCTCTTGTAGGTAATGATACAGTATCTATACCAAGAATATTATTTCAATATTTACTGTCTAATATAATTTCCAGACAGATAAGCACCGTATTTTTACCGATAGATGGATTTTACTTGCGTGGTGAGAACGGGCAGACATTGGATAATAAGTAATTATTGTTTGATAATCAATATCATACAATACATAGAATATAATCTAGAACTCAGGAGCGTGTGTTTTAAACAAACAACCTTGCTTCTGTAAGTTAGGAATATCAATCAAAACGTTTGGGTCTTGCAACGCACAACTGTCCATCCATACCTTTACAATACAAAAACTCCTCTTAGGAGAAACCGTAATACCATTAATATGCTTACTATGTTGACGATTTACACAAAGTGTTTCGCCACACAAGGCATAAAATAATGCCTTCCAAACCTCATAAACTTGTTTGTTAAGAACTTTAAATGAGAAACAACCACCATTGCGGTTCTTAGGGTCCTCCCACATAGGAGTAATCCCAGAACGCATCGCAAATAACATAGAGAATTTGACGATATGGTCCGTCAAACTCTCATTAATCGCAATAACATCATCAACCTTGTGAATGTTACTCATAATCATCTTATAACTTCCCAAGTCCCAGTTTTTATCCTGTGGTAAATGATAATACAAATCCCATTTACCAAGCAAAAGGTTCGGTTTGGTGGGCGTATCCATTGTATTCCCGTATACTATACTTAGAAATAATCTTTATATACTCTTTTTTTCATATTCTGTGTTTCCGATTACAATATACTCGCTTGCTGTAAGTGTAAATGTTTTGATTTTAGAATCCATTATTTTCAAAACATACTTATTATCAAATATATATTTGTTAGATTGATACTGTAAACAACGCAATACAAATCGTTGCGATAAAATTTCATTGCCTGTAAAATATACAGCCGATTCCAATTCAATTGGAATGCTTTCTAGCATTTCTGGGTGAGTATATTCAATACTTAATAGATGTCGCCGTGTTTTCACAAATTTCACGTTATAATTATCAATGTTCTCTCTAAAGATGCGTGAAATTATTCTATCGTTGTGTCGCATAATAAGTAGATATTCGTTTCCTTGTCGTTGAGGAGCAATTTTCACACTATTCGCGAGTATATTAAATGTGTTCTCCAAATGCGTCTGAAAAACATTATCAACGGGAACATATAGTTCTTTATCGTCTGAACAGATACACATATATGGGAAACTTGGTTCAATCTTATAGTTGGTAATTTGTGAACGGACATTGAAAATAAATATACGTAGCCAATGGACTATCAGGCTGTTCTCAAATAAATACAACCATAATGCAGATAAGTTCATTTGAATTACAGTATATACGTATACCAAATGAAAATATATAGTTGCTATGTTGTTGTAATTCATTGTATTATATGATAATAAATTATATTTCTATATGAAATTATCGCAATATATTCTAAGTAGATGAGTAAAAATGGACTGTTTATATTCCGTAGAGATTTACGAATAAATGATAATATGGCCTTGTATCACGCAACGCGTGAGTGTGAAAACGTATATACTTGTTTTATTTTCACACCCGAACAGGTGAGTAGAGCGAATCCATATAAATCAGATAATGCTATACAATTTATGATGGAGAGTCTAGAAGATTTAGCATCAGACCTTCAAATCTCCGGCGGTCGCTTACATACATTTTATGGTAAAAATAACAATGTTATTCGTGAATTAATACAGGTTCTCCAAATAAACACAGTTTATTTCAATCGCGATTACACCCCTTATGCACTTATTCGCGATGACGAGATTTCCAAATTATGTGATAAGATGGGTGTAAAATGTGCGATGTATCAGGATTATTACCTATATGAGCCGGGGACAATTGTGAATAAATCAGGTCAAATATATAAGAAATTCACGCCATTTTATGATACGGTTCTCCACAAGGCAATAGAACCGAGTGTTTATACTAAGAAATCTGCTCTTCGTTTTCGTTCATCTACTATCGCATCAACTCAAATAACATTATTGGAAGCGCGAGAGTCGCTTATAAAAAAAAACGACAATATTATGGTGCGTGGTGGGAGAACAGAAGGATTAAAACGTTTGGCTGGTGTAAAAGAAGTGAGTAAATCATATGCGAATACTAGAAATATATTCGCTATAAATACTACACTTATGTCGGCATATATTAAATTCGGTTGTGTTTCAGTTCGTGAGGTATATAAAAAGTTTACAGGTGAATTACGACGTCAATTGATATGGCGAGAATTTTATGCACACGTTCTCTTCGGTTACCCTGAATTGGACCCGAAAGACTCATTTAAATGGAAGAATAATACGCATCAATTTGATTTATGGTGTAAAGGTAAAACTGGATTTCCACTGGTTGATGCATCAATGCGTCAATTAAATGCTACGGGCTGGATGCATAATCGCGGACGTTTAGTTGTTTCTACTTTTTTAGTGAAAGGTTTATTGATTGATTGGAAATGGGGAGAAAAATATTTCGCGAAAAAACTGGTAGATTACGATGTAGCAAACAATAATGGTAATTGGCAGTGGATTTCAGGGACAGGTGTAGACCATATGCCGTATTTCCGTGTATTTAGTCCGTGGACTCAATCCGATAAATATGATGAAGATGCAGAATATATAAAGAAATGGGTTCCCGAATTGGCGGATATAAAACCACAAGATATTGCTCGTTGGAATTTAGCATATTCTGAATATCCAAATTGTAAATATCCAAAACCAATTGTAGATTTTAACGCCCAATACCATCAATATCTGAAACGGTATTGAGGAAAAATATGCGTATAATATATAATATAAAATGGGAAATCCGTGGATGAAGTTTTTAGCAGAAGAGAGAAAGAAGGACGAGAACAAGGACATTCCGATGTTGGAATTGGCCGGACACGTCAGGCCGAAATATGATGCTTGGAAGAAGGCTCACGGTATTAAGAATAAATCAAAGGGTGGTGATGGTGATGGTGATAATAAGGAAGCCAACAATGAAAATAATGATTCCAACAGTGATGGTGATAAGGAAGCCGACAACGGAAATAATGATTACAACAACGAAGAGAAGAATGACGAACCCGTCTTAGGTGGTAAAAACAAAGGGGGTAAATCTAAAAAGAACAGAGGAGGTAAATCTAAAAAGAAGAGGGGTGGTAAATCTAAGAAGAACAGGGGCGGTAAATCAAAAAAGAATCGCAACAAGAACTAATAATTTTATTGAATAAATATATATCCGATAAAATTACATATAATAATTCAACATATATAGAAACCGGTAATACAAATGAATCAATTGTATTGGTTTATGTAGGAATCATATTGGTGCCTTGTATGATAATAGTTCTATGTAAGAAGAAATACGACCGAGTTATACAATATTATATAGACACATAGAATGTTGTTTATTTGCTAATCATTTAGCAAATAAAATAAATCGTCGTGTTGTGTTCTAAATATCAAGTGAAATTACATTTTTATCAGACTTATTACGACGTTTAGATGACTTCTTCGGCATCATCGTTCCGGTAATATCATTTAAGCTTGAAATACTGACCACCGAATCATCTTCATTGGAAATATCAACCTTCTTTGTCTTCAATCCGGAAAGAATATTATCAATATCCACATTGCGAGGTCCAGTCATTTCAGGGCGCGTAGATTTTGGCTGTGGTTCGGGAATACCACGACCAATATCTATATCAGGACGGTTCTGCATAAATTGATTTCCCGGACGCTCACTCGGCGGTGGAGGCGGGAAACTGCGTGTATCTACAGGCGGTGGAGGAGGACGATTCATACTAGAGGGCTTATTGTTGTTTAACAATTCACTAGCAAACGCCATACCGGGCGACGATTGCTTCATTGAATCTACCGTTGCTGTAGTAAACATTTTCATTAGCTCAGGCGATTGACGAATTACGTCGTTAAATCCGGGTGTAGCGGTGGAAAGTGCCTTATTACTGAAATGAATTACACTAGCACTGAAACCAAGACGCATTAATAAACTCAGTTCTGGACTCATCTTACCGCCCTTATATTTCTCGTGGAGTTGTTCGAAGATTTCATCATAACTATCAATATCCTCACTAATAGATTCTCCCCAACCATCTAATGAAATACCGAAAGGGTCAAACATAGAATTTCCATATTCAATTGTATTAATAGCTGTAATAAGCCAATTTCTTTGCATCTTTACCGCATCACGTTTGCGTTTATCCTCTAAAGCACCTTCATATTCATCTTCTACCTCTTCATAACTAGAATCCATTGTAAAACGAGATATATGCTTAATAATACCCTTTTCATGCCATTGTTCCAAATTCTTAATCATAATACGCTTCTTGCGACGTTTCTCGCGCTCATTCAATCCCATACTTCCACCTCCGCCTCCGCCTCCAGCAACCGGAACTTCATTCATTTTAGAGAACCCGTCCCAAGTTTTGGTATTACCAATACTACCAATAGTAGCACCTCCTAACTTTGAATCAGTGGTTTCCGAATGTATATTAATCGGTGTATCGGAAACACTATATCCAAGAAACGACTTCGTTTCCGTTGATGGTGTAGTGCTCATATTTGCCGACGATAATTCGTTCAATTCGCTTTCCAACTTATCCACTTCACCTAAATCAATGTTCGTAGATAAAGATTGACTTTTCATTTTATCATTCATTAATAATTCAATACCAGAACCAAAATTCATAGTTTTGGTTTCTCCTATATTGATACTAACGGGTTCTAGATTCAGGTCAATAACCTCCATTTTATTATTAGTATACATAAATTATGTTTAAGTTCTACGCGAATGAAATTATATTTTTGCGTTTCAACCATTGAATACCTTGTAAGAAACAGTCGGCCAAATCATCTTTTTTCCTAGTATCTAAAATACCCTTCCAGCGAGAATAACGTTCCGTTTCTAGAAATTGATTACAGTAAAAAATTGCATCTTTTTTATGTTGTTGGTATTCTGAATCTAGGTTCTCGTTTTGTTTTTCAAACCCTTTTAATTTTCCGATAGACGAAAGGAATTCAATTTGAATATCATCATTCATCATAATGAAATATTGAGCCAGCATACCCTGAATAGACTTCATTCGTGTAGCAATCGGTGAAATTTGGTTCTCTACAATGACGTGTTTTACACCCTTAAACGATTCTATTTTACCGAATTCAGATTTCATATTACGTCCTATATTGACTAAATCAACAGCACCCGCATTTGTTTTCTTATTTATAATTGGTATTAGTGTTCTCTCACTAATAAAAGCATTCACTTTGGTTATTATGGTTGATTTCGCATCGGTGTTCTCAATAGGAACAAAATGATTTGTAACGAACTGTCGCAATTCTTCCAGTTTTAATTTTTTAATAGAACTTGGAGAACATTTCTTATCAGGAAACATAAAACCAGAAGATTTTGCGTGTGTCTGGCAATAACATAAATTTCCCTTTTCGTATTTGGCTTTTTTGTCGCAAACCGTCGCAATAGACTTCTTGTTTTTAGGTGTGTTTAATATCGTGCATTTCTTTGTATCAGGTTCTCGGTCCATTAGATTGCAAATGTTCCAATCAATGACCGAACCACTCACATCAAACACACAATACGCCATATTCTTGATTCCGATGTCAAAACTAACAATACTCATACTTGTAGATGATACATCTACAATTATATATCTATATACTATTTTTTGTATTTCGTTCTCGTATAATATTCGCTTTTGTAGTCATATACTTGCGATATTCAGCATTTGTTTTTATAAGTTGACTCTGTAATAATTTACTATTGTCGTCTAGTTCCATAACAGGTTTTTGAAATAGTGTATATATCGGTGTTAAAACCTTAGTATTATCATACTTCGCATATTGACGTTCCATATACTATACTGTTATAGAATTATTTATCCCAATAGCTTGAGTAATTCCGTTTTTGTGAGTTTATTAACATTTGTAGTAAGCCCTTTGGAAGAAACAATCTGCTTAAGTTCTGCAACGGTTAATTTCTTGTAATCAACACTAGGGCTTTCTATTTTATGAACGGTAGGAACGGGTTCTTCAACATTAAGTTCAATAACCGCTTCGTCTGACTCTGATTCCGAATGAGTCTCAATAATTTCAATACGGTTTCCAATTTCCATATTGATAATTTTAACCGAGTTCTCATCGTCGTCGTCATCGTCATCGCTGTCTTCGTCTTCGTCTTCATCATTTTCACTATCCTCGTCATCGTCACTTTCTATAGTGACTATTTGTTTATTAACAGGTGGCGACATCATACATAACATCGGCTCTAAACAAGCGGACGCGGATTGTTCGTGACAAGCGGATTTAACTGCTTTTAGTTCTTTGACTAAATTCTGAACTATATCAAACATAGTGTCGCATTTTTGTTCCATAGAACTTAATCGTTGCTTAAAGTGATAAACAAGAAGGACGATGAGAACGAATGTAATTCCTAAACTAAGTAAGAAGAAGGATTCAATAAAATTAAAAGCACCCATAATTTTTATTATAGCGACATAAAAAAACCGTAAATCACAAACGAATAAATATAATACTATAGTAATAAGATGGAAAACGTTCAACCAAGATATGCTACTTTAGATTCCAGTCAAATTCAGTCCACAACCTTCCGTTCTAGTTCCGATTCATTTAGCGGAAAGAATCTTATCATCATTGTTCTCTTGATTTTATTATCACTTTCATTTTTTGGTGTGAATTTACTAGATTATTTGAGTAATATTATCAAAGCCTTTATTGCTATTTTTACACCGATAATAAGACCGATTTTATCATTATTTGGATATACAACAGGAACGGTTATTAATACAACAGCCGATATAGCATCAGACACCGCAAAAGCCGGAATTGACGTAGCTGAAGGCGCAGTTCAAAGCGTAGGTAATCTGTTGATTTCTGCTAGTAAAGGAGGTGTGGACACAACTGAATTAGACACAGCTCTGAATATAGCTAAACCGAAAATGATTAACGTTCCCGATGATGATACAACAGCAAACCCGATACAAGGTGCGATTTCCAATAATAAAATTGGTTGGTGTTTAGTTGGAGAGGTGGCGGAACGTCGTGGGTGCATTTCCGTAGATGACGAATCTAAATGTATGTCGCGACAGATATTTCCATCAAAGAAGATGTGCTTAAACCCGACGATGACTCAAAATAATGATGTAAAAATAAGATAAAAATAATCCGATTCATTATGGTATACTATTATGGATATACCATCATGGGCATTTGTTAGTGTAGGTAAATCATTGGTTTGTTTCAGTCCAAAATCAAAGTCAAAGCCAAAGCCATTAGTCGTGATAAATTTAGAAACGAATAATCACGTTTATGAAGAATTATTGGACGTAATGAATGATATGATGCCGAAAGACAATTATTTGTTGAACCTATGTATTGAATTATATACTTGATATTGAATAAGGTGTCTTGGTTGAAACTGATGTCGGAGAGGTAAACGTGCAATTTGCCGATGTATTTGTTGATATATTCATATAAACCTGTGTGTTAAAACTATTATATGTTCCCGTTTTAGATGAGGTCAATTTGAATTTGATTTTTATTTTATATACATACCCAATCATAGTAGGCAGGGTTAGATTTGTAATACTTAAATTACCAATGTATTTAACACCACTAAATTGTTTTGGTATAGAAGGACTCGGACTCGTAACTACATATTGAACTGTCTTTGATTTAAGCTCATTTAATGTAGTGATAATTGGGGTTATAGGAGAAGTTAATAAATAATTAATATCGTTATAATACACCGAAACTTCAATAGCATTTAAACTAATATCGCCAGTTATACTGGTGCCTGTCGCATTACCATCTACATATATTCCAATAGGACTGTTAATATAGAATGTAGTAGTGGGTGTTTCAACATTCGTTATAGCCAAATCTAATAAGACGGTTTCTATGGAATCGTAAGAAATAATATCATCTTTTGTAGTATCAATCCATTTTTCTGTATTTTCAGCATTAATGAGCCCAAGTGAAGCGGTATTCAGTGCGTAATTATATAAAGGAACCGTTGGGTCATATTGAAGTGTTATTACTGGTCCGGGCACGTCGCACGATGATGATAAAGAGGGTATATAAAGGTCATTCGCACAAGTGTATATATTAGTGCTTGCGTTTGCATACATAACAGTAGATACAGATATATTTTGAGAAACATTTATTGTATATGTTCCAGTTTTACCCGTTGTCTGTGATTGACCTATAATGGTTGTTCCTGAAATAATACCGGAACCAGAAATAACTTGACCTATAGCAATGAAACCAAATGTAACTGATGATACTGTTAATGTAGTTCCTGAAATAGTTCCTGTAAATGAAGTGCTTACATTTATATTTTTACTAATAGCCTTGGTAAATTTCTGTGATTTCGTGGGTTTATTGGACTGAGTGGAATTTTTATTGTATTGTAATATTTCAGCTTTACGTCGCATATCAAGCTGTGATGGTGTATAATTTGTATTCAAATAAGGATTTTTAACTCCATTAAATCGCACGGGAGGCATTATCATTTGAAGAAACGCGGTGCGTTGTTGGAGTGTATTACAAGTTGAATCCGCCATAATATGATATTCTATAATAAGATATTATATTATGCTTGAGGCCTGAACCATATATTAGATAAATAATCAAACTTTTTGTCGTTTTGGTTATTGGCAGCTTTCATATTTGGACCAGCCATAACGATATTGTTAATTTGGAACACATTCAATGCGGTATTGAAATATCTCAAATCAGAGAGTTCTCCATTAAATCTCCCAACGATTACATCACCATAATTTTGTTTTGGTATATTTGTAAATATATGTCGTTTTGCAACGGTGCCGTTCACATATACGTCCATAATCTTATTTTGTAAACGGACGGCGACGTTAAACCAACGGTTGAGAGGTATATTTTTGATTTGGATAGGTTTATCATTTGTTCCAGTTACAGAATCCATATTGATTTCAATCATTCCCGAATCATTCTCTCCCTTTTTCAAAGAAACGGTAGGACCATTTTGATTTGTTCCATTACCTTTACTGAAAATATTAGCGGTTTCATTTGGTAGTTCGTTTATATTTAACCAAATACTCCACGTAAATTCAATACCCTTTTCGGCATTGTTGGAACGAAATATAGTGACGGAATTAGAATTGCTTGGGTCTTGAGGAATATTAATTATGCTATTACCATTTGCCAATCCTTTAATTACATATGGTGAATAATCTGGACGTAAAAACAAACTAATGAAATATACTCCTAAATTCAATAATAGTATAAATACAATCAGAACAAGTAATAAAAATGCAAATTTGGAAATAATACTATTTGAGTTTACAAATTCATTACTAGCAGACCCTAAATCAGCATTTGATGTTAAATCGGTCAATCCGGTTGAAATCTTATCAGCAACACCAGAAATTGCTCCGGGTATATTGGAAGCCTGTTCTGCTATTGGTTTATTAAAATCCATTTATATCCTTATATATACTACTGGATATAAATTACCATAAAGAAATTGTATTTGAGAGAACATTATCTTTCATTAAGGATAGGTTTACATTATAACGATTTACTAAATTACTCAATCCACGCTTAGAGCCACTACCGTTCATATATGAGCTCCACGCGGTTTGTGGGTCTGACGGAGAAGTTGTGCGGTTAAATTTCGTCATATATGTTCCCGGAATGCGACCGAATGTAATTGGTGATGTATTATCTGGAACGTGGCGTTTATTAGCAGTATCTACAGTATCATTAATGGATTTGGTTAATTTTCCATCTAAATACATATCAACAGTGGAATTATCAATACTAATTGTTATAAACACCCATTTCTGTAAAGGGAAATTATTAGTAATTTGATAAGTTTTTATGTCGCTGGTAGAAGCCGGCGTAGTTCCAGCACGGCGATATAATCTAAGATTTAATGTAGATGTAGAACCATTTATAAAGAGACCAAGGTCATTTTGTCGGTCAAATATCTTATTTTCACCTGTAATTGGTTGGTCCATATAGAGCCAGATATTATATGCGTATCTAGTGGCGTCCGGCCGACTGAGAGAACTTGCGCTTATGTCGGCGGTTTTATCTTTCATATCAACTTCTTTGGATATGATTGTTGAGCCAGTAATAGTCGTTGAAATCATATAAGTAATCACAACAATCAATAAAGTCGCAAGAATAATAATCATATAGTTCATTTATCTCCGTATATATATGTTTTACATTATTTTATTCACTGGTGGATTTTTATTATATAATAAATTATAGTTTTGGTTGATTTGTGTAGTCGTTAATGGAATTTTATAATATTTAATATTACATATAGCACCATATAGTCCATTAGAATTTCCTATATTAATTGTATTTGATTTTATATTTGGTAATGAAATACGACTAGTGTCTTGGAATGTTCTTTCTAAATTTCCATTTACGAAAATATCAACCGTTTTGTTCTCATTAAAATTAATTACAATGTTATTCCATTTCTGATTTGGTATATTTATATCATATGATTTATCATTGATAGTGAATTTATATTTATCCTTATTAGAGTTGGTGTTGGATTTAATATATTCAATCTTTGGATAGGAACCGGCATAGGAAAATATATTGGAATTTTCGCTACTAATATTTTGTTGATTCATATACACCCACATTGATAATGCATAATTCGCACGTTTACGATTTTTATCACCCATATCCTCGGTTTGGAATGTCTTTGATACAGGTATATCCAAAAACACGGGGTCGTTTAAAATTTGTATATTATCATCTAATAGTTTTGAGTTAAATAACTTTGGTAATATAACATACATCGCAATGAGAGTGGCTTCTATACCTAACAATATGAACGTGACACTAGATGTGATATTGTATTGCTGTTTGAGGTATTTAATCAAATCCTCAAGCAGACACGGAATATACACAATAAGATTCATAAAGAACCCGAACCAATCAGTTGAATTGTTGAGATATCGTCCAAATGTATTTTGCGCGAATGATATACCAACAATGATGATTGATGCGATAAGTGTTATTTCAATAATATTAAGAAAAACTCTAGTTGTCGGGTCGCGCGAAGCACGGTCAAATATTTCAGAACGTTGGATATAGTTTTTATAAAATTCAAATAATAAACCACCAACTATAAAAATCGTAATTAATCCTACAGTGCCTCGTGATAATGCATCGGATTTGCCTGAAGTAGTCAATTTATATAATGATACACCAACAACAATCATTATAACTGAAATAATCGCTGCATATGACTGTGTTTCCGATACACCCACGTTTGATGATGTATAGAATAAATTAATTACTACAATTATGAATAATACAATCAATATTAATTGAGAGATATTACTACCTTTTATTGTATCTGTTAATGACATTTACCTAAACGTCTATATATTAGTATTATAAATTTTCAATAGCGGTTTTCTTACCGTGGCAATCTCTACATAATGCTATAAGATTATCCACGTGATTGCTCCCGCCATTTTCCAAACGGATTGTATGGTCGACTTCAAACCACGCAGGTAATTGTTTTTGACAATCTCCACAATGCCAATTTTGTCTTGCAGCTACAAATTTCTTTTTCGTTTCACTGACTGAACGTTTCGTTGCTACTTTTCCATTTCCACCACCGTCCATACCTGAATTTAATATACGCGTTTCATATTGTTGTGGGCGTTGTCCACCGAATTCTTGTTTCGCAGTGAAATCCAATATAGGAGAAATCATACTACTTGTGCTTTTATCAATGGGTAAATATTTCAAATATTCATTAGACGCAACTAACATAGTTTGTGCTTTTTCTGGATTTTTCCGCATCAGCCAGCATAACATATATGCGACAAAGGCTACACCAAACATTTGGTAATATTTTTTCCACGATAATGCCATTTTTACATATTTGCCATCCGTATGTATATTAGCTATAATAAACAAGGCTATTAGAAATATAACGATTTCAAATCGCATCTATATATAATATATATATTCTATGATTCCTTCGCTAGGACATATATTGCAAATATACAGGTAAATGTTAGGAAAGCGTGTATATAATGCTTCCTTAAATGTAATGTCTCGCTTAATATAAATGGTTTATTTTTGTAATATGATTTATAAATATCAATAGACTTCAATAATGAAACTTCTTCTTTGCCGAGTGATACGTTTATTTTGTTATGTATGAAATGGACCCATCGTATAAATGACTCACGTGAATCTAAATATGGTGTTACTGGATACTTATCTAACAAACTGCTAAATTTATTTCCGATTTCAGGAACGGGTATAAATAACGGCATATTTTGTATTAAATCGTAGTATTTTCGTTTTGTGACCGCATTAGGAGATTCAGGATATGAATGTGCGATAGTATGTAAAAAAAACCAATAATGTGGTCCCCAAATATCTGGTTCAAAATTCATATGAAACAAAGTATATAGAACATATGTATTATATATATGCAGATTGAATGAATAAGAATGCGAATTGTAATAATTGTGGAAAACCCGGGCATTTATTCAGTAATTGCAAAATGCCAATCATCAGTTCAGGTATAATTGCATTTCGCAAACCTAAAAATGGTGGTCCATACGAATTCCTTTTAATTTGTAGAAAAGAAACACTCGGTTATATTGATTTTATGCGGGGTAAATACCCATTAAACGATAAGGAGTATATAATCAATATGATGAAACAGATGACTGTAAATGAGAAACAACGACTATTAACTATGGGGTTTGATGAACTATGGAATGATGTTTGGGGTGAAGGATATTGTAATAGCCGATATAAATCGGAAGAAAGTGTATCACGTGATAAGCACAGAACATTGATTTCAGGAATAACAATTAAAGATGAGTTTTTTAACTTGAAAAGCATCATTGAAGACTCATATAAATACAGCGAATGGAAAGAACCGGAATGGGGATTTCCAAAAGGTCGTCGTAATAATAATGAAACAGATTATGATTGTGCGATACGTGAATTTTGTGAGGAGTCGGGATACGCAATGGAAAAAGTCAAGCCAATTCAAAATGTGATTCCATACGAGGAAATTTTTACAGGTTCAAATTATCTGTCTTACAAACATAAGTATTTTTTGGCGTATATGGATTACAACGACACACTAGTTATGGATAAATATCAACGAACTGAGGTTTCAAATATGAGTTGGTGTAGTATTAATGATTGTCTTGAAAAGATACGTATTTACAATTTAGAAAAAAGACGAATAATTACAAATGTGGATTCGGCATTGAAACAGTTTGCTGTGTATCAATTGTAATATTTATATATCAGTAATATATAAATATGCCTTCAAACAATAAAACAAAAAAAAATAGAACTTGTCCTCCGGAAATATGTCCGTCAGGTGAATGTCCGCCAAATGCGAAATGGCATATACCAAAACAACAATGTGTATATACATCGTGTCCACCAGAAGTATGTCCGACCGGCGAATGTCCGAGGAATACAGACTGGAATGTTGCCGAACAAAACTGTAAGATTAAACCGTATAGCGATTGGACGGCAGGATTCAAAAAGGCGGAGGGTATACGATATTTACCAGCGGATTTAAAAGATATGGTAGGTGAAGAAGTATATAAACGTGAATATGAGGATAAGGCAAAGGAACGGGGCGAAACAATCGTATTGAAACCAGTTCCGAAAAATGTTAAAGCAACCGAACAAAAAGTAAAACCAATTGTAGTAGCTATACCAGAACCACCAGCTGAAAACCAAGCAGTTGTTCGCAAGCCATTTAAGATTTCTATTTCTAAGAAATCTCCTATTGTTGTCCCGCCAGAACTGTTTGCACCATTAGAAATCCAAAAAGAAACGGATACTGAAGAAAATGATATAACTGAAGAAAATGATACAAATGAAGAAAATTCAATAGAAGACGTATATAATGATGATGGCGAACACG
>JACCDO010622299.1_pt1 | contig 21198 bp, 17 predicted proteins | sample 7446101 | NCBI WGS metagenome assembly JACCDO01 (sample SAMN15323440, study PRJNA562643) | freshwater metagenome | isolation source: river surface water | place: USA:Blue River Watershed | collected 2017-08-16
CAGGACGGCTGGAATGAGAAGCCTCATCTTGCATCACCGACTTAGCAGCGAAGTTATCAACAGGACCAAAGTTATTGCTGTACGGCGCGTGCTGGCCATGCTTGTTCTGACTCTTTACACGCGAGTAAAAGCTTGTGTTTTTGATGTCCGCCCCTTCCAACACCTTCTCTTTGATGTCCTTCAATACTTCCGACAGCATCTTTTCGGCACTCTGATCAAAGCCCTCTCCCGTGGTGCGATAGGGACCAGCTCGTGTTCTGAATGTCCAAATATTGGACTCGATTGACAGTGCTGCTGTGCGCAACTGCTGCCACTTCACGGCGGGGTTCGTGTACGTTACATACGATGCAACTGTGGTACCAATGAAGCTTAGTATTATTACAGCATACGTGCTGTTGGTGCTACGATTGCTAGTATCTGCATTGCTCTCTTTGCAGGTATTTAACGCCTCCATCATTGAGAACGCGGTAATCAAAACACCGACAATAAGCATAACCACGTAAGTGATCTTGGCGATAGTCTTGTACGACGATGCGACGAGATTGTACACCTCTACATGGTCCCACGCATCTTGAAGCGTGCGCAAGGCCTCCAGGGAATTGGCATTCGGCAGTCGATCTATCTTCGCTACGGACCCCAAGATTCGCTTTATTTCGTCAATATCAAAAATGCTTCCAGAGAAAGTATTGGAGCTAGTGAGGAGGTCGTAGTATGCCAACCACTCTTGAGGATTCAAAGTGTAACTCGTTAAACACCCATTATTTTCCTCAATTTCTTCCACTAACTTTTGCAATTCAATCTTACGTCCTGCTGCTTCTGGGATCAAGTACCTAGCATTTCTGTGCTTTGATTTACTTAACCAATGCTCGACTCTGTGCAATTGGCACTCAATATCCAGCGCGCTTACCTTGGAGAAGATGAATTCCATGACTTTGTTAGCTGCTTCTGGCGATATCAACGCCTTTTTCGAGTCCTTGCTGGTTCTTTCTATTCTTTCCAGCTCCTTGATGCGCGCATGTAGTGGTATGACACCCGTCTCGGACACGCTAGCTTCGTTGATGGTGAGAACCGCATGGAAAAATGCTATTAGTGAGGTATTCATTGAATCAACAGTCGCATGACTTTTAAGCACCTCCATTTTGCGCTCGACCATATCAAACGCGAGATCGATCAAGATTTGCTTGCCTTCATTCGAGATGCTGCCATCCTCCAGCTTGATTTCGTTGTATATCTTTGACGGCACCGAAGGAAAGGCATCCGACAGCTTGGCCAGTTTGCTTAACGCGCCTGTCTTGTAGTCTAACTTGGATGAAGTGAAGCAGCGCTCGGTAGTGTCGAGCAACAGACACGGGATGTTTCGGGACGTGAGATCCACTAGAAAAGGAATGCCATTCGCTGTTGTACTAAGACATTGAATGGCAATTGACGGCAACTTCCTGGTCATGTGCTGCAGAAATATCGACTCGAACAGATCCTGCGGTCCGCGGTTAATCGCTCCCACGCCGTCTTCATATCCTTCTTCGTAGCCTTCAAATATGATGTATCTTTGGGCAGCTTCTGTCAAATCACACTGCTGTAATGGCTCTGGTATTGGGAGCTTAGTCTTACTGTAGAAATCGTTCATAAATACTATTCGCTTCTGCCAACTTGCAGATTGTCTTGCAATTTGGCTGGCAATGCAGGCCTGATCATTGGGGTCTTGGCTCACCGCCTTGGCATGCACTTCAGCTTCGGATGCAGTTGCGATTACTGTGAACGGGCAGTCTTTGCCCAATCTAGCTTGCTCCTGAACGAACACAGAGGCCAGAGCTGCTGACATATAGCAATCGTTTGCACCCGATACCAGGATGAGAGCCCTTGTTTGCATCGCTAACGGCAGTATGCAGGACTTCATGAACAGCAGAATCTGAGTCTCTACTAGTCGCTCGTCGCCTTTGCATATTTCAGATGTGTTCGTATTCGACTTGCCGTACTGAACATCAGGCAGAAATTCTTCTTCGGGATGCGCCAGTTTCATTTGCGATTCCAAACCGAGTGCGGGAAGAAGCTTTATAACAAACTTGGGATCACCTATGTCTAATGCTTGAACTGCACGCTGCATTGCGTCTTCATCAAATAATATTGCCTGCTTATTGGTCAAGTATAGCACCTTCTTCAGCACTTCTCTGCCTTGCGTAATCACCGTGCATTCGTCAACCATCTTATACATAGTTTGTATCTTCATTTCGTCGACGTCCTGCCCCTCGTTGACTAGCTTTTCTTTGAAGAATGTCGGATGAATTGGGAACTTGGGAGGTCCCGAGTCGATGGCCCCCGCCTGCAGTAATATACTGGCTGCATCTACGTGTCCATTCTGTCTTGCGATGGCAACTGGAGTCCATCCATACTTATTCGGTGAGTTCAGATCCGATTTGTATTTTATCAATAGCCTTATTCCTTCAATAAAGCCGATTTCTGCAGCTTTGAACAATGGCGATTCCTCCTCGTTGCATGTCTTTATTGATGTATCTGCATGGTTTTGGAGTAGAATATCCATGCATTCCGCTCGCTTCTCACGCGATCCACACTCATCAGATTCAGCCGCAGCAATCAATGGCGTTATTTGAGATACTTGCAAGAGAGTATTGACATCTGCTTCGTGCTTTATGAGAAGCGCACAAACCTCTGGAAAGCCTTCTTGCGCTGCAATTGTAAGTGCTGTCGCACCAGATTGTTGTACAGAATCTACTTTAACCCCAAGCTGCAACAAGTATTGAACAACTTCATAATGCCCATACCTTGCTGCTACAATTAAAGGAGTTTGTCCTCTTGCGTCATCGGCATCAGCCTTATCAAGCTGTTTCACATCATTTTTAATTTCTTCTTCGACCATTTTCTTTATTGCAGCTAAATCGCCATCGATGCAAGCAAAGGTTAGTCGCTGAGAGAAAGACATGTCGTCTCCCAAGCTTTTGCGTGTTTTGCCCATTCTCGGCTGAGACTCAAACTTATTCGTTTGTTCTTATGACGCAACAATTATTGCGGTTTCATCGCCGAAAGGATGTGGAACTGACGCGACTCCGGTCGAGTAAACAGAGCCCTTTAGTGAAAGTCTAGTGAAGCTTCCAAAATTATACATTGATACAAATCGGTTTCTGGGACAAGGAATTAACGAAGAAGGAATTAATAATGAAGCAAGAAATGTGGTTGGTACTTCTGTTGCCTGGCTCACCATAGCAGAGACTTACGATTCGCAGGGCTTAGTGAGACAGTTTTAGAGACAAAATTAATCAATTGAATTTGCTTCTTCCACACAGTTACTATCGCTATCGGTTTATCTAAACCAATTTTACACTCGAGTCGTTATAGATGGGTGTGGACATTGACAAAGATTTTTGTTTTCGCACTTTTTGGTTTGCAAAAAAATATTTGACAGTTGGTGAGACGAGGAGAAATGCAGGACTGGCGCGAGTACGTGGACAAAATCTTGAAGGCACAGGGTGTGATTGCGTTCTGCTTCCTGATTTGCGTCTCGGTTCTCGCCAAGAATGAATATGCAGGTGTGGTTGGTGTCTTTATAGCATTATTCTTTATTGCCTTTATATATGTTACGTATCGTGGAATATTGTTAGAAACGAATAGAGTTTACTATGGTGCAATCCTTGGAGGGTGTTCGCTGTTATTGCTAGTATCATTAGAGTCTTCAATATTCTATGGGGAGTATTCAAAATGTTCAGCGGACTCAGATGTTAGTAGTGATACTAATATCATTGATATCACTAATGATGATGCGACAGGAATACACTATAGTGATGATACCCGTAGAAACTTGATAACTCGTTCATTAAGAGAAGTTATCGGCGTCCAATGTAGTAAAAAAAGCGCAATGAGAGCTGCATGTGTTTTTTCATCAGCTATGTTGTTATCATATTTATTACTGCTTATTGTTTTATATTTCAGCAAGAATGAAATCCTAGTATTTTCACCCAATACAGATACATATAACCCCTTATCAACCGATGAGAAAGCTGAAAATAGCACGGAACAAAATTCGCAACAACGTCCATCAACGGACTTATAGTTTGGTCATGTGATAGTGTAGCAAATAAACCATTTTGTAATTATTAACTTCATAGAGTATACAACCATTTATGAAATGCGAGAACAGTCAAGCCGCTGTCAATCGCTGTAAGGATCGTAATCTGTGGAGGCCTTGACTAATTGTGTTCAATCATCTCGGTCGGCGATAGCCCGCAAGGGACGATCAGCAAGACTTCGTCTTTTCACTATTTTATGCCTTTTTAAATGATCAATTACTCAAAATGACTCAATAACTGCCTGATACATAACAGTTGACGGTACAGCTAATCCCTCGATTGTTTTAGTCAAAGATAATTAATTGCACGTTTCCTCGCTTTTCTGCCTCCGCATCGAAGGTGAAAATGGCGCAGAAGGACGCCGCGCTGCTGGTTTGCGGGGTGCTCCTCGCTGTCGTGGTTCTCGCAGTATTTGCATTAATTTGTTATAAATTATTTAAACGATTTGTACCCCAATGGACATCTATTCCTCGATTTGCAGATTCAGCGAGTGATTGGGAAACATTAGGAGATGACGAAGGTGAATCGAGTCGTACTCGAACGGGTAATAAAAGTAAAGGAAATTTCCGAGCAATTAATATGACAGAACAAAATATTAGAATGGATAATATATCTATCGTTAGTATTAATGATGACGTGATTAATTTAGATTACGAAAGTGATGAAGAGAATGGCCATGCAATTATAAGCAATGAAGACCTAGGGGGCGGTTGGAATCAAGTAAGTAGTAGTGATACTGCGACAGTATCCCCATTGATCGATGAACACTAGTAATTAATGTATATAATTGATGAATATTTTTGTAATTAACTGTATATTGAACATTGAACAATTATAAATCTAGTGATTCGGAGTATTCTTGCTTTGATTTTCTTTTATTTTTTTTATCCCCTTTTTTAGATTTAATCTTTTCCTTTCTGACAGCTTGAATCTCTTCTACACCACTTCCATCGGCGGAGTCTACAGATCTCGTCTTGTTGGTAGTAGTCAATGGACTATGCGGCGGACTGCGCCTAACTGCAGACGAACTCTTGTTGTCGTCGGACATGTCATCATAGTTGTAGTCTAACGAAGGAACAAACTCATCAATTTCATTCGTTGGTAAAACATTCGACTTACTTTTTGGTTTAATCGTTATTACACTTGACTCGATACTATCGTCCTCATCGGGGAGATATATTGGTCGCGCAACGGCTGCAGTCTCGCGCTTTCGTCGTGGCACATTTGCTGGTATCAGCGGTAATGGTGGTGATTTAGGTGAGTCAACTTTCGCTTTCGTATCCGTTAGTGGTGTCTTGGGAGTGTCGATTTTTACTTTCGACTCATTATTTATGCTTGAATCGGATGGTATTTTCTTTATTTCAGCACCCAATCCCTTGCTTTCATCGCCCCAATGCGCTTCAATATAGGTGGTGTCGCAATTACTTCCTGCTGACATGGTATCAAGGGCAGAATCACTACTGCTTCCTGCTGCAATCGTACTAGCGTAGGAGCTAGTATCTGGCGCGACGTGCACTGTCGCTGGTGTGTCTACTGGCAATGAAATAGCGCTTATTTCATTCAATTTCGATGTAATTTCATTGACGGTGACTGGTGAGTGTGGCAAATTGACAGGGGAGGCTACGGCGGAGTCCCCCTTCTTCTTCCCAACTTTGGTCAACCCTTTTTTAACTAACGGCGATGGTCGCGACACCTTTTTCTCTTCTTCTTCACTATTATCACTATCAGGCGCACCACGTAATTTAATGTCTACAAATCCACCTTTTTTCTTAGTCTTCGCACTTAACGCCGCCGCATTGTCTCTTGAAGCCTATGCATGGAGTCGTATTAGGATGGTGTCGAGTGAATGGCGTAGGTGTCAGCTTAGTGAGTGAGTGAGTCGCTTACCTGGCGTTTATCATCGTCCGAATCCAAGAATTTGTCTATACTATCATTTCCAGCAGGTCGGAAGGCCTGAATTTCATCATTTTTTGGTTTACTTTTACTTGATTTCGGCTTACTAGGTCGTTTCACCACGCCTTCCTGGTAGTCGATACTGTCCGCGGAGCCGAGTCCGTCATGGGACAGTTTCAGCATTCCACCAATATTCGTTTTAGCAGTAACCTTTTTACGCTTTTCATAACGGTCACCTTGTACCTCCGGCATCGATGTTAACTCGTAATCAGACGAATCACTATCGTGGGTGTTGGATACCACCACATCGTTGGTACTACTTGCTTGTGCTGGAGGTGCTGCTGCCTTGGAGGCCTCAAGCTTTTCTTGCAAACGAATCTCGTATGCCTTCGCGAAAGCCGAGTATGATGACGCGCCGATCAGTGCTGATAGAGACGTATCATATTCTTGTATCTGAGACTTTATTGTTTGTAATTGTGATAGAAGTGACGCCTGTTTCAAATGCAGAAATGGGATAGATAAGTAGTGATATAGCTCCTTCAATCCATAGCAATTCAAATTAGATATTTCAAAGGTGTGCACCGACGCATCACAAGACTCGTCAGCAGCTATCCTATGAGCCTTGATATCAGCTACTAGTTGATCTATCATCTCTGACGTGACTACAACACGATGGGATTTTATATCTTCATTATTTTCTTTTTCAGTCTTAATACTAATGATGACTTCGTTGTTCTGCAAACTATTGACAGTATCCGTGCTTTTACTGCTCAATGTGTCGCCGGTTGGCTCTGGATCATCAGGTGATTTCACAATTTGATCCCTGAATGATTGCAGAATCAATATGGCTGTACCACGAGGAACATCTTTATGGTTACTTTGAACATATTCGTATGACTTAATATCAAAAGGGTTTATTAGAAAGATGGCGGTATGGCACCCAGTGTATACATCAAGAACAGATGAATCTAATGCACCAAATTGATGTTTACCTGGTCCACCAGCTTTTTCTATTGTTTTTTTTGAAATATTATTAATATTTTGTAATTTAATACTTTTATCCTTGCTCTGTTCAACAACAATTCCTTTATCTACAACATCCCATACTTCTACACGAACATTATCAGGGCAATTTTTCATGTTCCAATTAATAGTAGTAGTCTGAATTTCAGGAGAAGGTGTGTATGTTCGCAAGAATCCAGAACCCTGAAATCTTTTAAATAACGATGTTTTCCCAGTGTATCTCTCTCCTCGAAGCACTATTTTCATGTTATATTGTAGCCCCTTGACGAATCTACTTCGAACTGCTTCATCACTTTTCATTATCGACTCTCGTTTTACTGCATCTTCGGTGCTCTTTTCACTGCTAAGTGCCTCATCTACTTTGGCGTCTTTGCCATCGCGGGAGTCTGCATTACCCATCACGTGGCTTGGGAGACTCTCAGTGAGCTACTCAACCACGATGCAGATAACTAACTAAGGGTACTTGTTCTCTTTTTTGGTCCCAAAAATCTTAGAGACCGACACCGGTACTTTGATGGTACCGACCTTAGAATATTTAGATAATGACATAAAAAGCGAGTACGTCAGTGATTTGGTGTCAGTTAATGACTCTGTTGTCCATGTTTCTCATTCGTAGATGCTTTTTCTACGAGTTAATAACTAATCAGTAACTGCGAAGACGGCTGTGGATATGGCAGTTCCCTAGAGAGTTTGAACTCGATTTAATTGGTTTTAGCGCCGCTTCATTTGCACGATATTACTGCTTGTTTGTTATTTTTTCTAAATACTACGTTATAGTAACGGTTTCCAGTATCGTTTACTCGTTTACTCTCTGCCTTAAGGGCTGTGGATGTATATAGAATTTTTTTTGGACAAAATTTGGCACTAAATTCACTCGATTTTCTCCGCAATTCAGCACAATTAAGACGCTGCTCGCATCGCTGGTAGTCGTCGCTTTGTTCCTGCATATATCGGTGTCGACTGGATTGCCAAAAGTGTCGAAAGTTTTATTCGGTCGATTGAGGCAATATCATATTTCATTGAATATGAAGCGTTCGTTGGATACTGCCGCTTCTTCTGTTGCGAAGAAATCAACTGCTACACCAAACTATTGGTTAATGAAGTCTGAAATTGACGTGTTATCTGTCTATGATTTACAAAGTAAACCGAACATGACTGATGAATGGGATGGTAATTGATCAATTCCATTTTTTTCCTAATAATTCCTAGTCATTAACTTTTTCTGGTCTATAAGGTGTGCGTAATTTTCAAGCTAGAAATTACTTAAAATCAATGAAAATTGGGGATAAAGCCTTCTTTTATCATTCAAATTCAGGTAAAAAAGCAACTGGAATAGTAGGTACTCACTCACTCACTCAATCTCTCAATCTCGCATTCGCTCAATTACACATTTCCCCATACTTACTCATAGGAACAATGACTATAACAAAAGAGCATTATCCAGACACGACATTTAAACGCGAAGAAGGTGTTCGAGAGCCTAAAGAACCATGGGTGAGTGTCAGTGTAACACTGGATGAGATATTTAAACGTCCGATACTTCTAGACGAGTTAAAGAAGTACAATGAACTAGAAAACATGTCGTTATTTAAACAAAGTCGGTTGAGTGTCCAGCCCGTCACTACGGACGAATGGAACTTCATCAATGGATTGCAATCACTGTGAATACTATACAAAATGATAATATGTACATGGAATCCCAACTAGTCGCGTGTATCACTAACAACCATGTCAATCCCCAGTCTTACTTATTGCTTGAATTCACTAACTTTTGCAGGAACAAATCTAGCCGCTCCTTTTCGTCCTGCTCGCACAGAGCAACTAGGAAATTATCCAACATTTCACCTTCTAGTACTCTCTCTACCCCGTTCACCGTGACGCTTATTCGGTGGTCAGTCACACGATCTTGAGGGAAATTATACGTTCGTATTTTATCGGATCTGTCACCAGTACCAGCAACAGTAGATCTTAGAGGAGTGAGTGAGTGAGTGAGTGAGTGAGTGAGTGAGTGAGTGAATGAATGAGTGAGATTTGGGATAATCGTCATCCAACCTTAAATCTGATCTTTCTTTCTCCTTTCTTTTCCTTTCCAAATCATATAATTTGGTCCGCAAATACTTCATTGCTCTTGCTCTATTCTGTATTTGCGAGCGTTCATCTTGCATTGATACAACAATACCACTTGGTAAATGGGTAATTCTTACTGCACTTTCAGTTTTATTTACACTTTGGCCACCAGCACCGCCAGCCCGAAAGACATCGATTTTAAGATCTTGAATAAGCAAATGAGTGAATGAGTGAGTGAGTGAGTGAGTGAGTGAGCAGGTAAAACCTTGTTGACGTATTTCGATGTCATTATCACCATCTGCCTCCGGCAATACTACCACCGTGGCCGCACTGGTTTGGATTTTAACGTCATTAATTGGAACCCGTTGAACCCGATGAGTGCCTTGCCATCAAAATGAAGTAAATAAATGCGTGAGTGAGTAAATAAGGGAGTGATGATACCTGATTCAAATTTTAAATATTTGAACACACTTTCCCCATGTATTGATGCTTGAGCTTCTTTGAATCCTCCTATCTCCGTCTTTGTCAACGCCAATTGCTCCCATTTCCAGCCACGTAGTATGGCATATTTTTGATACATTTTAAATATTTCTGATGCAAATAATGATGCTTCATCACCACCAGTCCCTGCTCTAACTTCTACGACAACATTCTTATCATCAGCATCATCCGTAGGTGTCAATACATTAATTAATCTTTCCTCTACTTCTACCAAGCTATTAATTGCTTCCATCTTCTCCTGCTTCACTAATTCAAGCATTTCTACATTATCTTGTGAATTTCCAAGTTTTTTAGTTTCTTCTAATTCTAATTCTACTAAGTCTTTAATATTTTTATCAATGCTTTTCTTTTCATCAATAATTGTCATAATCTTCTGCAAACTAGCTACCTCCTTCCCAATGACAGCTAATTCTTTGTGATCTACAATACTATCCAATTTTTCGTTTAATTTGGTGTATTTGCTCGCTATGTTATCCAAGTAGCTCAACAAGGGTCCATTGATGCGTGACTGGTAGCTACATGCACGCAACTGCCCCAGCCAGCGAGGCGTGAATACTCGGTGTCGAGAAAACATACCAAGTTTCATTGCAATTTTATTTTAAAAATCGCCAATAATTTTTAAAGTCCGCCGGTATGGTTCGTTACCATTTGTTCACGTGGTAAATATGGATTGGCTTCCTAGCGGTTATCTGTCCAAGTTTACTGCCGCATTTCCCGCTTGCCCTCTGGCGAAGTGCGACTTCTATCTTATGCACAACTTGGAATTGTATCAGATCAAACGTTTTCCTCATGCAAGAGAAAATCAGTAACTCGACGTGCTCCACTTGCCTTTTTGCTACTCATTCAATTTATATTCGTTTCTATTAACCACTAACCGCATTCATATGAAATATTTAGTATGGTGTCATAGCACCGGTACGAGTACCGGTTAAATAATTTCATGGCGACGACGAATTTCCAGCGAAAAGAAAGAAAATAGTAAAATGTCGGAAGCGGTGGAAGACGTGTACTCACTGCAGGCCAAGATCACCTCGCAGGGGGCTGTGGTCAAGACGCTGAAGAAAAATGGTGCACCCAACGAAGAAATAACAGCGGCGGTCGCTACTCTTGTTGCATTAAGAGAAAAATTTAATTTATTAATTGCTAAAAATGAGGAGAATACTGTGAAATTTAATACGAAATCGTTTGATGAGTTGATCATTCGTAAGATGTATGTCATTCCATCGTTTGAGATACATAATGGACCAAAAGGATTGTTTGATTATGGTCCTCCTGCATGTGCATTAAAAGCTAATGTATTAAGTTTATGGCGAAATTACTTCGTGCAAGAAGAGAATATGTTGGAAATGGAATGCACCAATCTCACACCATCTGCTGTGTTAGAGACATCAGGCCATGTTGATCGCTTTACTGATTTTATGGTAAAAGATGTTAAAACTGGTGAATGTTTCCGTGCCGATAAATTATTAGAAGATGCAATTGATGACTTTTTAAACGCCAATCCTGCATTACCTCCACAAGAAGTAGAAGAGCATCGCATTATTCAGGTAAATAGCATATACATACTTACTTCTACTATTGATTGATATGAGGAAATATAACAACATTGTTCTTGAATATCATTGAGAGCTATACATCGAGCTTTTTAATTCTGATCAATCAATATTAGTCCATTCTGCATTTTTTTAAATACTAACCATTTACATGTATATAATAGCGTCAAGCGGATGCCTTTAGTGCCGAAGAATTGCATAACATGCTGAATAAGTACAACGTCAAGTCTCCCAGTAACAAGGACAATGACTTGACCACACCATTCCCATTCAACTTAATGTTTAAAACGTTGATTGGACCAGAAGGGACTTCAGTCGGTTATCTGCGCCCCGAGACCGCGCAAGGTTTGTTCGTCAATTTCCGTCGTCTTTTGGATTACAATCAATCAAGAATGCCATTTGCTGCGGCACAAATAGGTCTTGGATTCCGTAACGAAATTGCTCCCCGTAACGGTTTGCTACGAGTAAGAGAGTTTTGTATGGCTGAAATTGAGCATTTTGTGAATCCAAAGGACAAATCTCATCCTAAATTCGCGAAAGTAGCATCCAGAGTGTTGACCTTATTTTCCTCCGATGCGCAATTAGGAACCGGACGAACGATAGACATGACTATTGGAGAAGCGGTTGCTACTGGCGTAGTGAATAACGAAACGTTAGGTTACTTCATGGCACGCACACATATGTGGCTAGAGAAAATCGGTGTGGATCCTAAACGCATGAGATTTCGTCAACATTTACGTACCGAAATGGCTCATTACGCTGCCGACTGTTGGGATATGGAAATCCATCTTTCTTATGGTTGGATCGAGTGTGTAGGCCATGCTGATCGCGCCTGTTACGATTTAGATCAGCACTCTAAACGCACCGGTGTCCCTATGTTAGCAGCAGAGATGCTACCCGCACCAATTGAAATTAATCGGCTCATCGCTGAACCAGTGAAAAAATTATTAGGTCCAAAATTTCAAAAGGATCAAAAGAAGGTGGTTGACGCCCTAGAAGCCCTGGATAACGACGCGGTTATCAAGTTGCAAAGCGATTTAGAGGTCGCGAAAGTGGCAATCATTGAAGGGTTTGAGATCACTCCCGATTTGGTAGTGTTTAAAAGTGAGAAAAAAACGGTGGCAGAAATTAAGTATACTCCTTCCGTGATAGAGCCATCTTACGGTGTTGGACGTATCCTGTACTCTGTGTTGGAGCACTCCTTCTCGCAAAGAAATGGCGACGAACAACGCTGTGTCATGTCGTTCAAACCATGCGTTGCACCTATCAAAGTTGGTATTTATCGCCTCATAAATAATGCGGCATTCACCCCCGTCATCAATCAATTGAGAGATTTATTGCAGGCTAATAACGTCACCAATCGCATTGATTCCTCTTCCGGCTCAGTCGGAAGACGGTACGCGAGAGCTGATGAGTTAGGAATACCATTTGGCATCACCATTGATTTCCAAACATTAATTGACGACACCATTACGCTGCGTGACAGAGACACCATGTCGCAGGTTAGAATCCCAATATCGGATGTCTTGTCGATCATTCTACAGCTAGTCAATGAAAGCATCACTTGGTCGTGGGTGCTATCAAGATTTGTGGTTGTCAAACAAGGTGGTGATGACGAAGATGAGGAGGGTGACGGCAAGGTACAGACAGTGAAAGATAGTAATTCTCCAACAATTGTTGAAACACATACAAGAGCGGCATTTACTCGGCCAAATAAGTGAATATTAATTTAAATACGTTACTTACAAGCAGCGTCTTCTATACTTATCTCTTCTGTACATTAGGGCTACAATTTTCTCTTCCTCGTAATATTTATTCGCGTTGTGCCTTCCATCCAGAAATGACTTGGTCAACATTGTAATAAGCTCGTTTATCATTAAATTCTTCACTGTCGAACATTCTAGCTATATAATTCTCTAATGCTAAACGTGTAGCATCGCCTTCCATGTGATAAAAAGTGTATCCTTTAAAGTGCTCTAATGCAACCATGGCATGGTATAGCTGTGGTGTCAAGTATAAATCAGCCAATGTTAATTCAATACCACACATATATTGGCCAGGGGTAGAGCGGATGATCTCATCCAATAAGTCCAGTTGCTTCTCGACTGCAGCAAGCAATGCTTCATCTTTACTTGAATCTTTATTTTTAATACAAGCAGTTAATGCTGGCCAGAAACCACTCATTTTTTCAATTACTTCTTGATATGAATATGCACCTTGTCGTGTTAATGATGAATGAGGGAAATTCTTTTCAATATACTCCGCAATAGCTAGTGATTCAGTCATAGTAACACCATTATGTATAATAGCTGGTAATTTACCACCATGCTTATCCTAATGACGAAATTGCATAGATAAGATAGTGTAAAATAACAAGAAAGTAGGTGAATATACCTTTAACCAAGTTGGTTTATTATCTGCTAATGTTGGAAATATATTATATTTAATTCCTTTCTTTAACATAACTAATTGTACAAATTGTGCAAATGGACAGTCACCTATTTGAGTACCGTCTCTATTACTTTTGCAATATAAATCAATCTCCGCCTTGACTCCCGTATCAAAAAAGCCAGGTGTTTCAGCAGCTTTGTTCAACTTATCTCTTAAATTCTTGAATATAACACCAGTAGTAAGCTTTTTTTCAACTTGACTTTTCCCTCCTGCCATACGCAATGAATAGGTATTGATTCTTGTGCTACCAGCGCCAGTGTGGAAGCCGTGCACGGCCACAAGGCACAAGACTGCAACCGCGATGAGCAATTGACGAAACATCGCGTTTATTACGAGAATTATCACGTTATTGTTGCTATTATGATCAATGACGCATGTTTTCATGGACGGCCGGCTTTTTTCTTCGAGGTAGGGTTTCTTCGAAAATGAAAAAAATGCAATATTAATGAGATTTATACTATATAAACGCGATTTAATGGAGATTTTGTGTCTTGGTGAGCATTTTGGGCGATTTGGTCGTGTTTCGTTAAGTCCGTCGGCGATAAAACTAGTGCCGGTGTCTCAAGAGTCTCTTCAGTCAGTGCTCAGATGCATTCTTTATCACGTAACATCACTTCTTACTTCATAATTGGATAATGGGATTTAATGGGCTTATCAATACCGTATCTGATACGGTCAACGGTCTGAGAAAAGTACCGGTGCACCGGGTACCAAGGAAACTTCGGAAATGTAGAAAAAACGGCGATTTTGGTGTCTTTTAGGAGCCCAGACGCCAGCGAATGGCTCGGTGAGTCTGTGAGACTCGGGAAATGCTCTGCCTAGTCTATGCACTGAAGTATCTACCGTTCGGTCGCATCTACAATTCGATAAAAGAATTTGTGACAAAAATTACATCGTCGGTATCGAATACTTGTAAGAAATGTAGTAAGAAGAAGGAAGAGAAGGATCCTGGTGACTTTGAGACGTCAGAAGTGTATCAGGAAAAAGGGGGTGGGAAGGTAGCGTTTACCAAAAGGTTCTCATTATTGCTTGGCGTCGGTACAACAGCGGCAGTTGCAGGTGAAGAATGTAAAGACGAGACTGTGAATCCATTACACCGCGAGAGCCAGTCCTCGAAAGGGCAGGCTAGTGCCAATAGTAATAGCGGTAAAAAGCAAAAAAGATTGCGATTGAAAAAGAAGTTTAATCGCGCGGTAGACAAGGCTAAGGAGCAAATAAATAAAATAAAAATGCCAAAACTGCAGTTGCCTAGTGTGTCTAGAGTTATGTTGAAAGTCACAACTGGAATATAATATGTTGATTTATTTGTAAAGTTTATTATTTTTGTAAATACACAAATTGTGAAACTGTTATTCCTTGAATGGTTTGAATATTTCTTTACTTCCACTGAATGCTACCATGAACTGTTTAGATTGCAGATCAAACTCTTGCGGTACCAACACAGGATTACTTGGCACGTACATGGGCTTGATCTGTTTTTCCTCTAACGCATTCCAATCATATCCATTGAAGATAGCAGAAGAATAAACAGAGTCCAAATCACCTTTCATAAGTGATAATCGATGTGACGGTTGGTATGACAAGAAACCAGTGATAACGTCCAACAAATTCTTCGATTCCACTGGTGTGAACCTGCTACTAAACAGCTGCGACAAGCTTTTGAAGTCTACTGCTGGAGTGCTGCTTTCCTTGTTTGAAGCGATGTCTAATAGCTCAATCTGTTCGGCAAGATCTGCGAGGATAGCCGGTCTGCGTTCCGTGCTACGATCAAATAAAGGCTCGTGTTTCGTTGCAATAATTTTACTTGCCGTGTCGTCTATAGTGATAGAGCTGAATGGATTGGTACCAGTGCATAGCTCATAGGTAAGTATTCCTATGGCCCAAAGGTCCACGCTGTGGTCATACCCCGATCTCAAGATCATTTCAGGGGCCATATACTCGGATACCCCACACAATGTGTACGTTTTGTACATATACTTATGTCCCGCATGCTGGTGATGCGTATCTTTGTATGGGATTTTTTTGGTGTATTTGAAATCTACAAGTCTCACGTATCCCTTTTGATCGAGCAACAAATTATGCGGATTCAAATTACGATAAACCAATCCTTTTTTGCGCATATAACTTAAGGCGGATACCACTTGCGCTAGGTAGAGCTGCACCATCGGGAAGGGCAACCCGTTCGGCTTGCCGTTGACTTGGTACGACGTATGATGGTGCAGCAGGTAGTGAATGTCGCCGAATACCAAACTCTCCATCACGAATAGCACTTCGTTGGTGGTTTGAAACGATTCGTATAACTTGACAATGAAGCTATGCTCCAAGTCGTTCAGGAGGTTCCTTTCGCATATAATGTGCGGTATAACCACGCGGGCCTTCACGTATATCTTGATCACTACGTCCTCTTGAGCTGGGGTTGCTGCGCTCTTGTTAGTGAACTTAGACTGACCAAGGAGTCCCGTTTCGTTTTTTAAACTTTGTAAATATAAAAATCTTCCATTTTCTATGACATCTTGAAGCCAATTATCTGGTTTTGTGACGCAAGTAGAGAATATACTAGGCCTCTTGTACCGCGGCTCTAGGGGCGCAGGTACAACGGCTTCGTCGTACTTGTGTACGTCTCTTTCCTCATGCTCATGGTCCTTGATACACTTGAGTACGTACTCGCAACGGCCAAATAATTCTTCGAATTTTCTGATTGTAATGTACGAGCATGTCACCTCAGTCACTGTTTTCAGTGTTATTGGGGCAATACTGAACCCAGCATCGATGTCATTTTCAATCTTTGGTATCCATTCCCATGAGTGCTCCATCCCCGCTTTGCCCCGCAAAATACCCAATCCAACGATACAACCTGGTTGAATAATCACTTTTCTATCTTCGAACAAAATATTCTTTATATTTTCATCCGCGCTCGTGTGAATCCCTAGTCTTGCCATAATCGTGGCAGGCGTGAGGTCGATCCAATCATCAGGTAAAGTGCACTGAACACTGCCTACCGTGAGTGAGTGAGTGAGTACAGGGGCTGGGGGATATGAGTAGGATTGTTATGTAGTATCTACCTTGTTCAATGATCACTAGCTTATCACAGGGCTTATAAAATGTATAGATATCAGTATTTGCTGCGTATGTTATACTGGTTAAACTCTGCACAAATAATGCTTTGTTTTCATCCGTTAGCACATCCAATTCGGGTATGGACGAAATATGCAGGATGAAATTGGTGTGCTGGTCAATAGTATTCGCACGAGATAACACTTTAAAAACGTCCTTTTCTAAACTCCATAGGTATGTTCCTTCTACCGCGAAAGCCGAATATGACCTTGAAGTATTCATTAATATGTTGACTTCCCCGAACATCATACCAGCATCAGCCACATCAGTGGCTCCTGCTAAATTACTTAAGGACACTTTACCACTCTCTACTATATACATTTTATTAGAGTTATCTCCTTCATTGAACACCGATGTATTACGCTCAAAATATTCACGATCCATGTAACTGAAATAGACCTGGTTTATTACACTGTTATCTGAGAAGAATATGGACTGTCTGAATGCCTTCTCTATGATCACTTTTGTGTTTCCATCCATATCAGCTCCACACTTTGTGTGTAGTGCAACAGCATGAGGTTGCACGGAATCGTGTAAGTGAACTTTCCTTTGTGATACTGGCAGTGAATTGCTACTTATATTAGTAACTATAATATTTTCTAAAGTATTCTTATGATGCATGGGAGCATGCAATGCTACATGATATTTTTTCTGAACGGATGCACTTGCTCCCATTTCAATATTTATTCAATATTTTACAGATTAATTAATTAAAAAGTACATAAATCTGCTCTTCAGCCTTAACTGAGCTACTGAAAATGGTGCAAATGACTCCAAATTCTCTTCTTATTGTAGAAATTCAGACAAATATTGTTTTCTTTTTGGAATCAGGATTTTTCAGGGTGTGGAAATACCTTTTAAAATTTTTTAGGACTTTTAACAAATTGGTTTGCAAATTGCAACTCGAATCGCGGCGATTTTATCGGTGCACGTATGATCCAGCGATGAGTGTCCTTTTGTTTTTTCTATTTGTCTCATTTTTTATTGAAAATTATGCGTATGTTCCTTCATTTCGTAGTAAACTTGTACCTCGTGCTGGTATGAAAATGGCTACTGGCGTTGAAAATATCAAGGATTATCTTAGCCATTTACATTTGAATTTCGATGATGAGAACATAAGATTTGTTGTGCAAGGTATGGGTGCAATACTAGAAGCTAGTGGTAGGTTTTCTAATTTAAGATACAGCGATACTCCTACTAAAGGTCAACTGGCGACTGTTTCTACGGCCAATGATTTTGAATGTCATTTCGTATTAAATGAGATCAAGAGCATAAAGCATGTAGTATTAGACAAGAAAGAAGTGTTGCATGTGATAAGATTTGTAAACGCTGCAGATCAGACTTTAATATCATTAATATTCAAGAAAATGGATGCTAACAAATGGAATGAGTTAATTAACAAATATAGCATATTGTACACGTTATAATTATATATTATTCGTTTTGCTTTTTCCTTTTTCGATCGTATCGAGAAGGTTCAAACAATTCTTCACAATTATCTTTGAATTAGTACACTTCACTAGCATATTACGCATGTCAGTGCGTATACTGTCGTAATTAAAATGATTTGCATACATGGTAATGAGCGTGTTCAGAAGCGAGGGTAAGGACACTGTATCGACTATGTTGTGCGTGCCTGGTGCTGCCACCGCATTACACAGATTAGTCATAAGGGTTGAAATAGCAAGTGGTTTCAACTTTGGGCGCGAAATAGATAGAATGGATTGTATTGCTTTTAATGAGTCGTTATCCCACGGAATATGGAAACTGCTATTGCAATACGTCTCGTTGACACTGATGAATTCAGCATAAGGTATCGGGTCGCTTGTGGCATTGGTAATATGTAAGAATAACAGGGAATCGATCGAATGAATTGTATTGACCAACTCCCTGGTACCAGTACTTACACTAGACGAATCCGTCTCCATCGGCGTATCGTGGGGGGTCATTATCGTCTCTATCAACATTCCCACTTGATCCGGCTTCAGCAATTGGCGCGTGCAGCGCTGTAACAGTTCAAATTGTATGGATGATCCAGTTGAGACAGTCGTACATTTTTTATTGGACTCTAACTGTAACGGAACACTGGTGAGTGCCGACACTTCGGTTGGATTATTGCTTTTCTTAGTGTGCGATACAAAATTGTGGTCTGTTACTAGTATAAACCGAGCTAAAAAACCATAAACACATAGTTCTGGACGTTTATTCAACATGATTTCAATGGCTCGAACCAAAGTGCGCGTTGCTGGGGTGGTAAGAAGACGCACGTGAGGAACCAACACGCCAGCGATCATTAATGATATCGATATTCCTCTGATGTGGTCAGATATCAACAAACTTTCACAAATAGCTAGCAACATGTCATCATGTGCCCTCCAGCAACTCATGCAATACAATGCATAAACTTGGTCATTAAACGCGATGTTACTAGCCCCTAAGTAGCTCAACTCAGCGACGATGGCACTAGCTAGCGCCTTCAGCTGCTTTGTCAACGAATTAGACGATACTGATGATTTGATTTGCTTATTCAATTTCAATATTTGTGTTTTAATCTCGTGATATTTATCGAAATTAAGCTTTTGTTGCACGTCGTCATTACCGGATTTCTTATTCACGATTGTAAGTGGTTGCGATTGTTCTAATTTCTTGTTAATTGGTTTGATCCATCGACATGTTCTATGTAATGATGCGAATACAGCATTCATATTTTCCTCTTCGACTTTTGGATCCTCGAAATATTCATATGATAATCGTATTATTTTCGTTTCATTACTGTTCATGGGTCCGTTATTACTTCTTTTCTTGGTCTCAATGTTTATACCCATTGCATTTTGTAATATTAGAACACTATTACTACTACTGCTTGTCAAGTTATTATTAATAAAATATTGAAGCTTTAATTTGGTTTCACAAGCTCTCTTCAATCTACTGAATTTGGTATCATCAACTGGATTGTGTATATTTTCTTCGATCCAATCTTTCAAAAGTACGTAAGCCAATTGACATACCAGTATATTGTGATTAATCTCCTTGATGATAATTGATTCAGTTAGCTGAACCAACATCACATCGATTGGCTGGTGCGTGAATAACGCCACCTCTTCACTCAAAAACATTAATAGATTAGTTAGCATGACTTGATCCCATTGTGTTAAATCCACTGAAAGCAAATATTGCATTAACTTCGCCAGATTATCCTCGTGCATCAACCATTTTTGCAGCATACTCGTCGATCTATCCGAGCGACACAAGTAGTGTCGCAGAGTCGCTTCCATCCGCAGACTCTCGCCTCTCACCCTCAAACTAGGCTCGTATTTCGTGCATTTCCTTTGCTTGCTTGACAACCAGGTTTGGTTAAATTTAATTAATTACCGGCGAAATCCCTTAAAATACCGGTGTATCTTGGTATTAAGTGGTTAATAGTCACTGATTATTATTCTCGTACAATGTACTTCTTTCGCGGATTGGATTAAAATAGCATGTTTCGTTGTAGTAAGCGAGATAACGTTCAATAGTTTGATAAATTCTCTTTATTCCTATTCTGGATGAGTAAAAAGAGAGCTAGATCAATCAATCAAATGATCAAGATGGCAATGGCAGAAAGAATCACTACAAAGCTTGGTAAAAAGAATATGAATCAATATTTATTATTTGTTTATTTTTGCTCAGCAATTATCGAGGGCATCGACATCGCTAGTAACATCGTGCTTCTTCGCAGATAGATGTACGAAAGACTATATTTGCATCGAAGTAGGCAAGGTTGCTTCAAAGTTGGTGGGTGATGACTAGAATTCAGTTCATATTTTGTTCTGTATCACAATTAATTCGGATCGAATAGATATTTTTGAGTAAATAATTTGATTATATTAGCCATTACAAATCCCAAGGATATAGTTTTACGCTGATTTGATTTGAATTATCAACAAATGTCCAATAGTAAATTTGTACCAACTTAGATGGGTTTTTTATAATTCTATGACGTATTTTCTTATCGTGCGAATAAATAATCTCAGAATAGCCCCTTTCATCAAATTTTAATGGTGGACCGAACGTCATTGTATGTGAATGCGTGTGTGTTTGTCTGTGTAAGTATTCTTCTCGTTACTCGTTACACAATGGATTCTCCATTCTTCACAACCTATGTGCAGCTCCTCGAATCGAGTCGAATGTGGTATACCTTAAACCTTCCAAGGTTCCATTTCCGAGAAAGGGATTAAAAGACAGGGATTAAAGAAATAGAAGCTTAATTGCAAAAAGGGGAGTTACATTAAACCAGAAATGATCGTGGTTCGGAGTGGCTATGAATGAGGTGATTGTGACATGATGTGATGTGATAGAACTCGTGATAGGACTTGTATTGGAACTCGTGGTGGACGGGTGTTCTGACCTGTAAACCGTTACAGTAAACTGTGATGGATACGAGCGAGCTCAGATGCTGCAAACCGGGCGATTTTTTGACTATTCGATTGAATTTATCGATGAATATTTAATGTTTTAAGTGATCCTGATCTACCGGTACA
>JACCDO010892800.1_pt1 | contig 21193 bp, 22 predicted proteins | sample 7446101 | NCBI WGS metagenome assembly JACCDO01 (sample SAMN15323440, study PRJNA562643) | freshwater metagenome | isolation source: river surface water | place: USA:Blue River Watershed | collected 2017-08-16
GTGCGCAGTGAGCAGAGCCACTTGCACTTCGGGCGAGCCGGTGTCTTTTTGGCCGACGGCAAATTTCTTGATGATTTCGGCCTTCTTGTTCTTAATCTCGGTCTTTCCGGACATTGCTTTACCTACAAAATAACTACGGTTGTTGTTTTCGATTTTTGATCGATTTTGTTTTAGCGGCCGGAGGCTAACACGGCGCCTTCCCGGCTGTAAAGGTCGATCTAATCGCCGTCGCGGAGGTGCTTTTTCAGAAATTCCCTGAGTTTCTGCACCACTTTGACCTCGATTTGCCGGGCTCTTTCCCGGGTCAGGCCGTATTGGTCGGCCACTTCTTGGAGCGTCTTCGGGGCGTCGGCCAGGAGGCGTTCCTCCAGGAGCTTGAGCTCCTTTTCTGTCAGAAGCTCCCGGAAGGCGGGGAGGTGCTCATCCAGGATGGCCAACCACTCCTTGCGCGCGAGAACCTGATCTACGGGTTCGGCAGGGTCGGCTAGGGTGGCGCTCAAGGTTCTTCCCGGGGTCTGATCCGGGTCGGTCGGGGTATCGATGGGGACTTCTGCCCCTTGAGATGACAGTCTTTGCTGCATCTCGACGACGTCTTTTTCCCTGACCTCGAGTCGTTCTGCCAAGAGCTTCGGGCCTGCGAGAAGGCCTTGGGCCTCGAGGCGCTCTTTTTCCTTCATCAGATGGTAGAAAAGTTTTTTTTGGGCCTGGGTGGTCCCGACACGGACGAGCCGGAAATTATCCAAAAGGTATTTGAGGATATAGGACCGAATCCACCACGAAGCGTAGTACCCGAGCCTGGCCCCCTTCGTGGGGTCGAACTTGGATACGGCCTTCATCAGACCGATATTACCCTCTTGAACCAGGTCCATCAGATGGGTGGTGATGCTTCGGTACTCGAAGGCGATTTTGACCACGAGCCTGAGGTTGGCCTGGACCAGTTTTCGCGCGGCGTCCAAATCGCCGGTGTCCCGGAGTTTCAGTGCCAGGGCGAACTCCTCTTCGGGTGACAGAAGGGGGTGGCGGTGGGTTTCCTCCAAGTAGCGTCGAAGGGGGTCCCGGGGGCTGATCGCAGCAAGCTGAGTGGAGGTATCGTCTTCTTCCAGGGGTTCCAAAGCCCGCGCCCGCGAAACGGCCGGGGCATCGCTCTCGACCGCTAAGGCCTCGATTTCGTCGTCAGAAGGCTCGTGGTCCTCAGAATCGAGCTCGGTAGCCTCTGCGTCGGTCTCTGGATCGAGGATTTCCTCGGCTTCGAGGACCCGAGGTTCGGGCGTCCGGCCCTTTTTGGAGGGAGCCGGGGAGGGCTTGAGACGGCTTTTCGCGGTCTTTCGCGATTTTTTGCCCGTTTTCGTAGACGCCATTCTCAAAGGTTCTAAGATATTTAAGCGATGGCAGCAACTCAGTCCCGGAAGACCGTGTTTCCCAATGGCCTGACCTTGGTCACCGAGCGTACGCCGGGTTACCGAAGTCTTTCGATTGGATTTTGGCTCAAGATCGGTACCCGCCACGAGCAGCGTAGCGAGGCAGGGATTTCCCACTTTCTGGAGCACATGCTGTTTAAGGGGACTGATACCCGCTCTTCGCTCGAAATTGCTCGAGAAGTCGAGCGTGTGGGCGGCGAATTTAACGCATTCACTTCGCGAGAATACACCTGCTTCCACCTCCTGATGCTGGGCCGGGATTTGGGCCTAGGCATGGAGATGCTCAAAGATGTGCTGCTCAATTCGCGCTTCGATGGCGAAGAGCTTGAGCGCGAGCGCCGAGTGATTCTTCAGGAAATCGCCATGACGGGCGAGAGCCCTGAGGAACTGGCGCACGATCTCCATCTGGCGCTCGCTTACGGAAATCATGGTCTAGGAAAAGACATTCTGGGCTCTGAGACCAGCATTCGCCGCATGAAGCGAAATTCCCTGATGCGGTATTTCCGCGAACATTACCGTCCGGATCAGCTCGTCATTGCAGTGGCCGGCGACGTTTCTCACGATGCGGTCAAGCGCGAGCTCGGAACGCTCATTCGCCATGCGTGGCCAGGCAGACCCGTTCGAGCGAAGGGGCGAAAATCGGGAAAGGCCTCGGGGCAGCCCGAGGTGAAGCCGGGATTCTGGTGGATCACGCGTCCGACCGAACAAGTGCACCTGGTTTGGGGCGTAGAAGGACCCCGGTATTCCTCCAAGGATCGGTTTGCCGCATTTTTGCTGAATGTCTATTTGGGCGGTGGGATGAGTTCCGCGCTATTTCAGGAAATTCGCGAGAAGCGTGGAATGGCCTACAACGTTTATTCGAATTATTCCCCGTTCTCAGATTCCGGGATTTTCACCATCTATGCCGCGACCGGAATGGGGCAGGTTCCGCTTTGCTTACGGCTGATTGAAGAAACGGCAGATCATTTGAGTAAGAACCTTCTGCCCGAAGAAGAACTCAGAGTGATTCAAGATAATCTCAAAGGCACGATTCTGCTTGGGGCAGACAACGTGGAATCGCGGATGACCTCGATTGCGCGAAACGAGATTTTCTTCGGAGAATCGCACTCGGTGGAATCGGTTTGCGAGGCGATCGACGCCGTCACCCCGAAAGACATTCGGCGTTTGGCTCGAAAGCTTTTCGCAGGGGAGCGAAGCATTTTGGCGCTTGGGCCCCGTCCTTCTAAAATGGTGAAGAAGCTGGGACCCGAGTTTCCCAAGCGGTTCACCAAGTAACTTGGTTCACCACGCCGATTCGGTCGTTGCACATCAGTTCATCTGGATACCGAGGATTGTTCCATTCGAGCAGGGCCACACCAAACGGGCCCTCGGACTCGAGTGAGCGCGAATAGCAATCGCCAAAGCCCATGAGGTGTCCGAGTTCATGCGCGAGGACCCTTCGCGTAATTCGCCCAGGGCCTAGAATTAAATTTCGTCCGTGTACGTGGGTCGTGAGTCCACCGGTCGTGATGACGGCTGGGCCTGGGGGGAACTTTGCCAGTCGCTGCTTGAGCGAGATGGCTCCCATGGCAAAAGCGAGATCTTGTGGAGCTTTTCGCCAGTGAATTTGAAATCGCACGCGGGTTCGTTTTGCCCAAGGCGAGCGGTTCCAGTGGATTTCGAGCGCTTCGTCCACTTCCTTGAGGAACCTTGCGTCCTCAATATCAGTCACGATGGGCAGGAAGACGGTTTGACCTGCCCAGGACTTTAAATCGTGCGGCAGGTAGTCAGGACGAAAGAGTCTTTCGGCAGATTTTTGGCCTTCGAGACTTTCAGGCGGAGCCTTTCTCCAAGTGTCGAGGTAGCGCGAAAGGCTTGCGACTCGGATTAGCTTTTGGTGAACCGCTTCGAATTTCGCGGCCAACTCGGGGTAAGAATTGAGCTGCTCTGTTTCACTCCAAGTGAGCCACTTTGAGAAACCGTTCTCGAGGCTCTCCAGTTCTTGCACCAAGCTGCGCGATTCTTGGGCGGTTCGATACCAGGAGAACCTCAGGGGTGGCTCTTTGGGGTGGGGCAAAGTGCTCCCCAGTTCAACATCGGCCAAGATTTTCGGTGGTTTCCCGTAGGTGCCTTGCAGAGCCGCGTCGCCTTCGTCATTTTCCTCTGCGCCCGAAGGAAGTGCTAACGCTTTAGGAAGCTTTCCGGCGTGAGCGGCAAGACTTCGCTTGAGCTCGGAAAAATGCCTCGCGCTCTCGGCGAGGACACCTTTGGAGATGGCTCGCCAGAACGGATCCGCCGCACGACTCAGAATAGAAGTGCGGGTAGTCCGCTCCTCCGGTATCGGCCGAGAGGATCCATAAAACCCTTCGTGGCACTGAGAAAAGACGGCGGGCCAGAGGACCAAGATCCAGATGACCTTTTGGCGAAGGACTAAAAGCCAGGTCAGGAGCGGCTCCTACGGCGCCAGATCAAATAGGCTGCGGCGGCTGCGACGACTCCGATCAGCACCAGGGTGCCGTCCTCTTCAGGTGATGCTGCTTTGTTCTGTGAGCCTTCTTCGGTCGGAGCCTCGAGAGAAGACGGAGGGAACACGGCGCCATCCGAGATGTTTTGGGGAACGGAAATATCGAAAAGGCTTCCGTTCGGGCTGGTATTGATGCCGCCTGCTTTCCGGAAAACCTGGAGGGTTTTCACCAAAGCCTCAAACTCGGGAAGGTGCTCTTCATATTTTCCAGCCAGGATCGAATAGGTAACCAGCACGCCGATATCTAGTTTGGTCGTAGCGAGGTAGCGCGTGACGTAACCGGCAAGTTCCGAGTCGGACTGGAGCGAGTCGGCCCACTCTTGTTGGTTGATCTCGGTTTTCCTCGTGTAGCGAACTTCTGAGGAAATCAGCTTTCCGTCTGCGCCTTTGAAGGTTTTCGGCCTCTTCAGATAATCCAAGTATTGTTCAAGGGTGTCTTGGTCGCCTTTGAGTTTGGCTGCGATGACGATGATCGCTTCTTTCTTCTTGGCTTCTTGAGTGCTCTGGCAAACCCATTCCGAGCTTTCCAAGCTGCATTGCCACTGGGCGGGGAGTTCGAATCCCACGAACTGATTTTCAAATCGCGCAGCTTGTGCGGCCGGCGCGAAAGCGATGAATCCGACAAGAAAAAGGCGAGAAAGCGAAGAGAAATAGATCATGGGATTTCAGGTGCCTTTCTTACTCAAGAGGATCGGTGGGTTGTCGGACAATAAACCCTGGCTCGATCCAAACTTCTTTGAGGTATTCGGTGACCTCAATCGAGGCCTCGTCTGCGGTGAGTGCTTTTACTTTCGCTTTGGCGACGAGGTCATTTGGATTTCCCTCTGAGTCGACCGAGAAAACGAACACGATGTCGCTGACTTCAAGCCCGGCATCCGAGCCGCGATCGATGCGAATCAGGTTGAGTTTGTCATTGGTCCTCGAAACCTTGCCTTCAAATCGGTAGGTACGGAAGCGTTCGCGGCTCGTGGCTTGAGCGACGGTCGACCCCGTTCCTCCGCTCCGGAGCTGAAAGTGAAGACCGAATGTCGTTCCGCTCGGGGCGCTTGTGCCAGAAATAGCCTGATCGTAGCTAGCGAGGAACCCGATCCGGGAATTGACCTGATAACCCAGTTTTGCGTTCGCACGGATGAGGCGGGGGTGGGTTGAGCCCGTGGCAAAGCTTCCACCTGAGCCGGGCGGGTCGAGTTGCGCGAGCGAGTAGGGCAGAAGGGGGTCGGCTGCCAAAGTCGTCCAGCCGTCGACGCCCACCGCGCCGAGGAGGCCTCGGGTATCTCGCTCGATCCGAAGGCCGACGTTCCAGTGAAGAGCGTCGCCATAATAAGACATGCGGCGCACATAGGCGGCGCCAGCTGAGCCTTCCAAGCGGCCTTCCGCCAGGGTTCCTAGTCCACCGCTGAGGGTCGCGCCGCCCGAATAGCTGGCTACGCCGTTGCCCAGGTAGGGAAGGACCGAGGCTTGGGAGACGTTATTTGAATAGGGAGGGATCTCGGCCGTTGCCTGAAGGTCGAGCTTCATTCCGGAGGATTCAAGGCCCAGCCACCGAAAGTTCATGCCGAGAAGGGAATCGGACAGGGCGGTTTGGCTAGCGGTTCCGCCCGTGAGGTTGGTCCAGCCGGCTTGAGTGCCGCTGAGACGCCCGAAAACGGTGAAACGGCGGCTCAGGCCGTAGCTGGCGTTCAAATCGAGCTGAGTTCGGCCGAAGTGGTCGAGACTTCGGGGGATATAGGGGGTGCCGTCGGGCGCGAAATTGGTGGAGGATCGGTAGTTTCGGACCGAAGGCTCGAAGCTCCAGCCGCCATCCCCGACTTGGTGGCTTTCCCAGGAATGAAGGAAAAAGTCCGCCCGAGCGCTCGGACTGGCCATCAGCAAGGCAGCGAATGTGCCCATCGCAATGAGACTTGGGGATCTAGGCCTGCAGAAGTTCCGCATTTCCTTTCGATTTTGCCAAACCCGGGCAGGGGGTTCCATTCATTTTTTTGGTTCCACGGCGAGCCCGGGCGGGTTAGCTTGCCGCCCCTATGTCGAACCTGTTCAAGGATGCTCTGGAATACCATTCCCGCGGTCGTAAGGGGAAAATCGAGGTCGTCCCCTCGAAGTCCGTCGCCACTCAGGCTGACCTTTCCCTGGCCTATAGCCCGGGTGTCGCCGAACCGTGCCGGATGATCGCTGAGAAGGAAGAGCTCGTTTACGAATACACCGCCAAAGGAAACTTGGTGGCTGTGGTTTCCAACGGCACGGCCGTTCTTGGCTTGGGTGATATCGGAGCTGCCGCTTCGAAGCCCGTGATGGAAGGCAAAGGCGTCCTTTTCAAAAAATTCGCCGATATTGACGTTTTCGATATCGAGCTGAATGCCAAGAATCCGGACGACGTGATTCGTGCAGTCGAGATGCTTGAGCCCACCTTCGGCGGGATCAATCTCGAAGACATCAAAGCCCCCGAGTGCTTCTACATTGAAGAAGAACTGAAAAAGCGGATGAAAATTCCGGTTTTCCACGACGACCAGCACGGAACGGCCGTGATCTCGGCGGCAGCTTTCTTGAACGCGCTGTAAGTGACTGGAAAAGACATTTCTAAAGTGCGCGTGGTTTTCAGTGGTGCAGGTGCTGCAGCGATTGCGTGCGCGAACCTGTATTTGGAACTGGGTGTGCGTCGCGAAAACATCGTGATGTGCGACTCCAAAGGCGTCATTTATCAGGGCCGAAAAGAGGGGATGAACCCCTACAAAGAGCGCTATGCGGTCGAAACCGACATGCGCACCATTGGCCAAGCCATGAAGGGCGCAGACGCTTTTGTGGGCGTTTCTGTGAAAGACGGAATCACGGCAGAAATGGTCAAAGGGATGGCAAAAGACCCGATCATCTTTGCAATGGCCAATCCGGACCCAGAAATTCTTCCAGAAGATGCTCTGAAAATTCGTCCGGATGCCATCATGGCAACGGGGCGCTCGGACTATCCGAACCAAGTGAACAACGTCCTGGGGTTCCCCTTTATTTTCCGCGGAGCTTTGGACACGCGCTCGATGGCTATCAATGAGGCCATGAAAATGGCGGCGGTCCGCGCTTTGGCTCAGTTGGCTAAAGAAGACGTGCCCGAGAGTGTTTCGCGCGCCTATGGCGGTCAGACCTTTAAGTTCGGGCGCGACTATCTGATCCCAAAACCGTTTGATCGCCGCGTTCTTCTTTGGGTGGCTCCGGCCGTAGCGAAAGCTGCGATGGAAACCGGTGTGGCTCGCCAGAAGATTGATCTCGTCGAATACCGCGAGCGCTTGGAAGCGCTCCTAGGCTCCACCTACACGGTGATGCGTGGGATCAAGAAGCGCGTGCAAGCGGGCGTGGAAGGCTCGGGACGTCCGACTTTGGTCTTCCCGGAAGGCGAGCACGAGAAAATTCTTCGTTCGGCGCACACCATTCGCGAAGAAGGAATCGCCGATGTTGTGCTTCTCGGACGTGAAGCCGTCATTCGCAAAAGATCCGAAGAATTGGGCTTGGGTGACCTGACCAAGGATTTCAAAATCATTCATCCTTCGGTGGGCGAGCATCAAGAACACTTCGCTCAGAAGTTCCACGAAAAGCGGAACCGAAAAGGCGTCACGCTTCAGCTTGCAATGGAGCTGATGAAGCAACCCAACTACTACGCTTCGATGATGGTCGAGACAGGCCTTGCTGACGGCGTGATGGGTGGGGTGACGCAAAGCTACCCGCAAATGCTTCGTCCAGCGATTCAAGCCATTGGCGCAAAGCCGGGTTCACGCTTAGCTGGCATTTACATGATGGTGCTGAAGAAGCGCGTGCTTTGGTTTGCCGACACGACGGTGAATATCGAGCCGACAGCTGAGGAATTGGCAGATATTGCGATTCTGACTTCTGATTTTGCTCGTTCCTTTATGTCGAGCGACCCGCGAGTCGCGATGCTCTCTTTCTCCAATTTTGGTTCAAGCGATCACCCGTTCGCCCTGAAGGTGAAGCGGGCCACGCAGATTATCAAAACCCGTCAGCCCAATCTGAAGGTCGACGGCGAAATGCAGGCGGACACGGCCCTTTATCCTGGAGTCTCTCAGGAGGCCTTCCCGTTCAACCAAGTGCCGGGTAATGCCAACGTGCTGATCTTCCCGGATCTTCAATCGGGCAACATCGCATACAAGCTGCTCAGTAAAATGGGAGTGGCAGAAGCGGTGGGACCGATTCTGGTCGGGATGAACAAGCCCGTGTACGTGCTTCAGCACAACTCGGATGTGAATGATGTGGTGAACATGGCAGCGATTGCAGCCATGGACATTCAGGTTCGTAAAACGAAGCCTCAAGTTTGAAGACAAAGTTCCAAGTTTAAGGAGTAAAAAAATGTCTCAGAAACAAGCCGTTTTGACTGCCAATGCTCCGCAACCCATCGGCCCCTACAGCCAGGCGATTCGCGCTGGCGAGTGGTTGTTTTGTTCGGGTCAGATTCCGCTCAATCCAGCTGACGGCCAACTGGTCGGAGGCAACGACGTTTCGGCTCAGGCTCGGCAGGTGTGCGTGAACTTGCTCGAAGTGCTGAAAGCAGGTGGCGCAAGTGCTCAGAACGTGGTGAAGACCACGATCTTCTTGAAGAGCATGGAAGACTTTCCGAAAGTGAACGCCGTTTATGGTGAGTTCTTCGGTGGTACTCCCCCGGCTCGCTCGACGGTAGAAGTGGCTCGCCTTCCGAAGGACGTTCTGGTCGAGATCGAAGCCATCGCCTTCATGGGCTAAGGCCCAAGGAAGAGGGTAGGGCTTGGCCCGATTCAAGATCCAACGCTTTTCGCGAAGTTTGCTTTCGGTCGGCATGTTGCTCGTAGGCATGCTGGCCGGTGCCTTTGCGGTGGCGCTTTTTACTGCGGGCGACTTGTACGAATATCAGGACACTTGGGACGGTACGCGCCTTCCAAAGGTCGACTCGATCGTTTGCTTGGCCGGGGGCCGAGGTCGAATCTCCACCGCGGGTGATCTCTGGCTTCGCTATTGGGAAGCTTCACCTGCGTCAGTACCGATTCTCTATTTTTCTGGACTCGGGCATCAGGTGGGCTTTAGCGACCTGGGACAGCAGCTTCGCCGAGGTCGTCAAGAAGTACTCACGAATGAGCGCGTGGTGATCGAAAATGAGAGTGAAAACACGGAAGAAAACGCGCAGTTTTTGGTTCGTCACGCCAAGATAAAACAGTGGGGCTCGGTCTTGTTAGTGACATCGCCCTACCACATGCGGCGCGCGCGGTTGATCTTGGAGCGTGAAGCCAGGATTCAGAATTTACCCCTGCGGGTGGAAACCTATTCAGTTTTTCAGGAGCCTTTTGAGCCTGGAGAATGGAGAACCAGCCTTCACGGTATTCGAGTGACGCTGACTGAATACCTGAAATTTCTGGCGTTCCGCTTCCGAACGCGGACGTGACCGAAAGAGCCTGCGTGCTGAGGTTTCAATCCTGAGAATTCAGGGCTTCGCGAGTACGATCCCGCGCAGGCGCACTTGGCGCATGAGCTCGTGAACCGCTTTCGCTCGGTGGCTCAGGCTGTTTTTCTCGGCTTCCGTCATCTCACCTAAAGTTTTCGTCGAACCTTCGGGGATGAAGACGCTGTCGTAGCCAAAACCTTGGTCGCCACGGGGTTCGTCCGCGATCTTGCCGTTCAGTTCTCCACTCACGTGAACCAAGATTCCTTCCATGCACATCGCAAGAGAAGTGACAAAACGCGCGCTGCGATCGGTTTTGTCCTTCATTTCAGAAAGGAGCAGCTCGATGTTGGCGCGGTTTTGCTCCAGCCGGGAAAGAGTGCGGCCGGGAACTTGAGCGTAGCGGAAGCTTCGTGGGCCTGGGCGTCCTTGAAGTGCGCTGACTTCGAGTCCGGTGTCGTCCGCTAAACAGGGGTAGTGAGAGCCCTGATTGGCAAGTCGAGCTTTGGCCACTGCGTTTTCTTGATAGGTCGCGAACTTTTCGACGAAGGCGAGTTTTCCCGCATTTCGCAGCATCAGATCGGCCGAGACGATTTCGATCTCGGGGTAGCTCTGAAACAGGGCGCGGAACTCGTTCAGCTTGTCAGGATTCGTGCTCGCCAGGATGACCTTGTTTGAAAGTCGCATGGCGGGAATCTAGCACTGCGTTTCTTACTCGTAAACGAGCGTGTAGCTGACTTTTTGGGTGTATTCGATCTCGGCTGCAGTGATTCCACCGGCTTGGACGGCAGGGCCGTAGACTCCGAGCAGGAAATTTCGCCAAGTATTTTGCTCGGTCGAATTATTCCCGGGGCATTTCGTGGCATCGCCGTAGCAGCTGGCAAAGAGGGTGAGGACATCGCCACAAGTGCCTACATAGCTTCGGGTGCCCGAGGCAGTAACCGCGATGCGGCCTCGCATCGGAAGATCCTGGTAAACGAAGCGCGGCTCTTGTGTGAGTTTCCCTGAACCACCCATCGTCCAAACGTGTTTGCAGGGCGGAGTATCGAGGAGGGGGATTTCTTCAAGGACCGGATCCAGAGTGAAAGCTCCCTTTTTTACTACGGTGACCGGCGTCTTGTAGCCCTTGTCGCCCACGATTCCGAGCAGGTATCCCAAGCCCGTGCTGGGGTCCATGCTCAGACCGGCCGGGTCGGTCAGGAAAATATCCCAATCATCCGGCAGGCTTTCGGTGAGTCCTGCAAAACGTCTTACTTCGACGGGCTGTCCAGGACGTTGCAGGGTCACTTCAAAGGTGAGGCGTAGCGGTGCACTTCGGTAGTAGCCCGTCAAGTTTTCAAGACTCTCTGCTTTCTCGATGAAATTTCCCCAGCGGCAGCCAGAGAGAGAGGTCGTCATCAAGAGGATCGAGGTAACTGACAGGGCGAAGCGCATGCGCATTGGAAAAGGCCTCCTTGCTCAGGAAGCGTTTCGGTCAATGCTTTGAAATTCTCGATGGGCAGGTTTTGCCGTGGGGGTAGAGGCGAGATTGAGGCTTTGCCCTAGTTCAGAGCCGTCAACTCTTCCTCGGTTGCGCAAAGAAACGGGGGGCTCAGGCTGAACTCAGCTCCGAGGGTACTCGCGCATTCCTTTTGATAGTGGTGTCCAGGCAGAAGGAGCGTCTCGGGTGGCAGGGATTTAAGCCGCTGAAGCGTCTGAAACATCTGGGCGTCACTTCCTGTAGGAAGATCGGTCCTGCCGCAATCGCGAATGAATACGGTGTCGCCGCTGAAAAGAAGCGGTGGGCAAGTGCCGAGGCTTTGCTGCGCCGGAACAAAGTAGGAGATCGCTCCTGCGCTATGGCCGGGGGTGGAGAAGGCCTGAACTGACAGGTTACCGAGTGTCAGAGTCTCTTCGCCCTGAAGGACACGTAAGCGTGGACTGGATTTTAGGTCCGGCGAAAGTCGGTGAACGTCGTCTTTTCCGACACGAACCGGAAGATTGGGAAATTCGCGGGTTAGTTTGGGAAGCCCAGCCACATGGTCATGATGGGTGTGGGTCAGCCAAATTTCGGTCAGCTTTAGGCCATGGGCGTCGATAGCCGAGAGAACGGGTTCGAGATCCGCCTGTGGATCGAGCCAAACGCAATCTTTCGACGACCAATCGATCAGCAGATAAATGAAGTTCTTGTGCATTCCCAGTTCCCATTGGGCGACCGGGTGGCCTGGATAAAGGCCTTGGGCATAAGCTTGATCGAGGTGAGCGGGAAGGGTGGGCTTCATCATGAAGCCCCACTCTCCCACCCATCGGGTCGTCAGGCAATGCGCGTGCGTTTGGCGGGAAGGCTTCGCTCGCCGCGTGAGCTGCCGCGCGCGAGAAGGTAACCAGCCACTCCCACAGCCGCCAAAATGCCGACTACGGCGAATACTCGGGTGGAGTTCTCATTCATCCATTCCTGAGCCTCTTCGTAGTATTCACCGGCGCGCTCGCTCAAGCCTTGGGCCATGGTTTCTGCGCGATGTCGGATGTCTTGGGTCAGGTGCTGAACGTTGCTCCGGACGTCTTCTACCGATTCATCGATGGAATCGCGGATACTTGCGTTTTTTGGGTTGGCCATTGGGGGGATTCTCCTCAGCGCTCGAGAGGTGCAATCCCTGTTCCCCTTTCGGGATTCGTGGTAGCCCCGCTCCATGGCGAACGACTTCAAGAACTTGCCCACGGGGTTTGGTTGGTCGCAGGGCCGGGTGGCGCTGCAGCCTCACGTGAAGATTCCCTCGGGAACTTACGAGGAAGAGCACGCGCGAAATGGCTTTTTTGGCCGGACGAGCCACCTGTATCACCGTCACCCGCCGACCGGATGGCTGCGAATCGAGGGGCCTCTCAAGCCTCACGCTTATCTGGCGACGAAGGTGCCCGGGAAAGCGCAGCACGAGGGACAGGCCGAGTTTCTTCTCGAAAACTCAGACGTTCGTCTGGGCATTGCTAAGCTGGATTCGGCCATGCCGTATTTCTCGCGAAACGGGGATGGCGACGAGGTTCGCTTCATCCACGCGGGCGAAGGAACGCTTGAGACCGATTACGGCAACGTGGCCTACCGAAAAGGCGATTACCTTGTGATCCCTCGTGGGACCACGTATCGATTTGTCCCGAAGGGCCAGGATTGCCATTTGGTCATCGAATCTTACTCGGAAATTACTTTGCCGGACCGGGGCATGCTGGGGCGTCACGCTCAGTTTGATCCGATGGTGATGCGAATTCCGGTGTTGCCCGAGGAAGAGCTCCGCTCGGGCGCCAACGCTCATGGCGAGTACGAGCTTCGCATCAAACGGGAGGGAGAATGGACCCGGGTATTTTATCCGTGGAGTCCGCTCAACGCCGCTGGCTGGAAGGGCGACCTTGCGCCTTGGGCACTGAATGTCGATGACATCCGCCCAATCGTTTCCCCGCGCTTTCACCTGCCGCCGAGCGTCCATACGACGTTCCTGGGACGGAATTTTGTGATTTGCTCATTCCTTCCGCGTCCTCTGGAAAGTGAAGAAGGGGCGATGAAAGTTCCATTCTACCATCGCAATATCGATTTCGATGAAGTGCTGTTTTATCACGCGGGAAATTTCTTCTCGCGTGAAGGGATTTCTGAAGGCGCCATCACTTGGCATCCTCTTGGGATCCACCATGGTCCGCATCCGAACGCGGAAACCAATGCCGCCAACAAGGCTGAAACCCAGGAGATCGCGGTGATGTTGGACACCCGGTATCCGCTCCGTGCCACCGAATCGGCCCGATCGGTGGAAGTGGAAAGTTACGCCATGAGCTGGCGAGCCGACCAAAAACGCTGACTCCCTTTTCGGACCCTGAGATTTCTCAAGAAAGCAGACCCTCATGAAAACGATGACTGAATTTTCGTCCTTCGCCTTGAAAACTGCCGTTGAAGCAGCAGACGCCTTGGCAACTTCCGGAAAAACTCCTGAAGAACTTCCGGCCGCTTTGGGCGAGCAACTGAAACTCGAAGGCGACAAGTTGACTTGGATGGTGGCCGCGATCGACGTGGCGCGCGCCAAGAACAAGAACCTGAAGCGTATTCTGGTTCTGACCCTGAACGAAGGGGAAGCCGCTCCAAAAGGTGCTGAAGTGAAAGAAGGCTTCGTGCTTCTGCCCGAAACCTTCCCCTCGGCTCACGCTCCGGCCGCTCCCCAGAAAGACGATCGTCGCGATGGCAAGCGCGGCGGAAAACGCGGCGATAAGCGCGGCGGCCGCGATGGCAAGTCCGGCGGTGGCCGTGACGGCAAGCCCGGCGGCGGTGAGCGCGGTGCTCGCGGCGCGCGCCGCGACGGTGACAGCGGCCCGCGCCGCGATGAAAACAGTGCTCCCCGTGGTCCACGCCCGGCATCGGCTGCAGGCGGTCCGAAGCCCGCTCCCGTGGTGATCAAGCCGAAAGCTCCGGCTGCGGCTCCCACCGGCGACGCAACCTGAACTTAAGAAAAAGAAGCGGGTCGATCCTCAGGCCGTGCGCCTGAAGGGTCGACCCTTCTTTTTGAAGTGTTTGAAGTGAAGCGTCCGAAGTGATGCTACAGGGCGGTTTACTTCGCCGACCACTCCAGCATGAGCTCAAGCGGCTTCAGTGCTGCTTCTCGCAAGGCTTCGGGCATTTGAATTTCGGGAGCTTCGTCTCGAAGTGCGAGGTGAAGTTTTTCCAAAGTGTTCAGCTTCATGAACGGGCATTCGTTGCAGGCGCAATTTCCGTTCGGAGGCGCGGGGATGAGCGTTTTTCCTGGTGCGCGTTTTTTCATTGCATGAAGAATTCCTTCTTCAGTTGCCACAATGAATTTTTGCTTCGGGGAATCCGTGACGTATTTCAGAAGCGCCGAAGTGCTCCCGATAAACTCGGCTTTCTTGAGCAGCGAGTCCTCACATTCCGGGTGCGCGATCAGCTCGGCTTCCGGATGTTCGAGCCTGAGGGCCGCAATTTTTCGCTCGGAGAAAGTTTCGTGCACGATGCACGCGCCTTGCCAGAGCAGCATGTCTCGTCCGGTTTGCTTCGATACCCAAGCCCCTAAGTTCCGATCGGGAGCAAAGAGGATGGGGCGGTCGCGCGGAATTTTTTCGACAATCTTCACAGCGTTCGAGCTGGTCACGATCACGTCGCTCTGAGCTTTGATTTCGGCCGAGCAATTGATGTAGCTCACGACGAAATGGTCAGGATGTTTTTCTCGGTACTTTCGGAAGGTCTCGGGCGGGCAGCTATCCGAAAGCGAGCACCCAGCGCGGAGATCCGGAAGGACCACGCGTCGCGATGGATTGAGGATCTTTGCGCCTTCGGCCATGAAGTGGACGCCTGCGAAAACGATCAGATCGGCCGTGGTTTTCTGGGCCGCCCGGGCTAGCTCCAGGCTGTCCCCGACGAAGTCCGCCACGTCTTGGATGTCCGGTTCTTGATAATAATGCGCCAGAATGACTGCGTTTTTTTCCTTCTTCAGGCGTCCGATTTCTTCGAAAAGGTCCATGATCGCTCCAATTTCAAGGACTTAGCATCTTTGGCTGGCTGCAGCAATCTTGAGTGTCGGTGCTTGCCAGAGTGTCGGGGTCTGGTTTAGGTTCCTAGGGCAATGGAAGTACGTCCCAATCAAAGCTCCTGGTGGGGCGAAGCAGGAACCTGGCTGAGGCAACGTCTGAGCAGCGGAGGAGATTCCGTGGTGAGAGTTCTCAAAAAAGGCCAAGCCATGCGGGTGATTTTCTTTTACCCCGGCGAAGAAGGTACCTATGTGGACCATGCGCACGTGACTCTTTTTGAGAACGGCATCGTGCATATCAAGTCCAGTCAGGAAGAGACCACCACTCATCTCCAAAATTGCGAAATCCTTTGGACCTTTGAAGTGGAAGAAGGCGAGCGACAAAACAAAGTGCGCTTGCTCAAGCCGAAGCCCGATCGTTCGGGCGATGAGCCTGGCAAGGGCGGCCCTTCTCGGAATCCCGAACTGACTTGAGAGTGAAAAGTGAAACGGCTTCGGATGGTTTTGATCCAAGTCGGTTTCGCGCTCGGGTTCTGGAACGGAATTTTTCTTTCAGCGGCAACGCACGCAGCGGACGCTCGGCCTGAACTTCGCGTTCTGACCTACGACAGCCTTACGGCTCCCGGCGGTCTGGGGCCCGAGGTGGTGCGCCGTTTTGAGGAAAAGTGCGGTTGCCGAGTCAGGCTACTGGGCGTGGGTGACTCAGGTCTTCTTCTGGCTCGCCTTCGGATGGACGAAGAACGACGAAAAACATCGGCTCACTTGGTGTGGGGGGTGGACCGTTGGCTTTGGCCTAAAATTCAGCAGTACTCAGAACCGATCGGATCTTGGCAGCCTGAGCGTTGGAAAAAAATTGACCCCGATTACCGTGGGCCTGGCGGGTTTGACGGATTCTTGCCGTTTGATGGTGGGGCGCTCTCGCTGATCGTCGATCGAAAGCACGCCGGTTCTCAAGGAATCCCAGAAAAAGTTTCACTCAAAAAACTTCCCAGCGACATCTTTCGCAAACGATTGATCCTCGAGGATCCAAGAACTTCTGGGCCGGGTCTTGCGTTCGAGCGGTTATCTCGTGAAGTTTTCTCGGAGCCTTCTGCCTACACAGAGTTTTGGCGAAGCTTGCGATCGCATTGGCTCGCTTTGTTTCCTGGCTGGAGCGCGGCTTACGGAGCCTTTCTGAAGGGCGAGGCCCCCGTTGTCTGGCGTTATTTTTCTAGCCACGCTTACCACCGAGCCAAGAATCCGGAGGACTCATCTCGCTACCAGGCAATCCTCTTTGAAGAGGGGCAGCCGCTTCAAGTGGAGGGGGCTTTCTTGGTGAAAGGTGCGTTCCAATCCAACCCTGAAACTTTGTCGTTAGCGCGGCATTTTTTGAACTTCCTTTTGACCGATGATGTTCAAAAAGAAGTGCCTGGAAAAAATTGGATGCTCCCGGTGATCCGCGGGACACCGCTTCCTGACGAGTATCGAAATTTACCGAAGCCGGTTCGCTTCCTTCGATTGGACGGGGCAGCCGGTGTGTCCCGAGGAGGAGAGTTCGATGCTTGGCTTCGGGCGGTCCAACTCTAATCTTCCAGGACGTTGTATCGGGGTAGGAGTGCCGCGTACGGGTGCGCTCGTTGCGGCGACTTTTACGGTTCTTCTTTGGATTCTTTTCTTTGCAACGCCCGTTGCTACCGTTTTATTTCGCGCAGGCAAAAGTGGCGCCTGGGATCCAGTCGTTGGGGCAGTTGCTTGGGTGACCCTCCAACAGGCGCTCCTGTCGCTTGTCTTGAGTTTTGCTTTGGGCGTTCCACTTGGGCTTTGGGTTGCGTCGATTCTGCCGCGGGGCTCACGGACTGCGGCTTGGGCACGTTCGGCATTAGCTGCGCCCTTTGGTGTTCCGACTGTGGTCGCAGGACTCGTTGGCCTTCAGTGGATGGGTCAAAATGGGTGGCTGGCTCGAGCGGGTTTACCCGGAGTTTGGGCCTATTCCATGGCGGGTGTTGTTGCCCTTCACGTACTGTACAATGCCCCTTGGGTGGCGCTCGTGACGGCGCAAGGCCGCTGGGCAGTGCCGGTTCGAGAACTGGAAGTGATCAGAAATATCGGCGGGGGTGCATGGGCTAGATTGAGGCTAGCTGTTTTGCCGCGTCTTTCTTCCCGTCTTTTGGCGACAGCGCTCCAAGTCTACTGCCTGTGTTGCCTGAGTTTTGGATTAGTGTTGGTTTTGGGTGGCGGGCCACCGGTTCAAACTTTGGAAGTGCTTCTTGATTCCCGGCTTCGCGGCAGTGATTTAAACTGGAATAGCGCAGCTTGGGCAGGAACCTTTCAGTTTGGGATGACGGCTTTGCCTGCTTTGATCGGTTCGATTTGGGAGAAAAGGCGGAGGAGTCGCACCCAAGAAGTCATGGAAGAAGGAACGAGCGCTTCGGTGGGCAGCACGAAAGGAGCACGCGGAATGAGCTGGCTCCAAGGCCTCGTTTTTGGCTGTGTGGCGCTGCCTCTTTTGCCGTGGATCCTTTTTGTTTTGGGATCGTTCGGAAAAACTTGGCGCAATACAGACTTCCTTCTAGGCCTCGTGCACGCTCTGGGAACTTCCATCTCTTTATCGTTGGCTTCAGCGGGCCTGACCCTACTTTGGGTGGGGCTTGCTCATTTAGGTGGACGCTCCCATCCGCGCGTTCATTGGATCTTGGGACTTCTCCAAGGTCTTCCAGCGGGAGTTTCCTCCCTAGTTTTAGCCCTAGGAGCGGCTCTTGCTTTTGGTCAGTGGGTGGACCCTTTTGAAGGGGCATGGTTCTGGGTGGTTGTGATTCAGACAGTGGTGGCTTTGCCGTGGGCCTACAGGGCGCTCGGGCCGGTGCTGGAAAAAATTTCTCTTCGCGAGTTGGAAGCGCTCAGGTCGGGAGGGGCGTCGGCGCTTCAGGCCTACCTTTGGGTCGAGTGGCCGAGAGTTCGAGGCAGTGTCCGCGGTGTGGGAATGGCGGTAGCTGCTTTGGGGTTGGGCGAGCTCGGTGCGGCCAGCTTTTTCTTAGGCGAAGGGCAAGCGCCACTTGCGGTTTGGGTGTCGCGATACTTTTCTCAGTATCGCTTTGAAGAAGCGCATGCCGTGGGAGCTTGCCTAACTGTCCTTGCCCTAGGGGGCCTTCTTGCGGCACGAGGAAGGTCCTCATGACTGAGATGGGTTCTCTCAGAGTTGAAAACCTTCGCTGGAGCTGGCCTGGCTTTGAGCTTCGAGCTGATTTTGAGGTGCGTCCCGGTGAACGACTTCTTCTCAGTGGCCGAAGTGGTTCAGGGAAAACCTCTCTTCTTCGAATTCTCTCGGGACTCGAGCCGGCATCTGGAGACGCTTCCGGTCGAATTCTCTTAGGGGGACAGGAAATTCAAGGATGGGCCCCTGAGCGCCGCAAGATTGGGATGGTTTTCCAAGATCAAGGCCTTCTCTCGGCTTGGGATGCTGTCGATAACGCGACGCTGGGTTGGAAAGTGCGCGGAATCTCCAGAGCCGAGCGTGCCAGTCGGATTTTGCCCGTCCTCGAAGCCTGGGGACTTCGTGATTCGGTGTCCACTCCAGTGACGCGATGGTCCGGAGGTGAAAAGCAGCGCCTGGCCTTGATTCGGGCCTGGATATGGAGACCCGCTCTGATCCTTCAGGATGAGCCTTTTTCAGCTCTCGACGCCGAAACTCGAAGCCGTGTCGCAGCCCAACTTCTGGCTTGGCACCAGGAATCGCCCGTTCCTTTGATTCACGTTTCCCATGATGAATCCGAGGGCGAGCCTTGGGTCACCGGACGCATTGTCCTAAAGGAGTCAGGTTCCGTTCGGAGTTTTGTCCGGGAGTGACCGGGTTAGGCGTTGACCCGTTCGCCTTTTGGAGACTAGATTCCACCGTCTAGCACCCACAAGGAGAACTCCAAGATGGCCGGCGCAGGCTCGCACCCCACTTTCAATCAACTGAAAGCGCCAACCCAAGGTGAGCGCATCACGATCCAGAACGGAAAATTGAACGTTCCGGATCAACCGATTATCCCCTTCATTGAAGGAGATGGAACGGGTCGCGACATCTGGCGCGCTTCGCAGCAAGTTTTTGATGCTGCCGTGAAAAAAGCTTACGGCGGAAAACGCCAAATTCACTGGTTTGAAGTTTATGCCGGTGAAAAGGCTTTCAACCAATACCAAGACTGGTTGCCCGAGGACACTCTGACAGCTCTTCGGCATTATCTGGTTTCGATCAAAGGGCCCCTGACCACTCCAATCGGCGGTGGAATTCGCTCTTTGAACGTCGCACTTCGCCAGATGCTGGACCTGTATGTTTGCTTGCGTCCGGTTCGCTGGTTCAAGGGCGTGCCTTCACCGGTGAAAGCACCGCAAAAAGTAGACATGGTGATTTTCCGTGAGAACACCGAGGACATCTACGCCGGGATCGAATTTGATGCAGGCACGGACGCCGCCAAGAAGGTGATCGCTTTCTTGAAAGAGTCCTTCCCGAAAGAATACGGCAAAATTCGCTTCCCCGAGACGACTTCGATCGGCATCAAGCCGGTTTCTCAAGAAGGAACAGCGCGTTTGGTTCGTTCTGCCATTGATTACGCGATCGAGAATCGTCGTAAGTCGGTGACGTTTGTCCACAAGGGCAACATCATGAAGTTCACCGAAGGCGGCTTCCGCAAGTGGGGCTATGAAGTGGCCGAGCGTGAGTACGGCGCGAAGGTCTACACTTGGGATCAGTGGGAGCGGACGAAAAAGGAAAAAGGCGAAGAAGCCGCTAATGCCGAACAGAAATCGGCCCTGGCTTCTGGCAAAATTCTGATCAAGGACGCCATCGCTGACATCACTCTTCAACAGGTTCTGACCCGTCCTGAAGACTTCGATGTGATCGCGACTTTGAATTTGAACGGCGATTACCTCTCTGATGCACTCGCTGCACAAGTGGGCGGAATCGGGATCGCTCCGGGCGGGAACGTGAACTACCTGACCGGTCACGCCGTGTTCGAAGCGACTCACGGAACGGCTCCCAAGTACGCTGACCAGGACAAAGTGAATCCAGGATCGGTGATTCTTTCGGGAGAGATGATGCTTCGTCACATGGGCTGGAACGAGGCTGCCGACTTGATTATTCAGGGAATGGATAAAGCCATTGGCGCGAAGAAGGTGACCTACGACTTCGCCCGCCTGATGAAACAAGAAGGACATGCGGACGCGGTGGAAGTGAAGTGCTCCGAGTTCGGTCAAGCCATCATTGCCCACATGGGCTAAGGAGATTTCGAAAATGTCGAAACAACCGATTCGTGTTGCAGTAACCGGAGCTGCCGGTCAGATCGGCTACAGTCTGCTTTTCCGCATCGCAAGTGGCGAAATGTTGGGGAAAGACCAGCCTGTGATCCTTCAGCTCTTGGAGCTTCCGCAGGCCCAAAAGGCGCTTCAGGGCGTGATCATGGAGCTGGAAGATTGTGCCTTCCCGCTTCTTCAGGGTGTGATCGGAAGCGATGATCCGAACGTCGCTTTCAAGGATGCTCAAGTGGCGCTCCTGGTGGGTGCACGTCCCCGTGGACCTGGAATGGAACGGAAAGATCTCCTGTCGGAAAACGGCAAGATCTTCATCGCTCAAGGTGCAGCCATTGGTCAGCACGCTGATCCGAACGTGAAGGTTTTGGTGGTCGGCAATCCCTGCAACACCAATTGCTACATTGCGATGCGAACGGCTCTCAAGTTTGGCCGCGTGAAAGAGCGTAATTTCACCGCTATGCTGCGTTTGGATCACAATCGGGCGCTCTCCCAGCTTTCGGCAAAAACCGGAAAGCCGGTTTCGAGCTTCACTAAGCTGACGGTGTGGGGAAATCATAGCCCGACGATGTACCCGGATGTTCGCTTCGCGAGTGCAGCAGGTGAAACTGTAACGAAGCTGATCGACGAGGAATGGAATCATCAGACCTTCATTCCAAAAGTCGGTAAGCGCGGTGCTGCGATCATCGAAGCCCGTGGGGTTTCCTCTGCAGCGAGCGCCGCAAACGCTGCGATCGATCACGTTCGAGATTGGTCGCTGGGTTCGCGGGGTGAGTGGGTCACCATGGGTGTTCCTTCGGATGGCTCCTACGGCATTCCGAAAGGGGTCATCTTTGGCTTCCCGTGCATCACCAACGGCGGGGATTACCAGATTGTCCAGGGCCTTGAGATCGACGCTTTCTCTCGCGAGAAAATCAACGTCACCTTGAAGGAATTGGAAGAGGAACGGGCCACTGTGGCCCCGATGCTGGGCTGATTTTTCGGTCCCGCTTACCTAGAAATACGAGGAAATCGTGAATATTCATGAGTATCAAGCGAAGAGCGTGCTGAAGCAGTTCGGCGTGCGCGTCCCCGAGGGCGTGCTGGTCGAAGAGGGTGCCGATTTGGCAGCCCGTGCTGAAAA
>JACCDO010369511.1_pt1 | contig 21192 bp, 13 predicted proteins | sample 7446101 | NCBI WGS metagenome assembly JACCDO01 (sample SAMN15323440, study PRJNA562643) | freshwater metagenome | isolation source: river surface water | place: USA:Blue River Watershed | collected 2017-08-16
CCAGATTTCCCCAAAAAAGGTATTTTATTTAAGGATATCACCCCCATTCTTTTGGACCCTAAAGCCTTTCATATTTGCATTGAAGCTTTAGAACAAAAAGTCAAAGAACATCAAATCGATATGATTGCAGGGATTGAAGCCAGAGGATTTATCTTTGGTGTGGCTCTTGCTCAAAAAATGAACTTACCCTTTATTCCAGTGCGCAAAGCTGGGAAACTCCCTAGAAAAACCACCCAAGTTTCCTATGCGCTTGAATATGGCGAAGATCGCATTGAAATTCATAGTGATGATATTGCACAAGGGAGTAAAGTATTGATTGTAGACGATTTATTAGCCACAGGGGGGACAGCACAAGCGGCAATGAAGTTAATTGAAAAACAAGGTGCTCAAGTGGTTGCGTTTAGTTTTGTGATTGAATTACATGAACTCAATGGCAAAGATAAACTTGGTCAAACGCCTATATACTCTTTATTTTAAAGAAGGCTACTGCTTCTCAGAATTTTTATTAAATTGTTTTTTAAATGGTTTTGATCTAAAAACTTGAAATATTAAAATCGCTTTGTTAAATTATTGCCATCTTACGCTCTCATAGCTCAGGTGGATAGAGCACTAGTTTCCTAAACTGGGGGTCGCAGGTTCAAATCCTGTTGGGGGCGTTTTTTAACTATATCTTTATTGTTTTCTCGTTTCTCTCCCTTTACAAGCGAATGACCGATCTTGGCTCTCTCTTGAACAGAGAGGGAGAGCTTAAACAAGTTCATTTCAAGAAAGGCAGAGTCTTTATGTTTAAAGAAGCGTTTGGATCTACATCTAATGAGGCTTTTTCAGCTGAATTAAGCAAAATTGCACAATTGATACAAAAAATACTAGAAGAAGATCATATTGACTTGCTCAAGTTAACAGAGAATTATATCGCAAATAAGAAGGCTGAAGCAGCTGAAAATGAAATTTCTAAGGATTTTGGTTTTTTTACTCGTTTATTTGAAATTATAGATGATCCCAAAATCTCTGCTGAATGGAAAAGCGTTGGTAGTAAAAGAGTAAGATTGGTCAAAAGATTGCTCGCTGTATCTGCAAAAAACAAAGTGGAACAAAATTGGTTTTGTGTTGCATTTAAGCAAAAACCAGATGAACTTGATATGATCAGCATCAATAATGTATTTAAACAAGCAAAGAGCAATCAACATCTGTATGCACTGATTTCTGTCTATAAAATGGGCAATTATTATGAACTCGCTTGTTATATCTGTAGTGAAATTCCAGATGCGCATACACCCATTGTGCCTCAATTTAGATTGCCATTTCTCAATAACAGCACAAATTTCTTTAGCTTCGATCCCAATCTAGCCAAGCCTAAACTCTTTGTTAACAATGATCAAGAAGTGGCTCAATCTCCTTTGCTTTCTTTGAGTTCTTATTATGTGGATTTAAGCAAGGGTAAAAACGAGAAGAACACGAAGAAATTATGGAAATCAATGGATGAAGATTCTGCTGAATATGAATATTCATTTGAGAATACAAAGGTTGATGTAGAGATTTTGCAACTCGATCTCATCTATAGAGGTGACAATAAGAATGAGTCTAAAGAACAATTTGAAAAACTACTTTCAAAAACTACTTTAGAAATCACCCAAAAGGGAAGCAGTGAAACAAAAACAGTGAAATATGCACAAGCATTTCCATTGGTCTTAAAAGCAAAAGAAACCTTAAGTTTTAAAGTAAAAGCGCCCAAGAGAATCTATCCTCATGCAATCAATTGTTTCCTTTCTCCAGACAATCTTGTAAGTGCAGAGATTGTGATCAATAATCACTATGATTCAGCCATTACTTTTAAGCAAATTAAGGCTTATTCAGATACCTTTGATCCCATACTCTCTCTAGAAGAATCCAAAGAGTTATTTATTGACGATTTAAGTGGTTTGGAATTACAACCCGGACAAAGCCATCATTTTAAGATCAGAAATACCTTAGAAAAACTAGATCAACAACCTTTATTCTTGGATTTTGTATTTGTTTTACAACAAAAAGACGGCAATAAAAAAGATGTTTATGCCAGATTATTTGTCAAGAACCCAAATGATCTCAATGATCCCCAAGCAAAGATTAGACCTAGTCAAAAAGCATTGATTTTGGAAGATGATCAAGAACACGAATTCTCTGTAGAGATTTTAAATAAGCTCAATCGCCAAATTGAGTTCACAGAGATCAAAGCTTTTGATAAGGATTTTAGATATATCAGCAATTTGAATGATTTGGCTCAAAGAGATGTGATTTCTTTTTGGCATGATCTTGATCATCAACCCATTTTGAAAGATGATTCTCAAAACATCCAAATCAAGTGTAAACGCACAGCAGTAACACCATTTCTATTGCAAATCCATTTTCAAGGACAACAACCCGGCCAACCTGCAAATACCAAATCTAATCTACCACCCGTAGAAATGATGATCATCAAAAATCAAGGTTCAATCACCTTTAATCACTGGTGTTGTCAATTTGATCAAGATTCAGAGAAGTCTATTCATCAACTTGCTGCTAAGCCAAAAAATCAACTTTCTGCCAATTTTGAAATCAAAAATACCTTCATTAAATCCAAAGATAACGCACAATCTGGGGATTTTAAGCTCATTGATATCAAAGGTTATGATATTTATTTCCAAAAGATGAGTTTGTCTGATTTGGTTTTTGAAAAACTATCAGTAGGCAGCATTATTCCAGCCAAAAGCACTCATACTTTTACTGTTAAAGTTGAAAGTAAAAACATTAATATTGGAAATATCCCATTATATGTAGAATTGCATTTCCAAAACCTAGAAGATTTAAGCGTTAAATCCCTTAAATTCTATCTACAAACCCCTTCAAAAGTGGATTACCCTGAAAGCAAAACAGAAGTTGCTTTAATCAGAAGCACTGGCACAAAGAGAGTCCCTCAATCCATCATCATTTCTGCGCCCAAGAATAAATCTATCCATTTCCAAAGCCTAAGAGTCATTGATAAGGCACTCAATGAAGTTTCCTTGGAAAGTATCAAAGATAGCTTTGAAGTCTTAGGATTAGATAAGCTGAATTCACAAAATGATAAGCTTCCTTCATGTCAACTCTCTTTGTCTTTGATTAAAGCAGATGAAATGCCCAAAGCATTGGTGTTTTACTTTAAAGATGAAAAACCAGTGGTGATTTATCTACAAGGGAATCTACAAAACCCCAATTTTAAGACTGTATCCGACAAGAAATCAATGACTTTTACACTCAATGATTTTATGGCAAAAGTCAGTAATACCAAAGATCATAGCAATCAATTCTGTTTTAGAGAGCAACTCGAATCTCAAAAACCAGTCAGCATGAAGAAAAAGAGTTTGATTCAAGATCAAGACAAAGTTCAATTTATCTTGCAATACGCCAGAGATCTACAAAATGCATTGGTCACTGATATTAAAGCCTTAAATGCCAAAGAAGTGGTTTTGCCCCATCTCACAACCAAAATCAGAGATATGGTCAAACAATATCTGTCATCCAAAGATAGTACCATCAAACAAGCATATCCTTTTGAAATCACCAAGGATTTTAAACTCAAGCTTGAGTTTTCTGCCACTGATGATATCAAGGAATTACATTCACTTGAAGTGCATTATACCAATGCACATTCTGTGTTGATTTCCAATATCAGTCCCAATACAGTAAAGATCAATAAAGTGATTTTACTCGATGATGCTTTTGATCCTATTGAAGATTCTACTGATATTAGAGTTGCGCTATCCAATGATGTTTTGCTATCTAATCATGTGGAAGAGAGTGATGATCAAGAACCTGTAAAAACCCCAGTAAAACCCATTCAACATCAAGATGAAGCGAAGATCTTAAGTTCTAAGACTAAATCTTTAAATCAAGAAGTCATCCCTGAAGTGACACCCGAAGTAATCCCTGAAAATAGCCATGAAGCTGTATTAACCTTGACAGCTCAAAAAGGCGATAAACATGTCAGGGCTGTGGTTTTGGATATCGATACACCGATTACCGTTCAAGAACAAAATATCATGCAGATTGAAGATGAAGCTGAAAGAGCCGAAGAACTTGCTGCTTTATACAGAAAAGATTTAATTAGTGTGAATAGCTTAAAGCCCATGATCTATTTGGATCGTATTTCTGAGATACAATCCAGTAAGCTTCATGTTGCATTAAAGCCCGGTTCATTCTTGTCAAGCTTCCTAGATCCTATTAAGCAAACAGATGTAAATGAAAAGCTAGATCTATCCGATTTAAGCATGTATATCAGTCGTCAAGTAGGTGACGAACTATCCGGTGTTCTTATAGATGATGCGATTGATGCTGAAGAAAACCAAGATTTGTATTATATGGGTTCAGTACAAGTCTTTAATTATTTGCAAAGAATCAACAAAGTACATCTTGGGTTATTCTTGTTTAATGTAATTTTCTTCTCTACCATGTTAAAATATATCGATGGTAAAAAGGGTTAATTCCCTTCATCCATCATCTTAGCAACGACCAAATCGCCAGTAATATTCACAGTCGTTCTAAACATATCTAATAAACGATCTATCCCCAAAATTAAAGCTAACCCTTCCACTGGAATGCCCACTGAACCCAAAACCATGGTCAAAGTTACCATCCCAGCCCCAGGGACACCCGCAGCCCCTACGGAAGCCAAAGTAGCTGTAAGCACAATGCTCAATTGATCCCCTAAGCTTAATTGAATCCCAAATACTTGAGCAATAAACATCGCAGCCACACCTTGGTATAAAGCCGTACCATCCATATTTACAGTAGAACCAAGGGGTAAAACAAAGCTAGCGATTTGAGGCTTAATTTGAAGATTCTTTTCTGCACATTCAATGGTTACTGGCAAAGTGGCAGAAGAAGAAGAAGTGGAAAAAGCAACCAATTGTGCTGGGCGAATGGCTTTGATAAAATCCCACACTTTGATCTTACTATACAATTTTAATAATCCACCATATACAATTGTACAATGAATCAACAAACCGATAAGTACAGTGATGCCATATACCAAAAGTGCTTTTAATACGCTAAACCCGCTTTGTCCAACCACATTTGCCACCAAAGCTGCCACACCAATAGGCGCTACTTTCATAATTGCTTGAATCATCATAATCATTGCTTCTTGTAGATCATCCATGGCTTTGATCAATGTTTGACCTTTTTCTTTGAGCATACTGAGTGCGACACCTAGAAATAAGGCAAAGAAGATAATGGCTAACATATCTTCTTTAACAAAAGCATTTGCGAGATTTGTGGGTACGATTTGTAAAATCCCATCAATCACAGAAGGTGAAGCAGAAGCGATATCTGTTTTGCTTAATGCTTGAGATTCAAATTGGGACAAGAGCCGGATTTTTGAAGCTTCATCCAAATAGGAACCAGGGGAAAAGAGATGGGTGCATAATAAACCAATAGCGACTGCAATGGCTGTGGTTACCATATAAATCCCTATGGTTTTACCACCGATCTTACCGAGTTTTCTCACATCACCTAAACTGGCAACACCCACAATCAATGAAGCAAAAACCAAAGGCATAATCACCATTTTCAATAGGCGCATAAACAAATCCCCAAAAGGTTGTAAAAAAGACATCAGTTGAGTACCTATGGAAGAACTAGGCATATACAATGGGATCTCTTCACCAGAACTTAATTTTTGACGGGGGATTTTTAACCAAAATGAAAGGCTTTGACCCGCTTTAAAAGAACGATGATTTTCTTTAATATGCTTCTTTAACTCTTGGTTCTTGGATGAAAGCAATAGTTCTGTACTTACGATCAATGATACTTTTGCCCATTGTGCTTTTTGTACATCTCCTTCCTGTCCATCATGCTCTAAAATTTGAAATAACAAAGGTTGAGCTGAAAAAATAGGGATTTTTGTGGTGGTGTTTAAGGCAGAGTAAAATTCAGCATTTGTGGTATTACTAAGCTTATACAAATCCTTTTCAAAAAAGGGAGACTGTGGACCAAAGGCCAGTCCAAGAATAATGCCGATGAGCATTGCAATTAAGATTTGAGTATAAAGCTTCATCTATTACCTCTTTTTTTGGGAAACCTAGGAATTAGAGATTGAAAAAATCCTATAAAAGCCTAAAAATTACATAAAACAAATTCACAAAACAATCAAACATTTAACACGAAGCGATAAGGAACGAGAGAAATTATGCTTTTTGACATTGTGATTAGAAATGCTTGTATTTTAGATGGAAGCGGTAAAGACCGATTCTATGGTGATGTGGCGATTCTGGGTGAAAGCATTGCAGATATCACGGCGCCCCATCAAGCTGGCAAAGGAAAAAGAGAAATCGATGCCACAGGACTGATCTTAACACCCGGTTTTGTTGATATGCATACCCATTATGATGCGCAAGCCACTTGGGATCCTGATTTAACACCATCCAGTTGGCATGGTTGTACCACTGTGGTTATGGGGAATTGTGGTGTGGGTTTTGCCCCTGTAAAACCCAATAAACATAAATGGTTGATCAATCTCATGGAAGGGGTAGAAGATATTCCAGGGACTGCGATGCATGAAGGCATTGTATGGAGTTGGGAAAGTTTTACTGAATATATGGATGCCCTAGAGAAAAAACAATTCGCAATGGATGTTGGTGTACAAATCCCGCATGGTTCTTTGAGGGGTTATGTAATGGGGGATAGAGGTGCTAGGAATGAAGACGCAACCCAAGAAGATATAGATCAAATGTATCAACTTGTCAAAGAATCCCTACAAGCTGGTGCATTGGGATTTTCCACATCAAGAACGCTCTTACATAAATCAATCGACGGGAAACATGTGCCAGGGACTTTTGCCAGTGAAGTAGAACTTTTGGGGATTGCTAAAGCACTTACTGAAACCCAAAGCGGTGTTTTCCAACTCGCTACCGATCATATCAAAGTGCCAGATGAATTGTCTTGGATGAAAAAAATTGCCATTCAGACTCAAAGACCCGTGATTTTTAATCTATCCCAAATCGATCAAGCACCTGATCTATGGAAACAAGTCATCAATCGTTTAGATGAATTTGCATTAGAAGGTTTACCAGTCTATGGTCAAGTCGCTGGGAGAGGCATAGGTTTATTGATGAATTGGCAATGCACAGGTCATCCTTTTGCATTGCATCCTCAATTCCTAGCACTCAATACAATGACTTGGGAAGAGAAATTGGCTGAACTGAGAAAGCCAGAATTTAAAGCAAGTTTAATTGAACAAACCCCATTATTTGTGGGTGAATTTGAGAAATTTGTCACCCAATCATTCCATAAGATGTTTCCTTTTCATTCACCTCAAGATTATGAACCCACACGTAGTCTTTGGCAAATCGCTAGCGAACAATCAACAACTCAAAACGAAGATGAAATTAAAAAAATTGCCTTAACACTTGCCTATGATTTTATGATGCAAGAAGATGGCAAAGCGATGTTGTATTTCCCATTGTTTAATTATAGCAATCAAAACTTAGATACCATCTATGAATTACATCATCACCCTAGAACATTGATGGGACTCAGCGATGCTGGTGCACATTGTGGTGCGATTTGTGATGGTGGCATGCCTACTTTTATGTTGAGTTATTGGGCAAGAGATCGCAAAGGCAATCGTTTTACCTTAGAGCATGCTGTTCAAAGGCAAACCAGAGATACAGCCATGATCTATGGCTTAAAAGATAGAGGTTTGATCGCCCAAGGGTATAGAGCAGATATCAATTTGATCGATTTAAATGAGTTGTCATTGGAAATGCCAGCTGTGGTCTTTGATTTACCCGCCAAAGGAAGAAGATTGATTCAAAAAGCCAAAGGCTATAAATTCACAATGTGTAGAGGTCAAATCACAGTAGAAAATGACCAAAAAACAACAAATTACCCTGGTAGATTGATCAGGGGGGCTCAAGGGAATCTTCAATAAAATAGTGATATGATTTAAGCACTTATACAAAGAGATAATCGATCTCTTTCATACAAAAAAGAGAATCAAAAGATTTTGTTTAAAATCTATTTACAATGAAAACATCAAAAAACACTAGCAAAATCTAAAAAAGAGAGTAAAAACATTGATCATTTTAGTTCTTAGAAACTCACTTCAATGTTCTCCATAGAAGCAGAGGAGTCATATGGGTCAACCTAGACTACATCAAATCAACAAAGGGTTAGAACTTCCTATTAATGGAGCCCCTAATCAACACATCAAGCCAGGCGCAACTGTATCAAAGGTTGCTCTTGTTGCTGATGATTATCTCTACATGAAACCAAGCATGAGAATCAAAGAAGGCGAAACCGTAAAAAGAGGTCAAGCTTTATTTGAAGATCGCAAAGCCCCAGGTGCTGTATTTACAGCCCCAGCTGCTGGCAAAGTGCTTGAAATCAATCGTGGAGAGCGCCGTAAGCTATTGTCAGTTGTGATTGAGCTCAATGAAAATGAACTCAGTGGCAATGTAGGAGATCAAGATTTACAAGCATACGATTCTTATCGTGGTGCTGATGTAAGCAAATATGATCTTAATAGCATGAAACAACTACTCAGCGATTCTGGTCTTTGGACTGCCATTCGCGTACGCCCAATGAGTAGAGTACCTGCACTTGAAGAAAATACAGAAGCTTTATTTGTGACTGCCATGGATAGCAATCCTTTGGCAGCAGATACAGCTGTTGTATTGGCTGGTAAAGAAGAAGATTTTGCCTTAGGCTTAAAAGCTTTGTCTTTAATCACCAAAGGTTCGCTTTATGTTTGTGGTGCGCCCAAACTCAAGGATACCCTTGTCAAAGCAACCAACGGCATTAGCAATGCAAGTGTAGAATTATTCGATGGACCACATCCTGCTGGTTTAGTTGGTACTCATATCCATTTTGTATACCCAGTCAATCGTGAACGCAAAGCATGGCATATTGGTTTCCAAGATGTGATTGCTGTAGGTCGTTTGGTGAAAACTGGTAAGCTCGATGTAGAAAGAGTCATTTCTATCGCTGGTCCAGCTGTATTTAATCCCAGTTTAGTCCAAACCCGTTTGGGTGCAGAAGTAGCGCCTTTGGTCAAAGCATTCTTGCCAGAGAGAGAATTCCGTATTATTGATGGATCCGCTTTATATGGCAGAACTGTCAATGGTAGTTCAGCCAAAACAGAAGGTTATCTCGGTAGATACAGAAATCAACTCACTTGTTTGTTAGAAGACAGAGAAAGAGTATTCTTTGGTTGGTTGATTCCTGGTGCTGAGAAGTTCTCTGTGACAAGAGCGTTTTCTTCTGTATTTGCACTTGGTGCTTTTGGTGGATCAAAGAAATTTGATTTCACCACAACCACCAATGGTTCTCATCGTGCTATGGTTCCTATCGGCATGTATGAAAGAATTATGCCTTTAGATATTATGCCTACATTCCTCCTTCGCTCTTTGGCGATGGATGATATGGAAAAGGCTGAAGCGCTTGGTTGCTTAGAGTTAGATGAAGAAGATCTCGCGCTTTGTACCTTTGCTTGTCCTGGTAAAGAAGATTACGGTGTGGCTTTGCGTCGTAACCTTGATGTAATGTGGAAGGAAGGCTAATATGCGTTTTTTAAGAGAATTTTTAGATAGTCAAAAAAAGCATTTTGAAAAGGGTGGTAAATTCGAGGCGCTTTATCCATTTTATGAAGCCAATGATACCCTGCTCTTTACACCCGGTGAAGTGACTCATGGTAAGACTCACCTTAGAGATGCACTTGATCTCAAGAGAATGATGATCACTGTTGTGCTTGCGCTTTTGCCTTGTGTGCTCATGGCGATGTACAATACAGGATTCCAAGCCAATCAAACCATTTCTTCTGGCGCTGGTCTTGCGATTGAAGGTTGGAGAACTGATCTATACAGAATGATTTTCTCTGATTTCAGTCCTAATTTCCTTGGCAATATTCTCCATGGTGCTTTGTATTTTATCCCTGTACTCTTGGTTACCTTTATTGTGGGTGGTCACGTTGAAGTTGCTTTTGCGCTTGGGCGTAAACACGAAATCAATGAAGGTTTCTTGGTTACTGGTTTCCTTTTCCCCTTAATTCTTCCACCTACCATTCCTCTTTGGGAAGTAGCACTTGGGATTGCCTTTGGTGTGGTCCTTGGTAAAGAAGTTTTTGGTGGTACTGGGATGAATGTACTCAATGTAGCACTCACTGGTCGTGCATTCTTGTTCTTTGCGTATCCAGCTGAAATCTCTGGTGACAAAGTATGGATTGCTGCAGAAATGACCAATGGTAACAGCGGTGCAACTTGGTTGTCCAGACTTGCAGAAAATGGAACGAAAGCTTTTGATGGCAAAGGTTTGGATCTTTGGTTGGATTCATTCCTTGGTTTTATCCCTGGTTCTATGGGTGAAACATCTGCTTTGGCTGCCTTGATCGGTGCGATTGTATTAATTGCAACTCAAATCGGTTCTTGGAGAACAATGGCAGGGGTATTGCTCGGTACAATCGCTACTTCTGCGATCTTCAATTATGTAGGTTCAGATACCAACCCAATGTTCACTGTGCCATTCTACTGGCATATCGTTCTAGGTGGTTGGGCTTTTGGTACTGTATTCATGGCAACAGACCCAGTGACTTCTGCATTTACTGAAGAAGGCAAATGGTTCTATGGCTTTGGGATTGGTGTGATGGTAACATTGATTCGTGTTGTCAATCCAGCATACCCAGAAGGCATGATGCTTGCGATCTTGTTTATGAATATGTTTGCTCCATTTATCGATTATTTCTTTGTTCAAGCAAATGTAAAAAGACGCTTGGCTGGTTATGGTCGTTTTGTAGCTTCAGCTAAGAAATAAGGAGTTTTAAGATGTCTCAACAATTTTCAACAACACGTATTCTTGGCTTTGCAACATTGACCTGTGTGATCTGTGGTTTCTTCGTAGCTTCTGCTGCTGTTGCACTCAAAGATAGACAAGTCAAAAACGAAGAACTCGATCGTAAGAAGCAAGTATTGGTTGTCGCTGGCATTGATCTCAACTCTGGTTCAGTAGATGATCTCTTTGCAAGCTATATCAAACCTACTTTGGTCGATCTAGTACCCAATGGTTGCCAAGGCGAACAAGCTGATAAATTCGATCAAATGAAAGCAGTTAAAGATCCAACAAAGAGTCATGCTGCTCAAGCGAATAAAGCCAAAGTTCAAACCAAACCCAACTGTGCTACTGTATACGAAGTTTTATCTAAGGCAGATAAGAGCTTAGAGAGTTATATTCTTCCTATCGAAGGCAAAGGGCTTTGGTCAACACTTTATGGTTTTATCGCAATCGATAAAACAGTTGCTCAAGTGACAGGTATTACCTTCTACAAGCATGCAGAAACCCCCGGTCTTGGTGGTGAAGTAGATAATCCTAAATGGAAAGCAAGTTGGAAGGGAAAGAAGCCATTTGATGATCAATTCAATGTGCTTTTAAAGGTGGTCAAAGGTAAAGCCCAAGGTGATTCTCAAATCGATGGTTTATCTGGTGCTACTTTGACATCTAATGGTGTAAGTTATCTTATTTCTTACTGGTTAGGAAAAGATGGCTTTGGTCCTTACTTACAAAAGCTTAAGAAGTAAAAGGAGCAAGGAATGAATAAAGAAACAAAAGGTCTATTACTTGACCCTTTATTTGATAATAACCCCATTGCCTTACAGGTTCTCGGTATTTGCTCTGCACTTGCAGTGACCACTAAATTAGAAACTGCATTGGTAATGTCTTTGGCAGTAACTGTTGTTACTGCTTTCTCTAACATGGCCATTAGTATCATTCGTAATCAAATTCCCCCAAGTATTCGTATTATCGTTCAACTTGTGGTGATTGCGTCTTTGGTGATTGTCACAGACCAAATCCTCAAGGCTTTTGTGTTTGATGTTAGCAAGCAATTATCCGTATTTGTTGGCTTGATCATCACCAATTGTATTGTGATGGGTCGTGCAGAAGCTTATGCGATGCAAAATCCACCTGTGCCAAGTTTCTTGGATGGGATTGGTAATGGTTTGGGTTACAGTGTCGTTTTGATTCTTGTGGCAGTAGTAAGAGAAATTTTTGGTGCTGGCAAGATCCTTGGTATGACAGTACTTCCACTTGCAACAGATGGTGGTTGGTATGTGCCCAATGGTTTACTCTTACTATCTCCAGGCGCATTTTTCTTGATTGCAGGATTTATCTTTGCTTTAAGAACTTTTAAACCTGCACAAAGAGAGGCTGAATAACATGGAAGCACTCATTAGTCTTGCTGTTAAATCTATTTTTGTTGAAAATATGGCACTTGCCTTCTTCCTAGGGATGTGTTCATTTCTCGCTGTTTCTAAAAAAGTAGAAACTGCGATGGGATTGGGTGTTGCCGTTGTATTTGTTCTCGGTATTACTACCCCCCTCAACAATATTCTCTATCAACATCTACTCAAAGAAAATGCCATTATTCCCGGCATGGACTTATCATTTCTCACCTTCTTGACTTTGATCGGCACCATTGCTGCTGTGGTTCAAGTGGTGGAAATGGCATTAGATAAATATGCACCAAAATTATATGCAACCTTAGGCATCTTCTTGCCTTTGATCGCTGTAAACTGCGCAATCTTGGGTGCTTGTTTATTTATGGTAGAAAGAGATTATGGTTTGGCTGAAAGCACAGTATTTGGCTTTGGTTCAGGTATTGGCTGGATGCTTGCGATTGTAGCTTTGGCTTCAGTTCGTGAAAAAATGAAATATAGCAATGTTCCTCCTGCCCTTCGAGGACTTGGTATTAGTTTTATTGTCGCTGGTTTAATGGCAATTGCTTTTATGGCATTTGCTGGTATTCAGCTCTAAAAAGGAGATTTAGACGATGCAAACCATATTACTAGGTGTGGCGCTATTTTTGGCGATTATCATTGCTTTGGTTGTCGTTTTATTAGCAGCTAAGGCAAAGCTAGTGAATTCCGCTGATGTTGAAATCAATATCAACGAAGGTCAAAAAGTTCTCAAAACTGCTTCTGGCAAGACCTTGCTTAATACCCTTTCAGAAAATAAAATTTTTATTCCTTCTGCTTGTGGTGGTAAGGGCAGTTGTGGTGTGTGTAAAGTACATGTTCATTCTGGTGGTGGCTCTATGCTTCCCACTGAAGAAGGTCATATTAGCAGGGGTGAAGCGAGAGAAGGCTGTCGTTTAGCTTGTCAAGTCAAGGTCAAGCAAGATATGCACATCGAAATTGAACCTGAAGTATTTGGCGTGAGAAAATGGGAATGTACAGTCAAGACAAACGACAATGTGGCTACCTTTATTAAGGAATTCAAATTGAGTTTGCCTGAAGGTGAAGTTGTTCCCTTTAGAGCTGGTGGTTATATTCAAATCGAATGTCCTCCTCACACTGTGGATTACAAAAATGATATCGCCATTAGCGGTAAATTCGCAGAAGATTGGAAAAAAGATTGGGATAAGTTCAACATTTGGCAATATAAGTCAGTGGTGAGTGACACAGTGACACGTGCATATTCTATGGCAAATTACCCAGAAGAATATGGCATTATCATGCTCAATGTTCGTATTGCAACACCACCACCAAAGAGCCCAGAACTTCCTCCCGGTATCATGTCATCTTATATCTTCAGTCGTAAGCCTGGAGATAAAGTAACCATTTCTGGTCCTTTTGGTGAATTCTTTGCCAAAGATACCAACAATGAAATGGTATTTATCGGTGGTGGTGCTGGTATGGCGCCTATGCGTTCACATATCTTCGATCAATTCAAGAGAATCAGAACCAATCGTAAAGTATCATTCTGGTACGGTGCAAGATCATTTAAAGAAGCATTCTATGTAGAAGATTTCGATCAAATCGCCCAAGAGTTTGATAATTTCCAATGGCATGTCGCACTCTCAGATCCCCTACCAGAAGATGATTGGACAAATCCTACAGCGCAAAGTCGTCAACCTGTAGGTTGTAAGAATGGCTACAAGGGATTTATTCACAATGTGGTGTATAATGAGTATCTCAAGAACCATGATGCCCCAGAAAATGTAGAATACTATCTCTGTGGTCCACCCATGATGAATTCATCTGTGATCAATATGCTCACAAACCTCGGTGTAGAACCTGAAAATATCCTATTAGACGACTTTGGTGGTTGATCTATCATTTTATAAAAATTTCATTCAAAACTTGAATTATTCTTCCTTTTCTCTTATCTAAAATAATGAGATGATCAAAGGAATGATTTATGAGAATTTCGCTAATACGCTTTTTATTATGCTGTTTAATCGCATATCAATATGCTTGTGATGATGAACAACAAGCCATCAATGTGACAACAGAAGACCAAAAAATCTCAACTATGGATCAGCATATTGAGGACCAAAAACTTGAACCCAAAGATCAAGAAATCTCAATGAGATCTGATGCAACTGTCGATCAAGCCATTGTTGATCAAGCCATTGTCGATCAAGCCATCATCGATCAAGCCATTGTCGATCAAGCCATTGTCGATCAAGCCATCATGGATATGGAAATGGATATGTTGATTGAAGATCAATTTATTCCCAGCAATACCAATGCTTTAAGTTGTGTAGGTGAATATTGCCCATCATCTCGTTTGATCTCATTAGATATGCCAGCAAACCCTGCTGTTGCGATTCAAAGGACTTGTGATGCATTGGGTTATCATCGTGGTTCTTCGTTTTATAATGTTTTTTCCTTACTTGGTTTTGATATTAGCCGTTTATTTGAGCCCAATGATTTTGGCAATATTCCCCTTGTGATTTTGGCGCATCTAGATGGTTGGCAACAAGGGTTAACAGGGAATGAAAATGAATTTGTGAATCTTCAGTTTTTCAAGGGTTTTCAAACCAATGCTCTCTTTGATTTTAGCATAGACCCAAGTTCATGGGTGAATCAAGATGCATCTCAAGGTGCAGTGATTCAATTCCCTCAAAGCAGAACATATAATGCAAGACTAGAATCTTCTACTTCGCAATTTAATTTAAGCTTAGAATTGATCCCTTCTCTTCCCTTTGAATTAGCTTTAGAATCAGCCAAAGTCAAAGGTGATTTATCCTTAGATGCCATTGGGTTTAATTTGAGAAATGCTGTGCTTGATGGGTATATGAAAGATGATCGTTTGTTTGATTTTGTCAATCAATTAATCGCACAATGTACAGTAGAAACCCCAGCAAATTTCTGTGCCACATTGGGCAGTTTCTTAAATCTTCAAGACCCACAAGCGAGTTTAAGCACAGTGCTGACACTGCTTGGCGGTTATGATGCTCGGGTAGAAGATGATGGTAATGTGGTTGGTTGTGAGCGTGCGAATCAAAATTGTTGTAGAAATGTAGATAATGTTTGTTATCCTGCAAATGCTTTATCTGTTTGCCTATTGCTTGAAATGAATGCCATTAATATTATTCAATAATGAATCAATTTTTTGAGAACAGTATCTCTGTGAAAAACCAAGAATTCTTAAAAAAATAAGCATTTGAATAGAAAATGCTTGACGATATCAACGAGCTTTCTATCTTAATATCGATTTACTTCAAAAAACAAAGGAATAAAACCATGCAAAAGATCAAAGTTGCAAATCCAGTTGTAGAGATGGACGGGGATGAAATGACCCGTATTATTTGGACCTTCATCAAAGATAAATTGATTCATCCTTATCTAGATTTGGACATCAAGTATTTTGATTTAGGCATGGAATATCGCGATGCAACCAATGATCAAGTCACTGTAGATGCTGCCAATGCGATCAAGCAATATGGTGTAGGTATCAAATGCGCCACCATTACACCAGATGAAGCACGTGTGAAAGAATTTAGTCTCAAGCAAATGTGGAAAAGTCCAAATGGGACAATTCGTAATATTCTAGATGGTACAGTATTTCGTGAACCCATTGTCATCAACAATATCCCACGTTTGGTTCCCAACTGGACAGCACCTATTTGTATCGGTCGTCACGCATTTGGTGATCAATACAGAGCAACAGATTTTGTGACCAAAGGCAAAGGCAAGCTTACCATTCGTTTTGAAGGCGAAAATGGCGAAGTGATTGAGCATGAAGTATTTAATTTCAAGGGTGATGGCGTTGCTTTGGCGATGTATAACACAGATGAATCAATCAAGGGTTTTGCAAGAGCTTGTTTTAACCAAGCATTGATGAAAAAATGGCCTTTATATCTCAGCACCAAGAACACCATTCTCAAGAAATATGATGGTCGCTTTAAAGATATTTTCCAAAGCATTTATGAAGCAGAATTCAAAGCAGAATTTGATGCAGCTGGTATCACCTATGAACATCGTTTAATCGATGACATGGTAGCAAGTGCGCTTAAATGGAATGGTAATTTTGTTTGGGCTTGTAAAAACTATGATGGTGACGTTCAATCTGATACAGTCGCTCAAGGTTTTGGTTCTTTGGGTTTAATGACTTCTACTTTGGTAACACCCGATGGCAAAACCATGGAATCTGAAGCTGCACATGGTACAGTGACCAGACATTATAGAGATCATCAAGCTGGCAAACCCACTTCAACCAATCCTATCGCTTCTATCTTTGCATGGACCAGAGGTTTGGAGTTTAGAGGTAAGTTAGATGGTAATGAAGAATTGATTCGTTTTAGCCAAACTCTAGAACAAGTTTGTATTGAAACTGTAGAAAGTGGCAAAATGACCAAGGATTTGGCAGTTTGTATCCATGGCAACAAAGTCAAACATGGCGAACACTATCTCTATACTGAAGAATTCTTAGATGCGATCGATCAAAATCTAAAGGCTAAACTTGCTTAATTTTTGATATGACATTTTTTATTTATATTAGACACTTGTTATTTTATATTGAATTTGCCTAAAATAGACTTATATATCAGAAATATTCTTTTTTTTAAACCCATTCATTTTGGAGTATATATGCGCAGTATATCTCTATTATTGATTGCTTTACTCTCTTGGAGTTGCACTCAAGAAAAAACATCGACTACTGATAACTCAGCATCTGATCAAGGACTAGATCAAGTGATCAACAATATGGGAGGCCCTGATCTTGTATTTTCTCCTACTCTTGATGAAAAAGTCGTAAACATCGGTAAAAATGCTTTAGACTTGCTTTTTGTGATTGATAACTCTGGCTCGATGTGTGAAGAACAAGAGCGTTTAGCCAATGCATTTAAAGACTTCACAAGTCTTGTTTATGATCAATTTAAAGGTAATGTTGATTATCGTATTGCAGTCACAAGCACAGATATTGGTACTATCAAAGTTCAATCAGTAGAACCCAACCAAAGAGGTGCATTTATCTATGCACCAGCAGACCCTACACAACCTGTTTGCCAAGATGGTGGTACACCTAATACAATGGATTGTCCAGCCATGGGACCTACTGATAATATCATCAGTTCTCAAGAGATCTCTCAAATGACCTTAGATGAACTCAAGGGATCATTGGGGGAAATCAGCAATAATTGTGCTGATGATCGTGCTTGTGAAACGCTAGCATATCAAAAAGCTTATGCTGAGAGATTATTCCGTTGTGCCGTGACACTGGGTACTAATGGATATTTTATTGAAAAAGGTTTAGAAGCAATGCGCTTATCCTTATCATGTGAAGGTCCAAATCGCGCATTATTCGGTGATTGTTGTGAGATGGATGCAAATGGGAAATATACTTATAACCCTTCTTGTGACCCTAATGGTGCAAACCAACCCAAGTTTTTAAGACCCAATGCTAAATTATCAGTAGTGATTGTATCAGATGAAAATGATTGTTCTACACCTGGAGATAATCCAGATATGACATCTCGGTTGATTTGTGTTTCAAATGGAACAATCGACATAAATGGAAATGGAATACCAGAAGTCTATGATATGGCTTATGGTAATCGCGCAAATGATATGTTCACCCAAGATTGTGGTAATGATTCATTTGCAGATTGTGCTGAAAAGATATGTGATCTTCCTTATGCTCAAAACATAGAATGTGAATGGTTACAATCAGCACTTACCCCAGTAGAAGATTATAAAGTATTCTTAGAAAGCCTAAAACAAAACCCCACTGAACAATTGAGTTTTAGTGCTTTGGTGGGTTTTAGAGGTTATACAGAAATCGGTAATCCTTTGGTATACGTCCCATCTGAAGATTATGCCAATGCAGTATGCGCAGATCCTAGCAGTATGGAGAGAAACACTGAACTTTGTTGTCCAGAGGGGGAATGTAAAAAAATAGATGTTTCTTTCTCTTGTGAAATTCGAGCCAAGAAAATTTCAGCTGGTGCTGGTACCCGTTATCTTAAACTTGCAGAAGCATTAAAATCCAATGGTAATGGTTGTCGTCCCTATGAAGAAGCAAGTTATGATGAAAGCACTCAAAGCTATGTCCGTAAAAACTTCTGTTTGCCATCCAAACCCAAATGTGCAGATGATTTAAGCACTTGTGCGCAAAACCTAAAACTCAAGTTGGTATGCCAAAATCCAGCATTATGTCCTTCAGCCAATATGATCAGAGATTTAAGTTATGACACTGATTTTCGTTTAAATCTAGATTATGGTCAATGCCCAGCCAGAATAGAACTCATTGGTCAGATCGTACCTAGTGATCTACAAGTTCAGGCAAGTTATGAATCAAATGAAGAAGGTATTACATTCTATCAAAGTCAAAGTTGTCTTACCATTTGTTCAGATTTAAGCGATTCTTTCAGTCAAATTGTGAATCAAACTCAAAACTTAATCTCAGAAATTTGTTTGCCCCATTTGCCTTATTGTGAAGTAGCAGTGGATAATATGAGAGGAAGAGCATGTCATAGTACAGATCAAAAGAATCCTGAAAACTATAGCCGATTTGTGAGTGTGAAAAGAACTTGTAGTTCAGCTGATTGTGTTGTTCAAGAAGATCAAGCTGAATTGCGTTATTATCAAGATTGGAAGTTAGTGATCAATGAAGGAAATATGGATTGCCCAGCATCTGTGATATTTAATGAAATTCAACCTATGGGCAGTACTTTAAAAATAGAATATCAATATTAAGAATCATTAAAAACAAGCTTGAATCTCAGCTGCACAAATATCTTCAATACAAATATCATCTTGATCGCATTGGCTTTGGGCAATACACATATAAATCGCATTGAGTGTTTGAATCGCATTAGGATCTGCCATATTCAAACAATCCTGTGCGCATTGTTGATCTTGACAACCTGATACACAATCATTGAGATCTAGGCAACCCAGGGGAGCTCCACCTTGATTGGGATCATTGGGGAATCCACCAACAACACCACCATTCATACAAGCATTGATTTGTGCTTGACATGCTTGATTCACGCATTGGGAATCTTGGCAATTGTTTTGAGTGACACAATCTTGTATATCAGAGAAAAGATTGATTGCTTGTTGATCTGCTTGTTGTAGGCATTGATTAAAACAATTTTGATCTTGGCATTGAGATAAACATTGAAGCAAAGAAGCACAATTCAAATTCCCTTGTCCACCATTAGGATCATTTGGAAATACAGGGTTAGGATCATTGGGATTGCCTTGATTAGGATCATTGGGGAATCCACCACCAACACCACCATTCATACAAGCGTTGATTTGTGCTTGACATGCTTGATTCACACATTGAGCATCTTGGCAATTGTTTTGAGTGGCACAATCTTGTACCTCAGAAAATAGATCTCTTGCTTGATCATTGGCTTGTCCAAAGCAATTGTTGGCACAATTTTGATCTTGGCATTGAGATAAACATTGAACCAAAGAAGCACAATCCAAATTCCCTTGTCCACCATTAGGATCATTGGGATTTCCTTGGTTGGGTGGATTGCCATTATTGCCACCACCAAGGGTTTTGTTGCCATTCACAGGTCCATTGATATTTTGTTGAATCCAATCTATTTTATGAAACACAGAGGTGCTGTAACTCGCTTGAGAACAATCAATCGCACCAAAAGAAGTAATGCCACTCACCACTTGACCTTGGGGGCTCATTGCAAAGATTGGACCACCGGAGTCTCCATTACAAGTCGCACGTACTTGTTGATCTGGAGTATTAAGAACAAGTAATCTCCCATCTGCATCTACATTATCTACTTTGAGTGTCACAGCTCTTTTTTCAGAATTGGGATTGCTATCTCTATTGTTCCCTTCTGTCAAACCATAACCAACCACTTTGACCAAAGAGCCTATTCTATTTCTAGGATCTACATTATCCAAAGCGATGGGGGCTGGTGTTAAATCAGCACCTAGATAAAGCAAAGCGGCATCAACACCACCAAAGAGAGATTGACCATCCCATTGAGGATACATAATAGCATCTATTACATTTGCTGATTCAGTGACATTTTGATTGATGACAACATGGACAGATAATTGACCCAATTGGGTAAAATTCAATGTTTGTCCATTTTCAATGAGAGCAACACAATGTCCTGCAGTGAGTACTACATTTTTTTTAATCAATGTGCCAGTACAATGAGGATTACCGTTTAATTGTATTTTCACTGTACTTGCTTCATTATTTTCCAAGTCACCATTGATGATTTTTTCAACAATATGAGAAGAACTTCCATCATCTATACTTACTTCTGAACAAGCATAGAGTTGAAAGAAGATTGAAATCAATAATAATCGATTTAACATATAAGTTGGGCCTTTCATTGATTTAAAAACAAGCTTGGATTTCAGCAGCACAAGTATCTTCAATACAAGCTTCATCATCATGACATTGGCTTTGATCAATACATATATAAATCGCTTCTAAAGTTTGAACTGCATTGGGATCTGCCATATCGAAACATTCTTGAGCACATTGTTGATCTATACAAGTTGATAGACAATCATCAAGATCCAAACAGCCTAATAGACCAACTTGATTGGGATCATTGGGGAATCCTTGATTGGGATCATTGGGGAATCCTTGATTAGGATCATTGGGGTTTCCACCATCACCATTAAGACATGCATTGATTTCAGCTTGGCATGCTTGATTCACACATTGATTATCTTGACATTGATTTTGGTTTGCACAATTTTCTACTGCAGAGAGCAAATTAATTGCTTGTGCACTTGCTTGAGCAAAACAATCATTGGCACAATCTTCATCTTGGCATGCAGATAAACATTGAGCCACAGAAGCACAATCCAAATTCCCTTGTCCTTGATTGGGATCATTGGGGTTTCCTTGATTGGGATCATTGGGGAATCCTTGATTGGGATCATTGGGGAATCCTTGATTGGGATCATTGGGGAATTC
>JACCDO010320425.1_pt1 | contig 21172 bp, 19 predicted proteins | sample 7446101 | NCBI WGS metagenome assembly JACCDO01 (sample SAMN15323440, study PRJNA562643) | freshwater metagenome | isolation source: river surface water | place: USA:Blue River Watershed | collected 2017-08-16
AAAATTTAAAGACAAGCTATTCTTTTTTGTTCTCTTAGGACCCGTTTTAATTTTTTTTAATGTTCTAGGCATTTATTTAAATAATATTTTGTACTAGTTTTTTAATTTTAAAAAAGAAAAAAGTAATGATTTTAATGAAAATAAATGAAAATAAATGAAAATAAATGAAAATAAATGAAAAAAAAAAGTAAATAAAAAAGTAAATAAAAAATAAATTTAAAAATAAAAAAGTTAGAAAAAAAAATAGAAATTAAATCTTTAATGTAGAGTAAAAGAATATCATAATAATAGATTAAATATGGATATAGGTCAAGATATTCAAAAAGTTTATGAAGGAGTTGTTAATCTAAATCCCTTTGTAGTATTTGTTTTATCATTTATTGGTTTATCATTAACACTTTTTTTTGTATACATATTTAGACATATATTAATTGAAAGTTATGGAAACAAAATATATTTATGGTTTTTTGTTCTAATAGCATTAAACTTAGTTAACATACTTTTTATCACTGGATATTTTCAAACTAAATATCAATCAGCAATTGGTACACAAGGTTCACGTGGTGAAATTGGTCAATTTGGTAAAAAAGGTGATGATTCAACATGTGGTTATTGTACTAATTCTACTGAAATTGGTATTCAATATAGTGATAAATATTATCTAATAAATAAAATTGGAAAAACTACTAATATTTTAGGAGAAGTTAGTATATGGAGGTCAATTGGTATGTTAGGGTTATCTTCATTAGGAGATACTGTTTTTTCCCAAAGTTCAAATACAAAACTAAGAACTTATATGGCTGGGTTTGGTTGTACTCACCCTAAAAGTTTTAATAAATTAATGGTTATATCGGATGGTGTAAACGTTACAACAATATGGGAACCTGTACCTATGAGAGGATATACATTTGTCGGACATTTTGCTACAATAGGTTCACAACCACCTGATATTGAACAAGTAGGATGTTTACCAACAGAATGTTTAGTAAAATCAAATGCTTTAGGTTATATTGCTTCATTTCCTGCGATTGATGTAATACCTAGTTTTGCCAATAAAAACCTAAAATTCTGTTCATTTTGGATGACACCATTAAATCATTTCTATTGTAAAGTATCAACTGATGTATATTATACAAATAGTTTATACTTTAATATAGTAGAAGGTCATCCTGAATATTATGATAATAAAAAAGGAGAACCGATTGGGGCTAAAATGGAAGAAGTACAAAAATTATTACAAGATAGACCTTCAATTATTTATCATTCTACTGTAAATAATTCATTAGGAGTTAAATTCAATCCTAATTTTATTGAAAATATCAGAGATAATTCGGGTAATGTCACAGGTGTTAATATATACGCATCATCTTTTAATAAATTTATCAATAATATTACAACTTTTGAAAATTATATCGAAATGTATAATAGTTCAATATCATATATTTATAAATTAAAAGTTGACAATGATTTCACCATAAATTATATTAATCAAACAAATGAAGTATTAATCCATGGTTTATCAGCATTCACAATAATGAAAGATTTGATAGCTAAATTAACAGTTGATATTAACGATAATTTTCTTTATACCATTATCAATACTTTTCTTAATGTTTTTATGAATAACCCTTCATTAGTTATTAAAGCTTTCCAGGATCCGCAGGAGACATTCGGTGTTCCTTATGTATTATATGTAGATATGTCTTTTGATGAGAAGAAAAAATCTCTATTGAGCATCGTTAAATCATTAGAAATGGATGAAATGGCAGCTGCTTTAGATAAATTAAAAAGTTATGGAGTCGAAGCTAAAAGTCAATTAGGTATGTTAGATTTAAAAGAAAAATCACAATCAACTAAAATACAATCAGTTTTTGATACAACTGAAATGCCAGACCCTTCATTAACTCTATGGGATGATTTATATTATTTATTTCCAGCTGGTTTTGATGAACAAATTGCCGCAAATGAAGAAGAATCAATAAATGGTGGATTTAATCTATTAAGTATTGAAAATAGACAAAAAAAGAATTTTGTAGATTATATAAAAACATTTATTAAACCTACCATACCTACATATTCATTCCGTAAAAAATGTGTTATGATGATTGATGCTGATCCGGAAAGAGATAAAGTAACAGTTGAATTAGTTAAAATTTATAATGCTGTTAAAGATAGATTATATCAAATTGCTGAAACTAATTCATGTGATAATATACAACAAATTAATTCTTTATATGACAGATTAATGTTAAAAATAAGTAAACAATTTGGTATGATTGATGGTTATATGGATAAAATAGCAAACCAAGAATTTAGCTATTTTCCAACAAGTAGATTAAAATGGTTAACAAATGAAATGAATACTTATTATGGCCAGATACAAACATTATGTAAAAGCGGTGAAAGAATTAGAATCCTTAATGAAATTAGAAATATTAAAAATCAACTTAAAAATGACTATCAAACATATGTTGATATGGATCTTAAGGAGAATGAAATACTTGATATACATGGGGAACCTATACAAGAAATGAAAAATAAAGTTGAATTAATGGATTTAGATGATTTAAGTATTGAACAATTAAAACAAATACGTGAAATATTTAGAAAAAATCTATCAAATAAAATAAAAGAAACTAATCAACAAACTTCATAATTAAATGGAACGAACAGATTTAAATTTAAATCAGCCTAAATTCTATGGGTTTTTTGAAGCTATCATGGATAATTATTTATACTCCCTCTTTTTTATTTTTTTAGTTATAATGTTAATAATTACATTGAAATATGCCGAGACTAATTTGGATTTTCCAGAAAGTAAGATGATATTAAGATGGTTTTCTATAATTGTAATGGGAAATTTATTAATAACTTATGTAGTATTAATGATGTATAATCAAGTTAAAAATCAAAAGGGTTTATTGGGGGCTCCTGGGTTTCAAGGACCGATTGGTAATCAAGGTAAAACTGATTATTGCGCTACATGTGAAAAGAAATTAGATATGATGGAACAAGAATATGAAGTTGTTGCTCCACCTCAACCTTTATTACCAGAAAAAATAATAATTGAACCTATTAAAGATAAAGATAGACCTAAAAAAATACCTAAATTTTCTGCTTAATTAAAATATGGATTATTTGTTACACTAATACCACAATAAGTTACAGGATTTTTTTCAAAATTATCTGGATAATAAATACCACTTTGAACTGCTTCTTTTAATAAAAATTTAAAATTATTATAAAATTCAGTATTATGGCCTATACTTTCACTCATTATATGTGCCAATTCATGTATAATCACAAACATAAGTAAATTTTTATCATGTAAAGATTTTTGAATATTTTTATTTCGTAAACAAAGATGCATCATTTCACCTTTGTTTATAGTATAAGAAGTTGAATTATTTTCATGTTCTGCTTCTCTGATTTTGTCAGGATTAAATTTTTCTTTTAATCTAGTAACTCCATCATTAGTTGGATATTTTCTGCTTAAAGTATCTATTAATGATACAGATTGAGAAACTAAGAAAGATAATATATTTGCTGCTTCTTCTGGGTTATTATAGTTTTGAACATTATATAATTTATTATCATTTGCGACTTTTTGTATGGTCTCGAATTTTTCAGTTAATATTTGTGAATATATGATAATTATTGTAAAAATAATAAAAATAATAACTATTCTTTCCATTTTTATTTTTTATTTATTTCCAGTTTCTTTTTACTTTATTATTTTAATAGAAATTTTTCATTTTTTTGACGTTATAATAACTATAATAAAATATATACAATTAAATAAAAAAATAATAATAATAATAATTTTAAAATACCATGGCGTTTTATCAAAATAATCAATTACAACAAGAAATAGAAGAATTTAAAAAAAGTATAGGGTTAACTAATTCGGTTAATAATTCATCAAATAATCAATCTTATTCACAAAAATTACCTCAGCAATCTTATTTTTTACCTCAACAACAATATAATCAAAAACCTGATAAATATGATTCTAATGATAATAATAACAATGAAAAAGAATTTAGAGATGATATAAATGAAAAAGTTAATAATTTAAAATTTTCTTTACCTACCCAAACTAAAGCACAACATTTTTTTGATTCTACTATTATTGAAAATAATCCTCAATATATTAAAACCAATGATGATCTATCTAGAAGAGATTGTCGTGATGGTATGAATAACAGAATGGACTTTTTAATGTTTCAACAATTTCAACAACCTCAAAACTCTCAACAGCAATATCAACAACAACCTCAACAACCTCAACAACCTCAAAAAATTTACCAACAACAAAAATACCAACCTAATAATCAATCTGAATTTACAAACCAATTGCCAAATAATTTTAATAATTTTTTCCAGCAAACAAACCGTGTAACAAATCGTGATTCGAATAACGAAAGAATACAAGAGTTTACCTCATTACCTAGAGCTTTAAATCAACCAACCCAAATGATTGATACTAGACCTATATTATCACAATATAAAAGTAGTTATCAAGATAGTTATAAAGTAGTTAATCAATATCAAGAACCAACACAATATCAAAATCAATATCAAAATAATGATTCGGCCAAATATGAACAATATTATAATTCAAATGTATTAAACAATGAATCTTTTTTAAGAAAAAATGAATCCGGGAGAAATAATTATAAAGACGCACACAATACACGGTTACAAGAACTATCTCCATTATCTAGAACATGTGCTTTACCAGCAACAACTACTGATTATACTAAATCAGTACAACAAAGTAATACTTTATTTGATGATGTTAAAACATTTAGAAAAAATGATATGGAAAACAGACAAGAATTAGCAGAACAAAGAAAGCAAGAATGGCAAAGAATGTCTAATAATCTTATACATGTAGGTAAACCTCCAGCAGTAGTGGTAAATAATAATAGACCTTTAGATACAAGACAATTATAAAAATTTCATTAGATAAAAAATTGAAAAAATAATTATTATGTTATTATGTTATTATATTTTATATTATTATAATTTATATAAATACAATAATGCCTGAAGGCCCTGAAGTTAATGTCATTAAAGATGGTTTGAATAATGTTATTAAAAATAAATTAATTGTTTCAGTTAATTTACCAGAAGGTAGTAAATTTTTGAAAAAAACTCCAGATGGTTATAATGATTTTAAAGATGATTTACCTCTAAAGTGTATAGAAGTTAAGTCTAAAGGTAAAATGATTTATTTTGTTTTTGAAAAAGGATGGTATCTTATTTGTCGTCTTTTAATGAGTGGTGGATGGTTTCTAGAAAAAGCTCCTAAACATAATCATTTTGAAATGGTATATCAAATCGAAAATAAAAACAGTAAAAAAAACGGTGACACTAATTCTATTTGGTTTGTTGACCCAAGACATTTTGGTACTTTGAAATGGACAAAAGATAAATCTGTTTTAGAAAGTGTATTTAATGATATTGGTTCTGATTTATTAAATGATACAATTTCTTCAGATGATTATTTAAAAACTATGAAAAATCCTAAAAATGGAAAAAGAAAAATTGCTGTTGTTTTAATGGATCAATCTGTATTTTCTGGAGTTGGGAATTATTTAAAATCAGAAATTTTATATCAAGCTAAAGTATCTCCCCATGCTACAATTAATAATATTTCAGATGAAAAAATATTAGAAATATTTGAAATTACATTGAAAAAAATTAATGAAAGTTATAAATCAGGTGGGGCAAGTGTAAGGGATTACTCTGATATCAAAGGTAAAGAAGGGACATTTTCATTTACATTTGCTGTATATAAAAAGAAAAAAGACCCATTAGGAAATAAAATTGTCATGGAAAAGACTAAGGATGGTAGAACTACTCATTGGGTTCCTGAATTACAAGAATCATTTGATAAATAATTATTGCCTAAAGAAATCAATAATTATTTTGTAAAAAACAAAATATAAAATTATTTATAATTATAATTTGAATACACCGGTTTTAATTAAAATATTTAAATTATAATTATCCATAATTCAGTGATTAAAAAGGCTAATCACTACCTTTAATATTTATATTTAAAAATCATAAATTACACGTCCCCCCAATAATTTGTCCATATTAAATCAAAATTGACCCCCTAAAATCAAAATTAATTTCTTTTCCCATTATTATAGTTATTTATTAATAGTTAATTTATACGAAATAAATTATATTATTTTTTAAATAAAAAAATCAATATTTATCTTTACTATTCATGATTCAAATATTATATTTAAAAAAAGAATTCATAAATATTAAAATTTTTACGATTTATAAATATTAAACACCTAACACCTAACACCTAAAAAAACAACCCCTTAACACATTGTAATTTAATGATTAATTAATTAAATATTGCTGTTTGCTTTAAATATAATTCATTTTATTTTAATTGCTGTGTGCAAACATTAAATAATAATAATAAAAAATACTTATATTATTTTTTATAAAATTTTAATTTTATTTTATTTAATTTAATTTTAATTTATTTAATTTAATTTTGTGTTTGATATAAATATTTCTTTAGATCAACAGCATGGTAATTAATAGATTTTAATGCTTTTCCTGTACTAGCATTATAAATAACCCAACGTTCTTGATTATTAACTTTAACAGTAGATAAACGATAAGCTGGTGAATCATAACGTGTTTCGTTCTTCTTATACCATTCAACTGTTTGTTTAGCGATTTCTTCTGTTTCTGCCAATTTACTCATGTTAGAATCATGAACCAAATCAAAAGTTACATCTAGATCAATACCAAACAAATGAGAGAATAAATACAGGTAATCATGAAGAGATGCTAAATGAAACATGATTTCATGAATGTTTTTACTAGAAAAGGCTTTATTAACTAAAATAATACAAGAAGAGTATTCATTAATTAAATTATTTAATTTTTCATTTTCAGTTTGTTCTGTAAAAATTACAGCCATTCGTTCTTCCGATATTTTCAATGATTTAATTTTATCAGACAATTCACCAATTTCATCTGTTTTAAATTTGATTGTTTTTTGAATTTCATGATATTTATCGAGATAATCATCAAAATCTCTTTCAAAAGAATCAGCCGCACCATGAACTACATATAAAATATCACTAAGAGCATCGATAATTTCAACATAGTCTTTTTTAGAAATTGCATCAAAAAATTCATCGGATTCCTCTTTAATCAAATCCCAACGAAGTTTAAGCAATTTATCATCTGGTTCACTAGAACGACCAATTCCAAAAGAAATATTGAAATCACGTACTTTTTGAAAATTAGTAAGGTTAGATTTAGTCGAAGACATTTAAATTGATTTAGTAAATTAAATTATTAAAATTATTATACTTATTATTAATTATTTTATAGTTATTTCAATTTTTATTATGTTTGAATATTTTTCAATATTTTTAAATATTTTTAAATATTTTTAAATATTTTTAAATATTTTTAAATATTTTTGAAAATTATAAAAAAATAAATTAAATGATAAATTGATAAATTAAATGGTAAAGTAAAAGTAATAATTAGTCTTTGCCTTTTACAGCCCATCGTAAGAAATATACAGGGATATCATTTTCATATCCAGCATAAATACGATGGATTATATCACCTTGTTTAGCGCCAGTATAACCTTGACCCCAATATGCCATACTTTGTCCGCCAATTCTTTCTCTAATAACATTTGCGTTATATTCTTTACTTGTTTCACCAATAGAGCAAATGTATCTATTATTTTCTTTATGTGGTTCACGTAAAATATTATTAAAATTAGGATTAATTTCTTTCCATCTTTTGTTAAGTAAATCCATATTAAAGAATTCTTCCAAATGTGATACAGTAATACCTTCCACAATAGGTAGATTAACAGGAGTTAAGTTAGCTATATGCTTTACTGATAACATAGTTGAATCAGATGATACTCTTCCCTTTTTCTTCTTGAAACCAGATGATTGATAAGAATTTAGACCAAATGGGTCTTTATATGTTTTTTCATATTCTTCAATTGCTTTAACTGAAGTTCTATGAGGACCTGTTTTATGACCTTTTTCTTCTATCTCATTACGCCAATATCCAGTCATACGCCCTGTTAAACCTTGAATTTGGACATTATTATCTACAATTTTTGTATAAAGTTCGTGTGTAGCACCAATCCGAAGTTTCCAATTATTTGGAATAAGATTTGCTCTACGAAAAAACCCCTTTACTCCAAGAACAATATGTTGTTTTAAAGGTTCTTTGAAAAATTCACTAATTTCATCATTAGAGAGCCTATCTGTAGAAGTATGATTTCTAAAAGCAACACCATTACGAATACATTCATCTTGAACTACATCAATATTTTTTGATGTTAAACGTACAATATGAACTCGATAATCTTTTCCATAATTTATGAGAATATCTTCTTTGACCCATTTTTCAGCATTTTCTTTGGTAGTTAAAGGATAAAATTCTTTAACAATACCTTTGTCCAAGAAATCTTTATGACCTATATATGATGTTGGAATAGTCATTGTAAATGTTTCATGTAAATCTCCCCATTTATAAAGCTCATAAAGTTCTTTAATCATGGTTGCACTAATAAACACAAATCTATTATTTTTTTCCTTCATATGATTCACATCTAACACACCAGCTTCTTTTAAGGTATTATGAAGAACTTGGTATTCTTTATCACCTGTATCAATCTCATCAATAATAATAAGAGCATTACTAATGTTAAGAAGTTCGGATCTTGATAATTTACCATGATGAAAGATTTTATCTTTAAAACAATTCGGTGCTTTATCTATCATATCTTTCTCCCAACCAGCATTACTCATACCTGTAATAATTCTAACATTTGATGGATTTACTACAAAATTGTCATCTATATGGGTTGTCAAAAGTTTAGCAACTTCAATCATCAATCCATCAGCACCTACTTTTGTCTTTTTTTGAACACTGATAACACGTCGGTTATTTCTATAAAATCTATCTACAATTTCCATAGCATCTTTTATTTGATTTGGAAAAATATATTCAGCTGTTGCCTTATCATCACCTTCTAAAAATTTAAGATAGTTTTCTGCTTTCGCAGAATTATATGCTTGTAAAACAGACTCTCGTCTAGCAGAAATTAAATCAATTGAAACTATTTTATTATTTGTATTACTTGATAACATTTTATAATTATTATTAATTATTTATCATTATTTTATCATTATTTTATCATTATTTCAATTTTTATTATGTTTGAATATTTTTTATAATTTTTTAATTTTTTTCGTATTTTATTAAATTAAAAAAATCTAATAATAATATATAAATATTAAATATCAAATTAAAATGGTTTGCTATACTTCTTGTGCTCTATCAGGAGTTTTTCTTTTCTCAATGGCTTATTTTGCCATCTCGGTTGATAAAAACTATATCAAAAATGATTTAATGGCTATGTTAACACCCGAACTTCAAGAAAAATATAAAGCTACAATGAAAGAACGTCGCGATCTTTACCTTAAAGGATTCATTGGTGGTTTTATCATTTCATTAGTTGCTTGGTTATTATTAAGAAATACATACAAAATTACAGGTGTCCAAACGGCTTGCTTCTTAATTGCCATGACATACATTATTACATACATTTATTACACCATGGCTCCCAAATCACCACTCTTTGTTACTTATTTAGATGATCCCAAAGCCAGAGCTAAATGGGTTGAAGTTTATAATTACATGAAATACAATTACCACATGTCTATGTTATTAGGTATTGTATTTGTTGGATTATTTGGATATGGGTTATGTTAAACTTTTTTATGCTTTTTTAGAAAAAAAGCATTGGCAAAAAAAAATTCTTTTTTAGGAAAAAAAGGAGAGAAAATTATATTTTTTTATATATTTTAATATTAAAGATAAAAAGAGTCAAATGGCTAAATCAAGATCTCTATTTACCGATGGGTGGAACTCTTTTTGGCATTTCTTTTTTGGATTTATTTCTATTAAATATGTCCTTATAATGCCATTTTTTGTTCTATATCAATTATACAGTTTTAATGATGTAAACTTACATATCGATTTAGTTGAATATTTTATTGGTTATCTATTATCATATTTTCTAGTTACTTATAAATTAATCAATCTAGATTTTCTTCCAAAGATTTCATAAAAACATCTTAAAAAATATAAGATTATATTTGGTGTTGTTATTATATTTAACTTATCTAATAAATATGACATCACTTTTTAGAGTATGGAATCTTGCCAATGGAGGTAAACAAATTATTAATTTAACTAAAATTTCAAGTTTTACTCTTCAAGATAAAACTATTACATTTACAATGGAAAATGAAAAAAATGGTATTTATGGAAATTTCTTTTTCTTTGGTGGTCTTACAAATAAGGAAAAATCATTTGTATGGGATACACCAGAAGATGCTAAAAAGACATCAGATGATATCATTGAGACCCTCGATAATTATTATAAAAACAAAAATTCATAAAATATTTAATTTTATTTTTAATTTTAATTTTACATATAATAAAATTGAATAAATATAATGTTTATTTAATTATTTCTATTTATAGAAGTGAATTCAATGGCTCCTAAAAAGGCAATTAAAAAATCTGAAGAACCTATTAATGAAATTGATAATATTAAAACTGAATCTGAAAATGATACTAATGTTAAACCTAAGAAAACTAAACCTAAAGTAAAAAAAGAGAAAGATGAAAAGGTACTTGAAGAAAAAGTAGAAGAAGTTATTGAAGAACCTATTGAAGAACCTATTGAAGTTGTAGAAAAAAAAGAGACAAAACCAAAGAAAACTAAAGCTAAGAAATCTGAAACAGAATCATCAACATCAGAAAATGTAGTAGCTGTTCCAGAATCTAATACTGTATACAATGGTAAACAAGTTCTAATTGTTGAATCTCCTAATAAAATCAAAAAAATCACTGATTTGCTTGATAAACTTAAAAAGATTTCCAATTTCGAAAAATGTAAATTCGTAGTTACTGCTTCTATGGGACATATTCGAGAAATTGATAAAACTCGGGTTGGCATCGACATTAATAACAATTTTGAACCATGTTATTTAGTTTCTGATTCCAAGATTCATGTTGTACATGACCTTAAAGATGCTATTAGTGATGCTAAGATGGTATGGCTAGCAGCTGATGCTGATCGTGAAGGAGAAGCTATCGCATGGCATCTCAAAGAAGTCCTTAAACTTAAAGATAACGATTACAATCGTATTACTTTCAATGAAATCACTGAAAAAGCTCTCAAAGAATCTCTAATTCATCCCCGTAAGATTGATTTGAATATGTATAATTCACAGAAAGCTCGTTCAGTTATCGATAAACTAATTGGTTATTTGATTAGCCCTGTTCTAGATTCTCAATTTCAAACATTCGGTCTATCAGCTGGTCGTGTACAATCAGTTGCCGTAAAACTAGTTGTTGAACGTGAAAAAGAAATCAACAAATTCGAAAGTCATGGTTATTTTCAGATTCGTGGTGTATTTAATCCTAAAGATAGTGATCTCAAAGGTTTACAAATTCCAGCTGATTTAGATCGTTCTTTTCCTGATAAAGAATCAGCTCAAGAATTTCTTGATTTAGGTAATAAAGCTGAATATACAATTATTGACATCATTGTTAATAAGACTAAACGTCGTCCTCCTCCCCCTCTTATTACTTCCAGTTTACAACAAGAAGCTTCAACTAAATTAGGTATTTCTCCCGATGAAACCATGAGAATTGCTCAAAAGCTTTATGAGAATGGTTTCATTACTTATATGCGTACTGATTCAGTAATGCTATCAGAAGATGCCAAAAAAGAAATCGCTGCCGCTGTTAAATCTGGTTTTGGAGATAATTATCATCAAAATAATGTATTTTCAAATAAAGATGGTAGTCAAGAAGCACACGAAGCTTGTCGTCCTTGTGATTTTGGTAAAACAAATCTTATGGACCAAGGGGGGTTTACAGCTCGTGAAAATAAGGTATACGAATTGATTTGGAAACGTGCGATGGCTTCTCAAATGTCACCAGCTGAAGTTGAAATTAAAACAATTAAAATCAAAATGGATAATTCCGAATGTTTATTTATTTCTAAAGCTGAAAAGATTACATTTAAAGGTTTTCTAGCTTTATACGAAAAAGAAGGTAAAACCGGAAAACCAAAAGACAAAGATTCTAAGGAAGAAAAGGAAGGCGAAGCAGATGATGAAGATGACCAAGATGAAAGTATTAATGATGATTCTGATTTGTATGAATCTTTATCTAAACTAGAAATTGGAGACGAATTGAAATATAAACTTCTTGAAGGGTCTGAAAAATTTTCTAAACCACCTCATGGTCGTTATACTGAAGCTAGTTTAATTAAAGAACTAGAACGCCTTAAAATTGGTCGTCCATCTACCTATTCTAGTATCATCACTAAAATTCAAGATACAAAACGTAACTACGTTAAACTGATGGATCGTAAAGGTGAAAAGAAGGATGTACATATTCTTCAATATAGTAAGGGTAAATTTACGGTTAAAACAACAAGTATTACTACGGGAGGTTTTACTAAAAAACTAGTAGCCCTAGAAACAGGTAAATCGATTGTTGAATTTCTAGATAAGAACTTTGTAAAAATTATGAATTATGGTTTTACAGCAAATGTTGAAGAACAACTTGATGATATCGCAATTGGTAAATTTATTTGGCATGAAGTTGTAAAGAACACTTATGATAACTTTTATCCTCAAATTGAATCTATTCGTGGAAATCAAGAAAGTGGTGAAAAAGGAAAAATCAAAAAATATCTAGGTTTAGACCCTAAATCCAATTCAGATGTTTCAATTGTTTTTACAAAGAAAGGACCATGTATTTACATGGAAATAAATGGTGAAAAGAAGTACTGTAACATCACAGACGATGAAGTAATGGATATGACTATTGAACGTGCGTTGGACCTATTGAAATATCCAATTGTTATTAAATCTCCTTCTGGGGATGAAAAGGAAAACATTATGGTTTGTAAAGGTAAAAATAATTATTATCTTAAAATGGATAAGGGTACTGTTTCTTTAACAACTGATTCAGAAGAACCAAAACCAATGTCATATCAAATTGCCAAGGAAATATTTGATTCTACTTTTCTAACTAAAGAAAGCAAGACCTTACGTGATATCGATAAGGATATTTTAATTCTGAAAGGGCCTTATGGAGCATACATTTCATACAAAGGAAAATTAAATGTAGCTATTCCTAAAAAGTTTGACTATACAACAATTACACGTGATGAATGCGCAACATTGATTAATAAAAAGAAAGAAGATAAGAAAAATGGGGTTAAGCCTAAGGTTTTTCGTAAATTTAATAAAAAAGATTAAATTTCTTTAACAAATTAAAAAAAAATTAATATATTGTTGATTATAATAAAATTTATAATTTAATATTTTTTTTATGATTTATAATATAAATAATTACATTTTATGAAACAAACATATAAAAATAAAAAACTATTTTATAAAAAAACTTTTAAAAAGAAACACAGTTTTAAAAAATCAAAAAATATACTACATTATTCACAAAAGAAAGATGAAGAGAAAATAAATACCTTTTATTTTACATTTGCTTTTCATAATAAACAATTATTCGATCCAACTGTAATTTATCCTGATTTTGGAATCTTTGAAAAAATATTATTAAAACATAAATTTAAAAAACTATGGAAAAGAAATTATAGCTACGTTACCGTTGTTTTAGCTTATTTACCATTAAAGTCTTTCACAGTTGATGGTGCTAAATTATACAATCATCTAAATACATTTAATATTTCAAATAAAGAGTTACTATATACCAATTGTACAAATTATAATAAAAATGAAACTAATGAGATTATTCCTTTGACTTATATTTTTAATTTAAAAGAATTATCTAAAGAATCATTAGAAAAGGAAATATTACAATATGAAACAATTATTAATAATTATCCTCTATGGGTAATCAAAACAGATACTGGTCAAGAAGCTAAAGGAAATTATTTGGTTAATAATTTCGAAAGTTTTAAAAAAACAATTGATGAATTATATCAATCTAGGGATAAATTACAGTCTAATTACCTAATGAGTAATGGATTTATTTTATCTCAATACATTATGAATCCATTATTATTTCAAAAAAAGAAATTTCATTTACGAATTTATGTAATCGCATATATTAATGCTGAAAAAGTATTGAAATTTTATTTATCAAAATATGGTGTAATTAGAGTTGCTGAAAGTGAATATAGTTATTCACCTAATGATTACTTAAATCCATCAGTTCAATATACAATACGAGATATTGATAAAAAGGAATATATATTTCCAAAAGATTATATCAATGAATTTGGTATTGATATAACAAACAAAACTTTCAAAAAAATTAAAGACATTGTTAAATTTACTTTTGAAGTATCTAAAGGTAAAATATTTAATTATGAAAATATTGAAAATGGGTATAATATTTTAGGTTATGATATTATAGTAGATGATAAATTAAATGTTAAATTATTAGAAATTAATTCAAAAGTTGGTCTTAATTCATATACCAAAGAATTACATAATACTGTATATAATTATTTATTCAAAAATATTTATAATGAAGTTTTTTGTGATATTTTTAAATTTAAAAAAATTTATGTTAATGAAAAACTCATCGAAATATAGTAATTATAAATATTTTTTACCATTTGAGAGGTGTTTCATTTTCAAAAATTGTAAAAATACTATTAAGAAAGTATTTTAATATTTCTTTTGATTCAGATGGTGTCCATCCCATAAAATTTATAAAACCATCTAAGCATGTTTCATTCTCAAATGATATTATAACTTTATCGTTAACTTCCATTTCTTTATTTTCATCCTCTACATCCGATTTCATTTCATTTTTATCTTCATCTTCATCTTCATCTTCATCCATTTCAGTATCAGATTCAGATTCATCTTGTATTTGAATACTAACTTCTGTTTTAATAACATCATTTTGATTATCAAAAATTGTAATATTGAATAGAGTTATATTTTTCTTATTGTAATTAAATTCAATAACATGTTCAATAGTCGGGTTTTTTTCAGTTATTTCATTTTCATCATTTACATAAGCTTTAATTTTATATAATCCATTTATAAAATCACTGAAAGAAGTATTATTACTACTTCTTGTTTTTAAATCTTCGATAATACTATTTATTTTATTAACTCTATTTGATAGTTCAATATCTTCCATGTGACTTTGACAAATTTCAATTAATGTTTCATATTGTTCATAAGATAAACGAGTTTCTTGTAAATGAGTTAATAAAGTTTGAAAAATAGTTTCATCATCTATTTTAGTATTTGCTAATAAATTTGCTAATAATTCTTCCATTTTATTTTTATATTAAATGTATACCTAGAAAGGTTATTGTATAAATCTTTTATTTTTAAAAACTAAAATTAATTTAGATTTTAAACTCATGAAGATTAAATTAAATAAATTAAATAAAACTAAATAAAAACTTTATCCAAAAACTGCTTCTTTTTCATAAACTAAATTAAGAATTAGTTTGTCATCTTTATATTTGTCGTATAAAGAACCAATTGTTTCAGAAGCAGGTGCTATAATATCTTTTTTTGCGACAGTTTTATAGTCTTTAACAAAAATAAATATTGCTTCGGTTGAATTTATTTTTGTACGGTTTCTTAAAATAATCATAAATTGGTTTACAGTCATATCAATTGGAACAATAAAACGATTCGCTTTATGTTCTTTGTAAGACTTACTTGATATGACAACCGGTATACGATTAGGATGTTTATTAATCAATTCTTCTATTTTCTTTTTTGAAAAATGAGTTATATTTTCATTATTATTCTCAATAGATGTCATTTTTTATAAGCTAAACCTGTATTAATAGGCAAAATTGTTTATAACAATTGATGTTCTACAGTTAGTAGAGATTTTTATTTTTAATTTATTTTTTTTAATTTTTTTTAATTTTTTGTATTATATTTTAGTTTTTAAAATTAAAAATTGAACAAATTAAAATAAAACTAAAATATAAAATTTAAATTATTGATAAATATTTAGATATAATGAATCATTTTTATAATGATAATCATCATCATGATGATTTTTCTTATAAAAGTATTATAAAAAATAAAAATGCTGGTCAAACAATGACCCAATTTATTGATAGCATTAAACAAGATTTTGAAGAAAAATTTAAATCACTAGAATTTAAAATGTGTTATAGTGGAAGACTTGACCCTATGGCTAGAGGAAAAGTCATAATATTATTGAATGGTGAATGTAAAAAAGTAGAATCCTACAATAAAAAATCAAAAACATATCAATTTGAAATAATTGTTGGTTTACAAACAAAAAGTGACGACCCCTTAGGGGAATTTGAAAAGATTAATCTAGAAGAAGTTTCAATTGATAAAGTTAATTCTATCAAACAATTTACTGAAACCTATCTTCAAAGTTTATTTAATCAAAATAGTTTTTATCAAAAATTTCATAATTATAGTTCTAAAAAAGTCAATGGTGAACCTCTTTGGTTACATTCACAAAATCAAAATCAAAATCTAGTTCTAGAAAAAGATTTTCCAAAGCATTTAGTTTCTATTTATGATTATGAATTAAAAGATATTAAATCATATGATTATCAAAATTGGAAAGATGAAATTGTAAAATTAATTGATACAATTGATAAAAATTGTAATTTTAACCAAGAAAATATTATAAAACAATGGAATAAACTTTATATAGAAGAAGAACAAAATAAAAAAATATACTCTATTCCTATTAATTTAACAGTTTCAAGTGGATTTTATGTTAGACAATTTGTAAGAGATTTAAGTAATATTATTAATTTTCCATTAATGGTATATGATATTAATAGAACTGAAATATATCTTTAATGTTTCTTTAATTTTTCATAACTAAAGATTATATTTGATTAGATTTTAATTTTTTTAAATGCTTTTTTTACATCATTTCCTGCTTTTTTTACTTCATTTCCAGCTTTTTTAGTAGTATTAGTTATTGTATGAGAAGCATCTTTGGCAATATTTTCTACTTGATGTTCTACTTTAACAACATCTTTCGCTACAGCAACAGCATCATGTTGTATTTGTTTAGTATCAACTGTTAAACTTACATCAACTTCAGCACCTACTAATACAGCAACATCGCCACTTATACCAACCGTTACTTTACCTTTTTCATATGTTGCTTGACCACCACCACCAACCTCAAAATGATCACCTACACTTACACCAGCACCAGCGGTACCTGAAACACCTCGTATATTAACAGTTCCTTGACCATCAATACCTACACAGGAACCGGTTGATGCCCCAGCACCGACATCAACACCTTTATCACCCACCGATAAATTAGCAGAAGCTTCATTACCTACTTTGGCATAAGCATCTCCTGAAACAGACCCGCCGACTCCATGATAATTAGTATTCACATCAGCAGTTATATGAGCTTCGGTTGTATCAGAATATGATACATTAACATAGGCATTTTTTCCATCTAATCCACCAGAAGCTGAAGCAATAGTACCAGTTTTGACATTGGCACCAACTTCTATTGAAGCATTATTATTACCTATACCAACGGAAGCTCCGGCTGATATTGAATTATCAATGGATACACTTGCTGAATTTTTAGTTATTTCAACTGAAGATTCAGGAGCTACCTTAATTTCAGTTGTTGTATTTATATTTTTAGACATTATTTTTATTTACTTTTGTTTACTTTTTGTTTATTATATACACAATAAAATAATATAATAACCTTCTAATAACCTTCTATTAAATTAACACCATCATCATCATCTTCTAATTTATATATTTTTCTATTTAATGTTTTGTGTAATAAAAATAATGTAACGGCGCAACCTAAAGATGTAAACCCAATGTTAATAGGATCTGTGTTTTGAAGTATAAAATAAATTGATATACCAATTACTATTAAATATAGAATCCATGATGACATAGAAGAACTTGATGATTGTTCTGATATATTTTTATCAATTAAATTTTCTTCATTATTTTCTTTTAAATTATTAACTTCTTCTATTTTTGGAATTTGATTTTTATTAGATGTTTCATTTTTAAAAATAGCATTAGTATTGTTATTTGAATTGGTGTCATTATTCTTATTCTTATTTTGATTTTGGTTAACTGTATTATCAGTAATTTGTATTTCTGGTTCCATTTAATTCTGAAGCAGAAAATGTATATTCTATCAAAACGTAAAAAAATAAAATAATTAGATTAAAAAAATAGATTAAAAAAAATAGATTAAATAATTAAATATATTTTAGAAACTATTAAGAAATTGGCATGTTGTTTCTATTATAGCTTCATTTGTTTTAGAATAAATTAATCCATTTTCAGGCTTGAATCTTGACATTAATATTAAAAATAATTTAAATGCTATTGATGCCTCAACAAATAATTTTCTAGGATCAATGTGTTTAAATACCATCATTAAACTATTGAACAAAGAAGATAAAATGTTTGATTCTAAATTATTTAATTGTTCTAAAGATTCTTCTTTTAAAAGGTCAATAAATATTTTTAATTTTTTCTTTAGTAGAGAATCAATATCTGATTTTAATTCCATTCTAGGTTGATCATTTACAGAAAGAGAATTTTGATTTGCTCTTCTATTATTTTTATTACTTATTATCTTTACTTCATTATTTAAATTATCAAGTGATTCATACATTTTACATAAAACTTGTAAATCATAATTGAAATTTAATACAGTTTCATTTGTTGGTTTAATACTTGAATCAGATTCTGACATATACATTTTAATAATTTCTTTTGAAAAATCTAATATTTCTTTATTAAATTGTTCTTTTGAATAATCATAGTAACTTAGTATAGCTAATATCATAACCCATCTATCAGTTGTTTTTAATTTAGATAATATAGTTTGTATATATTTTTCATCAATTGGAAACAAAAATTCATGATTGTGGTTATGACTAATATTATCTTTTAAATAAGTATTTAATTTGAATATTGTTATAATTAAGGTTGCCAATTCTTTACCATTAATTTTATCTATTTTTTCATAAATATTTTTTAAATATTTAAGTAATAAGTCTATGAGTTCATTAAAATCTGTATGATTTAAATTTGGTTCATTTATATTTAATAAAGTTTGTATTAGATTTAAATTTTGTATGATTTCTTCATTTTTAAATTGTATATCACCCATACTTGATACACTATAGGGGATAATATTATTACTAGCTGATACCATTGAAAACTTAATAAAACAATTCGCTATCTGTCTAGGATATGAATTATTATAATTAATTTTATTGTAAATCAATCCAAATATACTTTCTTTTTCTACTTTAGATAAATAGGCATAAAATGAAGTTTGATGTTCTTGCTCAGGCCCTAACCCAGCTTTCTCAAGTAAACTTTTTTTAATATCTACCCAACTACTATTTTCAAAAACATCTGGTAAATATGTAGCTCTACTTGGTCCATTAAGTATTAATCCAAATTCTTTATTATTAAATTCTTTTTGTAATTTATCTATCCAACCAATTATTTTATTATTAAATTTTTTAGTTAATATTGTATATAAAGGGGTTAATAAATAACTTATTTCAACCCTAGAAAATACATCATTCTCTAATGGAGGAAAAGATTTTCTTCTATCATCTTCAAATGTAGCTTTTAGTGAAACATCCATTATATCTCTATAAATCTTCTCCGGTAATACATTTTTATATTTATTATCCCAATTACCTATACATCCATGTACATCATTTGGATATGATTGAAGTTTATCATTTTCACGATGAATTGTTACAAATACACCAAAAGAATTAGATGGAATATTATTTAAATAAGGACTTGATAAAATGACTTCAGTTTGAGGACTTTGAGATTTTGTAATTGTTTTTTTCTTTGATTTCTTTTTGAAAAATTTAATTTTAAATGTAAATTTTTTCCCAATTTTCTTTTTATTCTTTTTTGAAATACTTCTTTTTGTACTTCTGCTTTTGTTATCACTTTCTTGTTTATAAATAATTTTACCATATTCATCTAATTTAGGTAATTTAAAAATATTAATAATAGTTTCTTCGACAATATTCATATTTTTTATTATTTTTTTATTTTTTGTTGTATTAAATATATTCTTATATATCAAAAAAGATAAAATATATATATTTATTTATATTTTTGTTTTTATTTTTATTTATACCTGAATGAATCAAAATTAAAAAGAAATAAATAATTATTGAGTTGATATGTCTAAAAATAAAATTAAATATAATCATAATTATAATCATATAGAAAAATATTATCATAAATCCCATTTCAATCTATATATAAGCAAAAGTGGAATACATAATGCTGGTTCAGGGGTTTTTACTAAAGATTTTATAGCAAAAGATTCATTGATTGATGAATATTATGGAGATTATAATGAATCTCTCCCTGGTGGGGAATATTTTTTTCGTATTGACGAAGAAGGTGGAATAAATGCGATAGATATGCCTAGATGTTATATGGCAATGTTAAATGATTCTGATTATAGACCTAAATCAAAAAGAGGATTAAGAAATTTTATAGAACATTGTTTTGTAAACAATTGCTATTTCAAAGTTGAAATCGAAAATAAAAAGGTTTATGTTTATAGTTTGGTTGATATCTTTCCCGATAGTGAATTATTTATTTCTTATGGACCAGATTATTGGAATATATAAATTTAGATTTATGAAAAGCTAACAACATATGTTTTATTTTTTATAACTTTGCTGTCTTCTTTGATTTGATAGTATGTAACTTTAATACCATCAATATAACTTTCCCAATAATTTAAATAATACCCTTCTGATTTTAAAAATTGTCTTAAAATTGTCATTATAGAACGGTTTGTCATTTTCTTTTTTAAATAAACTTTAGCTTTACATGGTATATAATATTCTTCTAATTTGGGTTTGAGCCTTTGCATTTTTTCTATAGTTTTTCTTTTATCTAAATCTTTTTTATTAAATGGTTGATCTATATTATTGAAACTTTGATATCCAAAAGCATTTAAAATATCTAAGATTATTTCCCTATCTGGATTTTTTGTAAATAATTGATTAATCATATAA
>JACCDO010440072.1_pt1 | contig 21171 bp, 23 predicted proteins | sample 7446101 | NCBI WGS metagenome assembly JACCDO01 (sample SAMN15323440, study PRJNA562643) | freshwater metagenome | isolation source: river surface water | place: USA:Blue River Watershed | collected 2017-08-16
ACAAGCCTTGGAGGGAGACTCGCATGGAATCCGCTCTCGATACGGGCAATACCGCGTGGGTGCTGACTAGCGCCGCGATGGTCTTGCTGATGATCCCGGGCCTCGCCTTCTTCTACGGAGGCATGGTCCGATCGAAGTCCGTTCTCAATATGCTCATGATGGTCATGGGCTCACTCTTTGTCGTGGGCATCCTCTGGGTGGCCTTCGGTTACTCAATGGCCTTCGGTACCGATGTCGGTGACGCCGGCCTGCTGGGAAGTATCAGCGAGAATGCGTGGCTCTCGGGCCTGATGGCTGACGCCCCCGACGCTGCTCTGCCGGCCATGGCCTTCGTCGCCTTCCAGGCGATGTTCGCGTGCATTACGGTCGGGCTCATCGCTGGTGCGATCGCCGATCGTACGAAGTTCTCAGCCTGGCTGATCTTCGCGGCGTTGTGGGCCACCCTCGTCTACTTCCCGGTCGCGCACTGGGTGTGGGCGGCCGGCGGCTGGATCTTCAAGCTCGGCGTGATCGACTTCGCGGGCGGAACTGCCGTGCATATCAACGCCGGCGCTGCGGGCCTCGCACTTGCGATCGTCATCGGTCGTCGTGTGGGCTGGAAGAAGAACCCGATGCGCCCGCACAATCTGACGCTGGTCATGATCGGCGCGGGTCTGCTCTGGTTCGGCTGGTTCGGCTTCAATGCCGGCTCTGCCCTTGCGGCGAATAACACTGCATCCGTCGTATTCCTCAATACCTTCGTGGCCACGTGCGCGGCAGGTATCGGCTGGCTCGTGGTCGAGAAGATTCGCGATGGGCACGCCACCTCGCTGGGCGCCGCATCGGGCATCGTTGCCGGTCTCGTCGCGATCACTCCGGCGTGTTCGGCTCTCAGCCCGATCGGTTCGATCATCCTGGGTGCCGTCGCAGGCGTTCTCTGCGCGCTCGCCGTCGGCTTGAAGTACAAGCTTGGCTATGACGATTCGCTGGACGTCGTCGGCGTGCACCTCGTCGGCGGACTCGTCGGAACCCTGGCGATCGGCTTCCTGGCGACCGACCTGGCACCGGCCGGTGTTAACGGCCTGTTCTACGGAGGCGGTGCGGATCAGCTCTGGAAGCAGGCCATCGGCGCCTTCGCCGTGCTGTTCTACTCGCTGATCGTGGCCGGGATCCTCGGTCTGCTCATCAAGTACACAATCGGCATCCGCATCACCAAGGATGACGAGGTTGCTGGCATTGACCTCACCGAGCATGCAGAATCCGCTTACGAGCTCGGTGAGTCCGGAGGCGGCGGAGTATTCGCAGGTGTTGGTCATGCGGCCCGCGCCAAGACGGAGGTGGAGTAAATGAAGCTGATCACCGCGATCATCAAGCCGTTCAAGCTCGAAGACGTCAAGGGCGCACTCGAGGCCAAGGGCATCACGGGGCTGACCGTGTCGGAAGCCTCGGGGTTCGGCCGGCAGCGCGGCCACACCGAGGTGTACCGAGGTGCCGAGTACACCGTCGATCTCGTGCCGAAGGTTCGCGTCGAAGTTCTCGTCGATGATGAGAACGCCGACGCCGTGGTCGATGCGATCGTGGGCGCGGCCCAGACCGGTCGCATCGGCGACGGCAAGGTGTGGGTTGTCCCGGTCGACACGATCGTCCGCGTCCGCACTGGCGAACGAGGATCAGAAGCGATCTAAGTGACCGCTGACTTCTCAGCCGCGCGAGGCGAGCTCATCCGTCGACCCGGGCCATTCGGCCCGGGTCGACGGACTGCGCTCACTTGGCTTACCGACGACTGGCTGAGAGAGCTCTTCACGGCCGCGGACGCAACCGCGGGAGCCGACATCGCCCTCGTGGCCGTCGGGGGCCACGGCAGGTCAGAGCTGGCGCCCGGTAGTGACCTCGATCTGCTGCTCCTGCATCGCACTGACACCCGACGCGCAGCTCAGGTAGCCGACGCCCTCTGGTACCCGATCTGGGATTCGGGCGTCTCTCTCGACCACAGCGTGCGCACCGTGGCGGAGGCGCGTCGACTTGCCAGTGAGGATGTCAAGGTCGTCCTGGGTCTCATGGACGCCCGGGTCATCGCGGGCCCCCCGGAACTTGCTGAGCAGCTGAAGAAGGCCGTCTTCAGCGACTGGCGTGCGATGGCGAGTCGTCGACTTCCGGATCTGCGCGAGCTCGTCGACGGTAGGCGCGAGCGATTCGGCGAGCTTGCACACCTCCTGGAGCCAGATCTCAAGGAGTCCTACGGCGGCCTGCGCGAGGCGACAGTCATTCGTGCGATCGCCGCCTCGTGGCTGACGGACATTCCTCACTCGACCTGGCAATCCTCGGTCGACACGCTGCTCAACGTGCGCGATGCCCTGCACTGGGTCTCCGGGAAGAGCGGCGATGTGTTGCTGCTTCAGGAGCAGGCCGCGGTCGCCGCCGCGCTCGGGCTCGATTCCGACGATCACCTGCTTCGCGAGGTGTATGCCGCGGCCCGATCGATCGCGTACGCCTCCGATACGACGTGGCATCGGGTCACGCGACTGACACGGCGCGCTCCTCGCTTGTCCTTTCGTCCGGTCAAGCGCACCAGCGGACCGGAACGCCTGCCCCTTGCCGACGGCGTGGTGGTGCACGACGGCGAGGTGGTGCTCGCGGCGGATGCGCGCCCCGATCGTGACCCGACGCTCGTGCTGCGTGCCGCAGCCGCGGCGGCGCAGGCGGGACTACCCATCGCTCAGCACACGGTCGATCGTCTTGCTCGCGAGTCTGCACCCATTCCGGTGCCATGGCCGCGCTCAGGTCGAGAGGCCTTCGTGTCGCTGCTGGGTGCCGGGGCTCCGACCATCACCGTGTGGGAGGCACTGGATCAAGTAGGACTGATCTCCTCGCTCATCCCCGGCTGGGAAGTTGTTCGATCGGCTCCGCAGCGAAATGCGATTCACCGCTTCACCGTCGATCGTCACCTCGTGGAGACCGCGGTCCAGGCGAGTGCGCTCACGCGACACGTGGAGCGACCGGACCTCCTGCTCGTCGCAGCTTTGCTGCATGACATCGGTAAGGGGCGGCCAGGTGATCACAGCGTGGTGGGCGCTGAGATTTCCGCGCAGCTGTGCCCGATGCTCGGCTTCGATGCGGCTGACACGTCGACAATCGTTGCGCTGGTGCGTCACCATCTTGTGCTGCCGGACACTGCGACCCGTCGCGATCTCGATGATCCGGCCACGGTTGCGGCCGTCATTGAGGTCCTCGATTCCCACGAGCTTCTCGACTTGATGAATGCCCTCGTCGAGGCCGACTCCATGGCGACCGGTCCTGCTGCCTGGAGTGACTGGCGACGCAATCTCATCAACGACCTGGTCAAGCGCAGTCATGCCGCGCTCGCAGGCGCTCCGCACCCGGAACCACCTGCCTTGACACCCGAACAACTGTCGCTCGCAGGTATGTCGGGCGTCCAGGTCACCATGGACGAGCTCGACGACGAGTGCACTCTGACTGTCGCTGCCCCGGATCGGGTGGGACTGCTCTCCCTCGTGGCCGGGGTGTTGTCCTTGCATCGACTTCAGGTGCGAGCAGCCAAGGTGACCACGCTTGCCGATCGAGCACTGCAGGTCTGGACGGTGCGTCCGCTCTATGGCGATCCACCGCGCGTGGAGCAAGTGGCCGATGATCTCAAGCGCGCTCTCGAGGGCACCTACGACATCGCGGAGAAGATCGCGAAGCGCGATGCCGCGTATGCCTCGAGTGATCGGGGCGTGCATCCTGTCGCCAGGGTCGACATTGCCGCGGGGGCAAGTGACAGCACGACCGTGCTGGAAGTTCGCACCCATGATGCTCCGGGGCTGCTGCATCGTGTCGCGGGGGCGGTCGCCTCAGCTGACGCGGCCATTGTGGGGGCCAAGGTGGCGACCCTCGGCTCGGAGGTCGTCGACGTTTTCTTCCTCGTCGACCGCCTGGGCGAGCCACTGTCCGAGGACCATGCGTCCGCGGTGAAGGTCACGGTGCAGGCCGCGCTGGCCTAGCCAGTAGCCTTGACGACGTGTTCGCGAACCTCTCCGACCGGCTGGCCACGACCTTCAAGGGTCTGCGCGGCAAGGGTCGCCTCTCCGAGGCCGATGTCGATGCCACGGTGCGCGAGATCCGCACCGCCCTGCTCGAGGCCGATGTCGCCCTGCCGGTCGTGCGCGAGTTCTGCGCCGCGGTCAAGGAGCGGGCACTCGGGGTCGAAGTCTCCGGAGCGCTGAACCCTGCGCAGCAGGTCATCAAGATCGTGCACGATGAGCTCGTCACCGTGCTGGGCGGCGAGACCCGCACTCTTCGACAGGCCAAGAATCCGCCGACGGTCATCCTGCTCGCCGGCCTTCAGGGTGCGGGCAAGACCACTCTCGCCGGAAAGCTCGCACTTCAGCTCAAGAGCGAGGGCCACACCCCGTTGCTCGTGGCCGCCGATCTACAGCGCCCCAATGCCGTCGATCAGCTGAAGGTCATCGCCGGTCAGGCCGGCGTGGCGATCTTCGCGCCCGAGCCGGGCAACGGTGTCGGTAACCCGGTCGATGTCACTCGCCAGGCGAAGCAGTTCGCTGAGCAGAAGCTCCACGACTACGTGATCGTCGACACGGCAGGTCGTCTGTCGATCGATGCCGATCTCATGCAGCAGCTCCGCGATGTCCGTGATGCCGCGCAGCCCGACGACACCCTGCTCGTCATCGACGCCATGATCGGCCAGGATGCCGTGCGCACCGCAGAAGAGTTCTTGGCTGGTGTCGGCTTCGACGGAGTCGTACTGACCAAACTCGATGGCGATGCCCGCGGTGGTGCCGCTCTGTCGGTCAAGGGCGTGACGGGCCGTCCGATCATGTTCGCCTCCATCGGCGAGAAGCTCACCGACTTCGAGGTCTTCCATCCCGATCGCATGGCCTCGCGAATTCTCGACATGGGCGACATGCTCACGCTCATCGAGCAGGCCGAGAAGGCCTTCGATGCGCAGGAGACCGAGCGCATGGCCGCGAAGATGTCCAAGGGCGAGGATTTCACCCTGGACGACTTCCTCAAGCAGATGCAGTCCATCAAGAAGATGGGCAGCCTCGGCAAGATCATGGGAATGCTGCCCGGCATGGGCGACATGAAGGCCCAGCTCGACCAGATCGACGATCGTGACATCGACCGCATTGCCGCCATCATCCAGTCGATGACACCGGCCGAGCGCAATGACGTGAAGGTGCTCAATGGCTCTCGCCGAGCCCGAATCGCCAAGGGCGCCGGAGTCACCGTTACCGAGGTCAATGGCCTTGTCGATCGGTTCGTCCAGGCCCAGAAGATGATGAAGCAGATGGGCAAGGGCGGTGGCATGCCCGGGATGCCGGGGATGCCGGGCTTTGGCGGGGGCAGCAAGAAGTCGAAGGGCAAGTCTTCCGCTCCCAAGGCGAAGAAGGGCCGTTCGGGTAACCCGGCCAAGCGGGCGATCGAGGAGTCCGGCGCCCCTGTGGGCGGCGGTCAGGGCTCGATGCTGGGAGTCGGGGGCCCCGCTGCGGACTTCGACCCGGCTGACCTCGACCTGCCTCCGGAGCTCAAGAAGCTCCTGGGCTAATACGTCCCCTTCGACCCGACCGAGCCCCTCATCAGGGCCGTGGTCGTCGAGGGTCCCGGGATCTGGCAGAATGGGCGGGTCTTGCCGCCCGGTTGGCCCTCTATCCTTCCGACGCGGCAGTCCACAAGGTCTTCGCACACGGCAGTGTCCCCACGCCGCCGAGTGCGCGTTCCGCCCCTAAAAACAGGAGAAAGCCCACCGTGGCCGTAAAGATCAAGCTCAAGCGCATCGGCAAGATCCATGCACCGCAGTACCGCATCGTGGTCGCTGATTCGCGCACCGCACGCAATGGCCGTGCCATCGAGGAGATCGGCATCTACCAGCCGATGTTCGACCCCAGCATCATCAAGGTCGACTCCGAGCGTGCCCAGTACTGGCTCGGCGTGGGTGCACAGCCCACCGAGGCAGTCACCGCCATCCTCAAGGTCACCGGTGACTGGCAGAAGTTCAAGGGCCTGCCGGGTGCCGAGGGCACGCTGCGCGTGGCCGAGCCCAAGGTGAGCAAGCTGGTGACCTTCGAGGCCGCCGTCGCCGATGCCGCGAACGAGCCGAAGACCCCGGTCAAGAAGCCGAAGCCGGTTGTCGCGGAGGAGCCGAAGGCCGACGCAGAGCCGACGACCGCTGAGGTCATCGCCGAGGCTGTCGCCGTGGAGGAGGCCGTCGCCGACGCCGTTGCCGAGGAGGCTGCTGCTGAGGCAGTCGCATCCGACGAGGCCGCAGTCGAGGCAATCGAGAACGCTGCCGAAGAGGCCGCAACCGAGGCTGCCGAATAATGCTCGAGGAGGCTCTGCGTCATCTGGTGCAGGGGATCGTCGATCATCCCGAGGACGTCACCGTCACCGAGAAGAACCAGCGTCGCGGCAAGTGCCTTGACGTACGGGTCAATCCCGACGATATGGGCCGTGTCATCGGTCGGGCCGGTCGCACCGCATCAGCGTTGCGCACGGTCGTCACCGCGCTCAACAACGGTCGCGGTGTCCGTATTGACTTCCTCGACGTCGCAGAGCGCTAGTCGCTGATGCGCGTCGTCGTCGGACGCATCGGCCGTCCCCACGGGATCCGTGGTGAAGTGACGGTCGAGCCGCGTACCGACGAACCCGAGGTGCGATTCGCCCCGGGTGCCGTGCTGCTCATTGATCATCCGCGCAAGTCGCTGGTGGTCGAGAGTCTGCACTGGCACTCGGGGCGCATCCTTTTGGCCTTCGAGGGCGTCGAGACTCGCAACGAAGCTGAGGAACTCCGCAATGTCCTCCTGGAAATTGAGCGCAGTGCCGACGAGACTCCGGAGGATCCGGATGAGTACTACGACAGTGCGCTCGTCGACTGCGCCGTGCACCTGGCTGACGGCGCCGCCATTGGCACGGTGACCGATGTCATTCACCTTCCGAGCCAAGAGCTGCTGTCAGTGCACACTCTTGACGGTCGCGAGGTGCTCATTCCCTTTGTGAGCGAGATCGTGCCGACTGTCGACATCAAGGCTCGTCGCATCACCATCACTCCGCCCCCGGGCCTGCTGGACGACTGATGCGCATCGACATCGTCACGATCTTCCCTGACTATCTCGAGCCGCTCCGCCTCTCCCTGGTGGGGAAGTCCATCGACAATGGCCTGATCGACCTGCGCGTGCACGACCTGCGTGCCTTCGCCCACGATCGGCACAGCACTGTCGACGACACTCCCTACGGCGGTGGCCCCGGAATGGTCATGTCTGCGCAGCCCTGGGGCGAGGCTCTCGACTCCATTCGCGACAGCGATCCCGATCGCGCGCCACGGCTTGTCGTGCCCACTCCCTCCGGACTGCCGTTCACGCAGTCCGCAGCGCAGAGCCTTTCCTCGGATGATTGGCTCGTCTTCGCATGCGGCCGGTACGAGGGAATCGACTCGCGGGTCATGCGTCATTACTCAGAGCGCGATGACTGGTCGGGCGTCAGTGAGCTCTCGATCGGCGACTACGTGCTTGCCGGCGGCGAGGTCGCCGCGATGGTGATGGTCGAGGCTGTCGCCCGGCTCATCCCGGGCGTGCTGGGCAATCAGGAGAGTGCAGCGGATGACTCCTTCGCGCCGGGCGCCATGGAGTCCCTCCTCGAGGGTCCGGTTTTCACCAAGCCACTCGAATGGCGGGGACAGGTCGTGCCCGATGTCCTGCTCAGCGGTCATCACGCCAACGTGGCGGCATGGAGACGCGAACAGGCACGTGAGCGCACGCAGGCCCACCGCCCCGATCTGCTCAGCTGATCGCCGCGGTCACGATCTCCTGGGCTTCGCTCTGGATGGCGGCCAGGTGATCGGCCCCGCGGAATGACTCGGCATAGATCTTGTAGACATCCTCGGTTCCCGACGGCCGGGCGGCGAACCACCCGTTCTCGGTCATGACCTTCAGTCCGCCGATTGCCGCGTGATTGCCGGGTGCCTCGGTCAAGGTCGCGGTGATGGGCTCACCTGCCAGTGACGTGGCACGGACTTGCGCGGGAGACAGCCTGCTGAGAGCGGACTTCTGCTCGCGCGTCGCAGGGGCGTCGATGCGGGCATACGACGGGTTGCCGAATGCCTCGGTCAGCCGGGCGTAGTGCTGGCTCGGAGACGCACCCGTGACCGCCTGGATCTCCGCGGCCAGCAGGCACGCGATGATGCCGTCCTTGTCGGTGCTCCACGGCCCGCCGTCGAGGCGAAGGAAGGAGGCTCCGGCGGACTCCTCGCCGCCGAAGGCCACCGACCCGTCGAGCAGACCGGGCACGTACCACTTGAACCCGACCGGAACCTCGAAGAGCGCGCGTCCGTGCGACGCGACCACTCGATCGATCATCGATGAGCTCACCACCGTCTTTCCGATTGCGGCAGAAACCGGCCACCCGGGGCGATTTTGGGTGAGGTAATCGATGCAGGCGGAGAGGAAATGATTCGGGTTCATGAGGCCCGCATCGGCAGTCACGATGCCGTGCCGGTCGGAGTCGGCGTCATTTCCCGTGGCGATATCGAAGTCCGCGCGACGCGCGATGACCGGAGCCATCGTGTGGGGAGAGGAGCAGTCCATGCGGATCTTGCCATCCCAGTCCAGGTGCATGAATCGCCAGGTGGGATCGGTAACGGGGTTGAGCACGGTGAGATCGATGCCGTAGGTCTCGGCAATCGCCGGCCAGTAGGCCACGCTTGCCCCGCCGAGCGGATCCGCGCCGATGCGCACGCCGGCCGACCTGATCGCGGCGAGATCGATGACATTCGGAAGGTCGTCGACGTAGGCGCGCAGGTAGTCGTACCGCTGAGTGGTCGGTTCCGAGAGAGCGGCGGTCAGGGTCTTGCGCTGGACTCCTTTGAGTCCCGCAGCGAGTAGTTCATTCGCATGGGCCTGGACGACTGACGTGATGTCGGTCCCTGCCGGGCCGCCGTTCGGCGGGTTGTACTTGAAGCCGCCGTCCCGGGGAGGGTTGTGCGAGGGAGTGACGACAATCCCGTCGGCGCGCGCGGGATCGTCAGGACGACGACCGCGATTGTGGACGAGGATCGCATGCGAGATCGCGGGAGTCGGGGTGAAGCCATCGCGAGAGTCGATCATCACGGTGACACCATTGGCGGCGAGTACCTCGAGAGCAGTCGCCCAGGCGGGCTCGCTCAGCGCATGAGGGTCACGACCAATGAAGAGCGGGCCGTGAATGCCGGCGGACGCCCGGTAGTCGCAGATCGCCTGCGTGGTCGCGGCGATGTGATCCTCGTTGAAGGCCCGGTCCAGGGAGGAGCCGCGATGCCCGGAGGTGCCGAAGGACACCTGCTGGTCGAGAGCCGCGGGATCCGGATGCAGCTCGTAATACGCGGTCACCAGGGCCGGGATGTCGATGAGGTCGTCGGGGGTGGCCGGCTGTCCTGCGCGCGGGTGCATCGGGGGACCTCCGAAGGGCTGGGGGCGGGTACTTATGAGGCGATTCGGCCGTACGACCAGGGTATGGCAGACTTGGCGGGCCCACGAGAGATTGGCGCGGCCTCTGCCATAGGGGAGAGCGTCATTCGTGGGGGAGCCTGGCTCCGTGGCACGACCCTCGAACCCACAACCGTGGGCGACCTATGGCGCCTGCAGGAAGCGATGATGCAATGAAGACTCTCGACTCGATCGACGCCGGCTCCCTCCGCGACGACATTCCCGCCTTCCGTGCCGGCGACACCGTCAAGGTGCACGTCAAGGTCATTGAAGGCAACAAGAGCCGCGTCCAGGTTTTCCAGGGCGTCTGCATCGCTCGCCAGGGTTCAGGCCTGACCGAGACCTTCACGGTCCGCAAGGTCTCCTATGGCGTGGGTGTCGAGCGCATCTTCCCGCTGCACACCCCCTCGGTCGAGAAGATCGAGCTGGTCAGCCGCGGTGATGTCCGTCGCGCCAAGCTGTACTACCTCCGTGAGCTTCGTGGCAAGAAGGCCAAGATCCGCGAGCTGCGCGAGACCCCGAAGGCGAACGCCTAGTCTCACCCGATTCCGGGTCGAGCGAATGTCTCGTTCATGAGTGGCGGCAAGAAGTCGTCGTGGTGGGACATCCCCGTCACGTTGGCAATTGCCGTGGGCGTCGTGCTCCTGATCACGACCTTTGTCGTGAAGCCGTTCTCCATACCCTCCGGGTCAATGGAGAACACGCTCCTCGTGGGTGACAGAGTCCTCGTGAATCGGATGGTTTATCACGTCCGAGATATCCAGCGCGGTGATGTCATCGTCTTCGACGGCACCGATTCGTTCGTTCCTGCAGGTGACAAGCCGCAACGCAATCCCATCAGCGGCGCCATCACGTGGGTGGGTCAGTCACTTGGTCTCATTCAGCCTGACAGTACGGACTTCATCAAGCGCGTCATCGGCGTCGGCGGCGATCACGTGGTCTGCTGCGATGTCGACGGGCGCATCACCGTCAATGGCACGCCTCTCGATGAGACGTATCTCTATCCCGACGATGTGCCGAGCTTCGATGCTTTCGACGTCGTAGTCCCGGAAGGCAAGCTCTGGGTGATGGGTGACCACCGGTCGAACTCCGCTGACTCCCGCTCCCACATGGGTGATCCCGGCGGCGGATTCGTGCCGACATCAAAGGTCATCGGCCGGGCCATGGTTGTCCTCTGGCCGCCGGGTGAAATCAAGATCCTGGGAATCCCGCCGGAGTTCGACGAGATTCCAGCGCCGGCTTCAGGCTCATCATCGCAGTGATCTGACACGATCTAGGCATGGCCGTCTCCGCTCGCGAACCGATCGAAGACATCACCGAACCTGGCATTCCTTCCGTGCGCGGTCGTGCGCACCGAGGGCGCATGCTGCTCGAGACCCTCGTTGTCGTCGCCCTCGCACTCGTCATCACTGCTCTCGCGCGGGCATTTCTTGTCCAGGCCTTCTATGTACCGAGCGCCTCGATGGAATCCACCTTGATCCCTTCGGACCGTATCGTTGTCTCGAAGATCACGACGGCGCTGAGCGGACCGCAGCGTGGCGAGATCGTGGTCTTTCGCGATCCTGGAGGGTGGCTCCAGGATCCGCCTGCGACCGATGCGCACTGGACCCAGAATCTGCGCAGTGCGCTCGAGTTCATCGGCCTCTTGCCGAGCGACTCCGGCCATGATCTGGTCAAGCGCGTGATCGGCCTCCCCGGCGACCGAGTGGCCTGTTGCGACTCTGCTGGCCGAATTGTCCTCAACGGGGTTCCGCTGGACGAGTCGTACATCACCGGACCCACTGATCAGGTTCGATTCGACATCACCGTGCCCGAGGGTCACATCTTCGTGATGGGCGATAACCGAGCGAATTCGCGTGACTCGCGCTTTCACCTCGACACCGCTGACGGCGGTGTTCCTCTCGACAATGCCGTGGGCCGCGTGGTGCTGCGCCTGTGGCCGCTCGATCGATTCGGAGTAGAAGCCATCCCGTCGATCTTCGGATCTCCTGCCATTGCGGTAGGGCAAGGATGACGTCCGCTCCGACACTCGATCTCGAACGCGAGATATTCGCCTCGGGCGTCACCGTGCTTGCCAGCGTCGACGAGGTGGGTCGTGGCGCCATCGCAGGTCCGGTCACGGTAGGGGTCATCGTGATAGGCGCAGCTCAGGCTGAAGCTCCCACGGGTATTCGGGATTCGAAACTTCTCACCCCACTCAAGAGAAGTGCGCTTGTCGAGCCGATCATTGCGTGGGCCACGGATCATTCCGTCGCGAGCGCCAGCAATCACGAGATTGACGAGTTCGGCATCGTCGGCGCCCTTCGTCTAGCCGGCATGCGGGCACTGACTGAGTTGGCGGAACGGCACGTGAAGCCGGATCTCGTGCTGCTGGACGGAAGTCATGACTGGCTCTCGAGTGACACTCTCTTCGACGAGGTCTCCGACTTCAGCGCACCTCCGGTGCGCACACAGGTGAAGGGCGACCTCACGTGTGCCTCGGTTGCCGCCGCCAGTGTGCTCGCCAAGGTGGATCGTGATGCGCAGATGCGCGCCCTCCACTTGCGCTTCCCTGCCTACGAGTGGGCTGGCAATAAGGGCTACGGCTCGCCCGGTCATCAGCAGGCCATCCGAGAGCACGGTCTCACGGACGCTCACCGAGTCTCGTGGAATATCGGATAGTCGTCCACAGGCGGACGTGACCGCACACTTCTCCACAGGCCGCGGTGACGCCTACCGCGTGACCTGCTGCGCTGTCATGGTGCGCGCAGGAGGTGCCCATGAAGGCCAAGGACGTACTCGGTGCGAAGGGTGAGGAGCTTGCCTGCGATCACCTGACCGCGATCGGCTGCACGATCATCGACCGCAATTGGAGATGCGAGTTCGGGGAGATCGACATCGTTGCCCGTCACGAGTCAACTCTCATCGTGGTCGAGGTGAAGACTCGCAGTTCACTCCGGCATGGGGAGCCGGTCGAAGCCGTGTCAGCACGGAAGGTACGCAGGCTTCGTCGACTTGCCCTCTGCTGGCTCGATGCCCACGCGATCCATGCACCGTTCATACGCATTGATGTCATCGGAATCCTGCGTCGGGCTGATGGCTCCATTGCGCTGCGCCACTTGACCGGAGTGGAGTGACGTGTCGACTTCATATGCCTGGGGTGTCGTGCTCAATGGGGTGGCCGGGGAGCGTGTGCGCATCGAGGTCGATATCGCTCAGGGTCTGCCCTCCGTGGGAGTCATCGGTCTTGCCGATACGACCATCGGCGAGTCACGATGGCGCATCAGATCGGCTTTCGCCAATAGCGGGGCGCAGTGGCCGAGTGCGCGGATGACCATCGCGCTATCACCGGCTGACCTGCCCAAGCAGGGTTCCGGCATCGATCTCGCGATCGCCGCGGCCATCCTGGATGCCACAGGCCAGGCCTCCGTGCCGGCAGACACGGCGTTCATCGGCGAGCTCGGCTTGGACGGCGCTGTGCGCGGAGTGCGAGGGGCGATCGCGGCTGCGGCGGCCAGCCGTCGCGCTGGACTCACCAGACTCGTGGTGAGCCCGGACAATGCGCGAGAGGTATGCACGATTCCAGGTCTGATCATCGTGATCGTGCGTGATCTCGAGCACCTCATCGATTTCCTCGCCGGTCGAGCTGAATCAGCCGGCATGCCGGTCTCTGCTGCGCCGCCCACGGTCGAGGTTGAGCCTGATCTGGCTGATGTTCGCGGTCACGCCTACGCGCGCTTTGCTCTCGAGATCGCTGCAGCAGGTGGCCACCACTTCTCGATGCTCGGCGCTCCGGGTGTCGGCAAGACTCTGCTGGCGCGAAGATTTCCTGGCCTCCTGCCCGATCTTGACGAGAACGAGTCGATAGAGGTCACCACGATTCACTCATTGGCCGGCCGACTTCCCGCGGGATCGGGCTTGGTGTCACGTCCGCCCTTCACCGCCCCCCACCACTCCGCTACTCCACCGGCCATGACCGGCACGGCGCGCGGTCGGCAGGTGACACCTGGCGTGCTGACCATGGCGCACGGGGGAGTCCTGTTCATGGATGAAGCACCGGAGTTCTCGCGACAGGCACTCGAATCCCTTCGGGAACCCATCGAAACCGGAAGCATCGTGGTCACTCGCTCTGCAGGCGTGATCGAGCTGCCTGCCCGATTCCAATTGATTCTCGCCTCGAATCCATGCCCGTGTGGCAATGCGATTGGTCGCGGTGACCTCTGTACCTGCACGTCACTGACACGGCGCAGGTATGCAGAGAGGCTTTCAGGGCCACTCATGGATCGCATTGACGTGCGTATGGTCGTGAGTCGTCCCACTGAGGCGGAATTGCTCGCATCCTCCACCGGTGAGTCGAGCGCTGCGGTTGCCGAACGAGTCGCGCAGGCGCGTGATCGTGCCCGGCATCGATTCGCCCACTCGGGATGGGCCACCAACAGTCGCATTCCCTCAAAGGCTCTACGCACCGAGCACGCGCCCACCTCCGATGCCGTGGATCTCCTGCATCGAGCAGAGCAGGGATCGCTCAGTCTGCGCGGATCCGATCGAGTACTGAGGGTCGCCTGGACAATTGCCGATTGTCTCGGCGTCGATAGGCCCAATGCCGATCACGTCTCCATGGCACTCGGGCTTCGTGGGGAAGCGGTGTCCCGTTGAGTTCCGTTGCGCATCGCGAGGCATGCATCCTCCTCGCCCACGCGATCGAGCCTGCGGATCCGCGTCTAGGCGCGCTCACCGCTCAGGTGGGCGAGGAGGAGGCACTTGAGCGACTTCGCGCCACGGATCCGGGTTTTCGGGCCCGACTCGGGCTCGTGACAGCTGACCAAGCGCAGGCGCGAGCCGACAGGCTCGGCATCCGCATCATCGTGAGAGGTGAACCGCAGTGGCCTCGGCAACTCGATGATCTGCTGGCCGCGCGTCCATATGCGCTCTGGGTACAGGGCGCGGCAGATCTCCGTCTGTCCTGCCTGCGCAGTGTCGCAATCGTCGGGGCTCGGGCAGCAACGTCCTATGGGCTGGGAGTTGCTCGTGATTGGTCCGCAGAGTTGTCGGCGGAGCACATCACAGTGGTGTCCGGTGCCGCCTTCGGTATCGATGCCGCTGCCCATAGGGGTGCGCTATCAGTAGAAGGCATGACTCTCGCGGTGCTGGCGAGTGGCGTTGACGTCATCTATCCGCGAGCACACGAACAGCTCATTGCGCGTATCGCCGATGAGGGTCTCGTCATCAGTGAATCACCGCTCGGCGAACCGGCGCGAAGGCAGCGATTCCTCACCCGAAATCGCATCATCGCAGCCTTGACGCAGGCCACAGTCGTGGTTGAGGCGGCATTGCGATCCGGCACGACAGCCACCGCCAATGCGGCAAGTCGACTCAATCGGCATGTACTGGCAGTCCCCGGCCCAGTCACCTCGATGATGTCGGCTGGCTGCCATCACCTGGTTCGAGAGAACGGTGCCACGTTGGCCGCTGCCGCCTCCGATGTACTCGAATGCCTCCTCCCGACACAGGAAGCGCTAGCCCTCACATCGAAGCTCAGTCGCGATATTCGTGAGTCCGTGGCGATTCCCGCGGACTGCCTCAGCCCGCAACAGGCGCATATCCGAGATCTGGTTCCCTCCGTCGGAGTAATCACTCTCGACGAACTGCGCACGTCCTCAGGCATGGCGGTGCCGACACTGCTTTCTGCGCTGGGGGTGCTGAGTGCCGAGGGTTTCGTGACGCCGACACCAGACGGCTGGGAGCGGCGCGCCTGAAGCCCTGCACCAGGACCCTGCTGCGAGCATGGGAGCATGCCCACCGCAGATGCACACGCGCCGGTACTGCCGCCCGCGCTCTCGCAAGCGTGTGCTGGCTTCGAGGCGCACCTGCGCGATGAGCGGGGGCGCAGTTCCCACACTGTGCGCGCCTATGTCGGTGATGTGCGGGCGCTATGCGAATTCGCGGCGCTGAAGGACATCAGCTCGCCCGAGGGCATCACGCTTGCGCTGCTGCGCAATTGGCTTGCCACGCTGACGCGAGACGGACGATCGCGAGCAACCGTCGCGAGGAGAGCTGCCTCGGTTCGAGCATTCACCGCATGGTGCACCAGGCGTGGTGTGATGACGAGTGACCCAGGTGAGCGACTTGCGAGCCCGAAATCAGGCACCCATCTGCCGGTCGTTCTCGATCAGTCCTCTGCTGAGCGAGTGATGGAGCATGCCGCCGTGGCCAGTGACGACGGTGACCCCGTCACGATTCGGGACCGCGCCATCATCGAACTCCTCTATGCGACGGGTATCCGAGTGTCAGAACTTTGTGCCATCGACGTGCGCGATCTGGATCTCGATCGCCGCACGGTTCGAGTGACGGGGAAGGGAGATAAGCAGCGGGTCGTGCCCTTCGGCCTCCCGGCCTCGCGTGCACTAGCGGACTGGCTGGCTGTTCGCGTTGAGCTCGAAGGGGACAAGAGCGGCCAGGCAGCCTTTCTCGGGGCCCGCGGTGGTCGGGTCGATCCGCGCGCGGTGCGCGAAAGCGTGCATCGCCTCACCGGACAAGCGGGGGTCGCCAGTGTGTCGCCACACGCACTTCGGCACAGCGCTGCTACCCATGTGCTCGAGGGCGGCGCAGACCTGCGTGCCGTGCAGGAGCTTCTCGGGCATTCGTCCTTGGCTACGACTCAGAGATACACCCATGTTTCGGTAGAGCGACTGCGAACGACCTTCGTCCAGGCTCACCCGCGCTCGGTGAAGTCGGGTGACTGATCGTCTCAGTCCGTGAGCATCCTCGAAGGCTTCAGCACGATTCGGCCCGTCGGGATGAGCGGTCCGGGATCCAGGTATCGACCGTCACGCTTGATGCCCAGATGGAGGCAATGCGGGGTACGCCCACAGTGCCCCCCGGTGGCGGCCAAGGTGCCGATGGGCTGACCGGCGATAACTCTCGTTCCTGCCGCGGCCAGGGGGAGCACTGGCTCATAGGTCACGCGCACGCGTCCCAGATCGGTGTCGTCCACGAGCAGGACCACCACGGGCTTTCCGGCTACCTGCCTGGCGAGCACCACGGTGGCGACAGCGACGGCGAGGATCGTGGTACCGGGCTGGGCGGGGAGGTCGACTCCACGATGCCCTGACCCGAAGGCCTCGGCGGCCTCGAATCCCGACCGGATCGAGGAGTGGGGCACAGGAGACTGCCATCCTGCGCCCGTTCCCAGGGGTATCAGGGCACACGCGGCAGCGAGGATCTGGGGGACGGACAGGGCAGGGGATCTCATCGCGCCAGTGTGGGGCGACGACAACCCGTGATCCGAGGACGGCCCGGGACTGGGGCCCGGGGGACGGCCTGTGGATAGCCGCTGGTCAGAGCACCTGCCCGGACCCCCTAGACTTGGGGCACCTCACCGGGCATGCCCGGGAGGAATTCACAGGTCCGCAGCCGGCTCGCCGGATCGCAGGTCGCACGGTCCCACCTCGGTGGGCGCCACCCGCGAGGACCAAGGGGTAGGGCCGACCGGCACTGCCATGAACCGATGCGCGTCGGGCTAGCCCTGCGCGCCTGAAAGAAGGGGCCATCATGGCCGTCGTCACCATGCGCCAGCTGCTCGAAAGCGGCGTTCACTTCGGGCACCAGACCCGTCGCTGGAACCCGAAGATGAAGCGCTTCATCTTCACCGAGCGCAACGGCATCTACATCATCGATCTCCAGCAGTCGCTGGGCTTCATCGATCGCGCCTACGACTTCGTGAAGGAGACCGTGGCTCACGGTGGTTCCATCATGTTCGTCGGCACCAAGAAGCAGGGCCAGGAGGCCATTGCCGAGCAGGCGACCCGCGTGGGCATGCCCTACGTGAACCATCGCTGGCTGGGCGGCATGCTCACCAACTTCTCGACCGTCCACAAGCGCCTTCAGCGCCTCAAGGAGCTCGAGCTCATTGACTTCGACGATGTCGCTAAGTCCGGCCTCACCAAGAAGGAGCTTCTCGTCCTTCGCCGTGAGCGCGACAAGCTTGCCAAGACCCTGGGCGGCATCCGCGAGATGAGCAAGATCCCCAGCGCAATCTGGGTGGTCGACACCAAGAAGGAGCACATCGCCGTCGGCGAGGCGCGCAAGCTGGGCATCCCCGTCATCGCCGTCCTCGACACCAACTGCGATCCCGACGAGGTCGACTTCCCGATCCCCGGCAATGACGACGCCATCCGCTCGGTGGCCCTGCTCACCCGCGTGATCGCCGATGCCGTCGCCGAGGGTCTCATCGCACGCGCCGGCCGCTCCACCGCGACCGAGGTCGTCGAGCCGCTGGCCGAGTGGGAGCGCGAGCTTCTCGCCGGCGCCGAGGCAGAGGTCGTTGCCGAGGCAGTCGTCGAAGCCGCACCCGAAGCCTGATCTTCTGACACTTCTTTCTGGAGGAATAACACACTCATGGCAACTATCGCTGCCGCTGACGTAAAGAAGCTCCGCGACGCCACGTCCGCGGGCATGATGGAGTGCAAGAAGGCTCTCGAGGAATCCGGAGGGGACTTCGACAAGGCCGTCGAGATCCTGCGGATCTCGGGTGCAGCGAAGGCCGCAAAGCGCGGCGCCGAGCGCACCGCCTCGAACGGCATCGTTGCCGCAAGTGGCAACACTCTGGTCGAACTGCTCTGCGAGACCGATTTCGTCGCCAAGGGCGATGACTTCCAGGGTCTCGCAAATGCCGTAGCCGCTGCTGCGGCCGGTGTGGGAGCGAATGACGCAGCAGCCCTCGGCGAGGTCACCATCGCCGACGGTCGCACTGTGAACGCGGCGATTGCCGAGCTCGCAGGCGTCATCGGCGAGAAGCTCGAGCTGGGCCGGGTGGCGACTTTCGCTGCGCCGACCACGTTGTACCTGCACCGTCGTTCGTCCGACCTGCCCCCGCAGGTGGGCGTGATCGTCGAGTACACGGGTGACGAGGAAGCAGCTCGCGGTATCGCCATGCAGATTGCCGCGATGCGTCCGATGTACGTGAACCGCGATCAGGTTCCGGCAGAGACTGTCGAGAACGAGCGTCGAATCGCCGAGGCGACGGCCAAGGAGGAAGGTAAGCCCGAGGCTGCACTCCCCAAGATCGTCGAAGGCCGCGTGAACAGCTACTTCAAGGACACCGTCCTCCTGGAGCAGCCCAGCGTGGTCGACAACAAGAAGTCGGTCGCCCAGGTTCTTGCCGACGCGAACACGACTGTCACGGGCTTCGCCCGTTTCGAGGCAGGCCAGGCTTAAGGTCGACTGAACGGCGCAGGAGGGAATTTCAATGTCACCACAGAGCTCCTCCGGCGCCGTTCAGCCGTCCCTGGACGGCACCATCGAGACCTGGCCCAGTGCACCCGAGGGTGGCTGGAGCCGTGTCCTCCTCAAGCTTTCCGGCGAGGCCTTCGCTGGTGGAGAGGGCTTGGGCATCGATCCTGATTTCGTCGGGTCCATCGCCTCGCAGATCGCCGACGTCGTGCGCGGGGGCACCGAGGTGGCCGTGGTCATCGGCGGCGGAAACTACTTTCGCGGCGCCCAGCTCGCCGAGCGCGGTATCGACCGCGCCCGCGCCGATTACATGGGCATGCTCGGCACCGTGATCAACTGTCTCGCGCTCCAGGATTTCTGCGAGAAAGCCGGTGTCGAGACTCGCGTGCAGACTGCCATCACGATGGGCCAGGTTGCTGAGCCGTACGTTCCCCGCCGTGCTATTCGGCATCTGGAAAAGGGCCGTGTTGTCATCTTCGGTGCTGGCCTGGGTCAGCCCTACTTCTCCACTGACACTACGGCGGCGCAGCGTGCACTCGAGGTGGGTGCGGAGGTCGTGCTGATGGCCAAGGGTGTCGACGGTGTCTACGACGACGATCCGCGTACCAATCCCAATGCGCAGCGTTTCACTCAATTGACCCACGCCGAGGTACTCGCCCGTGGGCTGAAGGTTGCTGATGCAACCGCCATCAGCCTGTGCCAGGACAACAAGCTCCCCATCGTGGTCTTCAACCTGCTCGTCGAGGGCAATATCGCGCGCGCCGTGCGCGGCGAGACCATCGGCACACTCGTTTCGACCGACAGTTAACACCGGAGAGGGAATCTGATGAGCGAAGAGATCGACATGATCCTGCTGGACGCCGAGGAAAAGATGGACAAGGCGATCGGCGTTGCACGCGATGACTTCGCCACCATCCGCACCGGTCGCGCCAATCCGGCGATGTTCAACAAGATCTTCGTGGAGTTCTACGACACTCTCAATCCGCTGAATCAAATGGCGACGATTTCCGCTCCCGAGCCGCGCATGCTCACGATCAGTCCGTTCGACAAGAGCGCATTCAATGCGATCGAGAAGGCACTGCGCGACAGTGATCTCGGCGTGAACCCGACCTCCGATGGCGCCATCATTCGAGTCTCGCTCCCTCAGCTCACCGAGGAGCGGCGCAAGGAGTACGTCAAGCTTGCCAAGACAAAGGCTGAGGATTCACGCATCTCCATTCGCAATATTCGTCGGCATGCCAAGGATCAACTCGACAAGCTCCAGAAGGACGGCGACGCAGGCGAAGACGACGTTCGTCGCGGCGAGAAGAGCCTCGATGAGCTCACGCACAAGCACGTCGAGCACATTGACGAAATTCTCAAGCACAAAGAAGCAGAACTGCTCGAGGTCTAGGGATGACCGAGGCGGGAGGTAAGGCGAGTGAGAAAACCTCACGCGCCGGACGCAACCTGCCTGCTGCCATTGCATCAGGAGTGATACTCGGCGCGGTCGTGCTCGTGAGCCTGTTCACGGTCAAGTGGCTTTTCTGCGTTGTCGTCACGATCGCATTGCTCATTGCAGTGCACGAGTTCGTGAGTGCATTTGCGCAGCGTGATATTCGTATTGCCCGCACGCCCGTGTACGTGGCCACGGCGATCATGCCCGCACTCGCCTACATCTGGGGCACCACCGCGCAGCTCGTGGCGCTCGGGGCCACCATCATCGTGGTCTTGATCTGGCGCATTCGCCGAGGCACCGATCACTTCGTTCGTGACGTCACGGCAAGTACCTTCGTGGTCGCCTACCTGCCGTTCATGGCCGGCTTCTTGATGCTGACCCTTGCCGCGGGCAACGGCGCGCAGCGAGTGGTGGTCTTCATTCTTCTCACTATTTCCAACGACATTGGCGGGTACGCATCAGGAGTGCTCTTCGGCAAGCATCCGATTGCAGCCCACATCAGTCCCAAGAAGTCCTGGGAAGGTTTTGTCGGCTCACTGATCTTCCAAGGCCTCGTGGGCGCGCTTTCCTTTATGTGGCTGCTGGATGCCCCGTGGTGGCAAGGTGTCATCGTGGGTGTGGTCATGACCGTGACCGCCACCGGAGGTGACTTCGCCGAGAGCGCCATCAAGCGCGATCTCGGCGTCAAGGACATGGGTCACTTCCTTCCGGGCCACGGCGGGATGATGGATCGTCTCGACTCGCTCATCCCGAATGCCTTCACCTCCTGGGCACTCTTCACGCTCTTCCTCGGAAGCGGCGCCTAGTCATGGTTGAGCTCGTGTTCGAGGCACCCCGTCGCGGGAAGCCTCCGCGCCATCTCATGGATCTCGATCGCGAGCAACGCCGTACGGCGATGGCCGCGCTCGGTCTCCCGGCCTTTCGCGCAGATCAGGTGTCGAATGATTGGCTCTCTAGGCTCAGTGACAATCCGACCGACTGGACCGACATTCCCGCGTCGGCAAAGGAGCTGATCGGAGCGCATTTGCTCCCCACCCTTCTGGAGCCGATCCGTGCGATCGATTGCGACAA
>JACCDO011074349.1_pt1 | contig 21167 bp, 14 predicted proteins | sample 7446101 | NCBI WGS metagenome assembly JACCDO01 (sample SAMN15323440, study PRJNA562643) | freshwater metagenome | isolation source: river surface water | place: USA:Blue River Watershed | collected 2017-08-16
AGGTTGTCCAGTAGGTTGACCAGTAGGCTGTCTACTAGGTTGTCCCGAGGGCTGTCTACTAGGTTGTCCAGTTGGCTGTCCACTCGGGTTTCCCGTTGGTTGTCCCGTTGGCTGTCTACTAGGTTGTGTACTAGGTTGTGTACTCGGCTGTCCCGTGGGCTCTCCACTGGGTTCAGCAACACAATCAGCCATTGTTGACCCTGTCGAAAGCGTTTGCTTATTATCGGGACATATCGTACAACTCGGTGCACCTACATCAGAATAATAATTTTGTGGACAATCAGTACATTCATACGACCCTTCTGTGGAATAGGTTCCCGCACTACAATCAGTACAAGCATAAGTAATGGATGTACCATCACCTCCAATTTTACCCGCTGCACAAATTGTGCACTTATTCACCGATAAGGAACCGGAGTTATAGTAGTAGCCAGGCGCACAGAGGTAGGCGGCCTCATGTACCACCAGCAGTGCAAAGCCCAGCAGCAGCGACAACAATGTCGAAGCCACCATCGCAACGGCTTTCAATTCTTGGAACCGGAAACTATATATTTTAGTCTGAACATACCGGCGCCGGGAAAATAGTATTTTTTTATTGAAACCGTTTTATTTACCATAGCAATGATTCGGACGAATTCACTTCGGTAGTCATAAATTATTCTAATTGTACAATTGATTCGGTTAAATATTATTTTGATTTAATTCATTATAATTAATTTGTATTTAAGTAGAAAAATCAGCAGAGACTACATCGATATAGAGTAAAAATAATATTATACTGCACTTTGTATCACTCATTAATTCACTATCTCGTATCGGGAATCCCATCGCCAAATTGAGGAAAATCAGCAGTGACAAAAACAAGGAAAAAAAGATCTGACGATTGTGGTGGAAACGGTGCAATGAACTCTGGATTCCACGACTGGAAAGTAGGCTCTCGCTATCGCATCGAGAAGTCACTAGGTAAGACAAGATACTTTTTCGCTCTTCGAGCCCCTCATTAATTTCTATTTTAGGCAAAGGTAGTTATGGAAAAGTAGTTGCAGCGTTTGATACATTAACGGGACAAAAAGTTGCTATTAAGCGTATGACTGATGTCTTTGATGATGCTACAGATGCGAAGAGGGCGTACCGTGAAATGAATATATTACGAAATTTAAGACAAAGTAATGTAGTTGGTTTACTAGATGTAATATGCCCTAAAGTATTAGAACAAGGCAATGCTGAAGCTATTCGCAGCCGGGAAGTTGCAAATACATTAGCATCTAGAGGAGATAATCACTATATGCGAGGCCTAGGGGAAATATACCTAGTCTTCGAATATATGGATACCGATTTACGTAAAATATTAGAGTCAGCCCAATATATGAACCGTGAACATATACAATACATTATGTACCAACTACTATGTGGCTTAAAGTATATTCATTCAGGAAACGTCATCCATCGCGATTTAAAGCCTGCAAATATTTTGATTAATTGCAGTGATTGTAAAGTAAAAATTGCCGACTTCGGTCTATCAAGAGTCGTTGATCCTCAAGTTATATCTAGATCCTATAATACGGAGCACCCACTGATATTGCCTTCATTATCGTCTCACGTACCAGATGAACATATAGATCCATCAGGCCACCCATTGTTGTATAGAGGTGATATTTCAACAGAAATGGATGTAAGTGATCATTCCAATACTATTTTCACTACTTCTGCCTCAACAACGGGAGGCATAGTTCCTGGCTCTATAACCCCAACCAGATTGTCTCGTACGTATACAAGGCACGTTGTAACTCGATGGTACAGAGCACCAGAGGTTATATTAACACAACCTTACAATTCATCCATTGATATATGGTCAGCCGGATGTATTTTTGCCGAGTTACTAGGAATGCTCAGAGATAACGTTCCTAACCACCGTTTGAGAGAACCTTTGTTTCCTGGATCCAAATTTGGTATATTAAGTCATGAAGCATGCGAAGATATTGCTGAGATAAATCATAGACGAAAGAGTCAATTAAACATTATATTTGATGTGATCGGGACCCCTTCCCCTAAGGAGTTAGTAGGAATCGACGAAGTATCCAGAAGCGAAATATCAAGATTGGACGTGAAATCTGGTAAAAATTTTGCTTCGGTATTTCCTGGTTCAACTTCCGATGAATTATCATTATTAAAAAGTATGTTATGCTTTAACTCATCGAACCGGATAACTGTTGATGATGCCTTAGAGCACCCTTACTTTAGCAGAGTTAGACAAACCAATAGAGCCAATGAGATTGAATGCACTACTCCTATGAGTATTCTTACCGAGTCTATTGAAGAGGACACAGCTCATTTATATGATAGTGTGTTAAACGAGATTCATTTTTACCATAATGCAAATAGTAGTAGTGATGAAATGGATACAGTCTATTCCAAATAAAATTAGAGTATAGTATATAGCAACATGTGTGTATTACAATTTACAGTATCTCTTCATATATACTTTGTTGTAGGAAAAATTTACCAACTAATTAACGGGAACATTTTTGAGTGCTTGTTCTCTAATTCTGCGACGATATTGTTCAGGTTGACGAATAAACATCTCATAAGCTGCTGTCTGGGCTGGACTGTTTGGATTTGGGTTAACTAATAAATCCTGCACAGCTAATAGCATTTGTTTAATGGTGATAGCTGGACGCCATCCATCGTCTTCTTTTAATATACTTAAGCATATGGCACCAGATGGGAATACATTTGGATGAAATAAAGGTGGATCGAATTTGCATTTTGGTGGTTTTGATGGATACTCCTCGGGGAATTCCATGATAACTTTGTATACTCCGTTAGCCCAGTCAGTGTCCTCTTTTCCAGGTATGCCTGTCTCCCAGCGCATCATATCAGTTGAATTATCGGCTTTCTTCATTGGTTTGGCATAAAATCCAGCTATTCAAAAGGAAGCAATGAGATTACCACGTGACGTAACAAAAAGAGAGAGATTTCGTAGTGATTGAGGGAGTGAATGGATGAGCGATGAGTGACGCGATCATATCGAAGCGAGAACAAATGATTCTTACCGGGATGATCCTTGCGCCAGTTGGCGCGCTCGGAATTCAAGCGATTTAGTGCGATTTGCGACATTTGATGGTGTCAAAAATGACTCGGATGACTATTAGGATGTTTTGTTCAAACCAAATGAAAAAAAAGGAACCAGAATAAATTGTATTTTAATTATTACAAAATTTCTACAGACTTGTGTACAGCTCGACCTCTCTTGGTCGCTCAAAAATATTTCACTGTAAAAACTAACTACAACAAAAGTTGACTTTCAATTTCACTCACTAAACTAACAAAATTACTCACTACAACGAACTCACTACAACGAACTCACTACAACGAACTCACCACAACGAACTCACTACAACTAACTCGCCACAACTTACTCACAACAGCAACTTACGCACGACAGTAACCAACTCACTAAAACAGTGAGTATACAATAATATCAAAACTTACTTGGAAACGCGAATACCTCGAGGAGACCTCTTGCCATCGGTACTATGACTGGACAAATTTAAATCATTAACTCTTATTGTATTGCCATTTATTGAATTACTTAGCGATCCACCATGCAGTGACCCACCATGCAATGATCCACCATGTATAGATCCGCCATGTGATGATACATTTGGGGACTTTAATACACTTTCTGCCAGTTCAAACGCAATACTATTATCAAAAGCTATATTGGAGGGGAAACTCAGCATATGATCCGACATCATCCGAGACTGAAAGATTGAATTACCGCTACGTAATGGGATATCAACATTGTTGCTCATAAGCTTTGATTCAATACTATTAAAGCCAGCAGGAGGAGGATGTTTGGTATCAATATCGTTAATTAAATTAGCCAATTGAACACGCTGTGTATTCATAACCGGCATTGTTGAACCATAGTTAGGTTTCAAAATGTGGTCGTATGTATCGGAGGATGTTGTTATCCCACTAGTAATAGACGAGACACTAGTATCACTATTATAATCAATCATTGTATTTAGATTCGTGTAAATATTAGGCTTCACACGCGTATTTGGATTTACATTAAAGTTATAATCACTTTTCTCATTAAAATGTGTATAGTACTCTCCTTTAACATCTCTATTACCATTCATACCACTTTCAACAGAAGCTGGCAATGAATCGGATGTCGACAATCTCAATTTAGTTAATGCTTTTAAGTCCTGAACACTCATTCCTCCTTCAACAACGGCATTCACAATTGGTGCAGTCACTGCATTGGTAACTGGTTTTGATGGAATACTAGTACCACCTTTCGAATTTCTATTATGAACTCTATTATTCACATCCTCGTACCGTCTAGATGATTCCTCGCTACTAGTACTATATGTGTCACTATTAGAATTATACTCTTTTCTCAATCTTGCCTGTTCTTGCTGCTGTGCTATCCTCGCGGCTGTTATTGCTTTTAATTCCAGGACACTCAAAACTGCATTGGCTGGTTTATTAACTACAGGCGACTGACTTATTCTGTACTTGTCTAAATCTACTGTAGCATCCTGAATGTCATTTGAGTCATAATATCGTTGTTGTTGAATATGATGATGATGATGATGATGATGATTATTATTATTATTATTATTATTATTGTTATTGGAAAAATTTTGAGTATATCCAGTGTTTCTTACATCTGAGATATTCGTATTCCTTGCGTACGAAGTGGGCGAGCTGGTCCAGGGAGTGTGTCCCCGACCACCACTGCTGTACTGGCGATACTTGTCGCTCATGGTGCGACTCCCGATCTTTCCTTAGTTTAACTCCTGTGGGTAAATTTGGCTCAATCAAAAGGGACCGGTCGTACACGCGGTCCTTCGATTTTGGTGTATCACACTTAAAAAGCATTTTATTCAAAAGTTTTTACGATTGCAATTATTACTGAGTGAATTAAATCAAATTAGCATCGACAATACTATAGTAGGTGCATAGAAAGGTGCAGATAGATGTAGGTGCATGATTTATTTCGTATAGAAGACGCGTGCAAGTGCAAAAACCTTTTCTGGATAATATTAATTAACATCTAGTTGCGTTCTCATTGAAGTGGTAGTTGAACCGTGGTTCCGATCGAGGAATTCCGAAAGGGTGAAGTCAGTAGGTACTGAAAAGGAACACAGCCCATGTTCAATTGAAGAGGTTTTGGATTGACAAGAAAAGAATAAACGTTTACACTAGCGTGATACAATCACCTGATTGGAGATCATCACTTATATGGCAACGACGCCACATACAACACCTTACATGCAGGGTAATTACCCAAGTGGAAGTTCTGTAGAAAGTCGTATAGATGGAATTAATTCCCAAAGAAATAATGATTTCGGGGAAACAGAAGCACCACATGGCGAAATTGTAATGATCATTGCTCGTGGAGTTGGTTTCCTCATTGCAATTGTAGCAATTGTATTATCAGGTTCGACTATCTCGTTCTTATCGCTACAATCCCTATGATACTCACTGATCTTATTCAGTGCTTATATTAATGCTTCTAAGAGCATTCCTTGCATATATTATACATGAATATGGAGTGACTGTGTTGATTGGTTCAGGTATGGAGCAATATACTCTTTCAATACATTCTATTTGTCTCAAGTTAATTAATTCACTTTCCTTGTACAGTTATGGCTATTCTTTGGGCTATATTGAAGGTATTTAATGTTCGGTTGAAGCTGTTGTGGGTAATGTTTAATAGATCATGTTGTTAGTATGTATATATGTATTGTTACTGTATGTAATGTTCGTATAATTATTTTAATCTTGAACATCTAATTATAGGATAATAGCATTGGTGCAAAGGTAAAATTTGCAGTGTTAGAGATAACAGCTACTATTTCTAGAGGGAAACCACTTAGAATCAAAAGGTAAGATGAAAATTTATTATTTGAGTTTAAATGGATACAAAACAAGCACTGAGACTGGATGTAAAGGATATATTTAGAGGGGTCTAAACATCTAATCACTTTCGCTGTCACTGTCAGTATCTATCTCTTTCTCATTCTCATCCGATTTCTTTCCTTTTAATTTCTTCTTCATAGGACCCTCAACTTCCAAACGTCGTTTCGTTCCATCAAATTCTGATCTATTTGCTTTTAATTTTGCTAAATTCATGTAATCAACTTCTCTTGGGCGAGTACTATTTGCTGAGTATTCTCTTAAAGTTTCATCTAATTCTTCTTCACTTAATCTGCGTAAAGGATCTTGATAATTTACCTTAGTCCTCCATTTTCTTAACGAACGTTCATTGATGGATAATGCTTTTGATATAGCTGTCCATTTGTAACCAAGTAAACGCAACTTGGTGACTTCTTCGTCTCTGGCGGCATCTTGCTCTTGCATCGTGACTGAGTTGAGTTAACGGGGCGGAAAAGGGGGCGGACAAGACTCTTTTACTACTTTCGGCCGTTCCTAGTTCCTGTTCCGCTGGCCTTTTGGAAGGCCTGAAAAATTACTGGCCAGGGTTAGGGTTGGGTTGAAAAAAGTAATGATTATTAAAAATACGATGATGAAATTTTAGATTAGTTTAGATAAGGGTAGATAGAAAGAAGCAAAGGGATAAAAGAGTGACGCGGGAAGGAGGATATAAAATAGACTTGCGAAATGACGTTTGTATTACTATATTTGAATCGCTAGTAGGAACAAATAAAATAGCCAAATTGTCAACTTTTGTCGCAAAACTTGTACTTACTACTGTAGTTTCTTTAGTTATCTACGGTTCCTAGGTCTCGTATGTATTGCTTTTAATTAAAATTTTCCGATATATATATTTGCAAATTTTAGAATTGAAATTTTTTTAAAATTTAAAATTACAAAATTTGTTCAAGGAGTGGCGCAGTGGCAATTAAATAGTCGTCACAGATATTGACGATGAAAGTCCGTCATTTAGCAACGTCATCAAAGCAGTGGATGAAGCGACATACATCCGATTATTACGTGAAAAAAAGCATTAGCGATAACGTTCGATCACGTTCGTATTATAAATTAGATGAAATTTTAAATAAATATCAGCAACAGCTAACATCTCTTAAGGGAACTTGGATTGATTTGGGATGTTCACCTGGTGGTTGGTCCTTGTCAGCAGTAAACTTTATGAAAAAACACAATTTTTCCAGTAACTTAATTGGTGTTGACCTACTAACCATGGAGGATATTGCCACGGTACACTTTATTCAAGGTAATTTTCTTGATGCGGCTGTTAAAGACGAAGTTAAAAATAGATGCACAACACAGAATAGAGAAGTGTCAATGGTACTATCGGATATGCTTCAAAATACATCTGGTGATCACGCAAGAGATCATTTCAAGTCAATTGAATTAAGCAGGGCGGCATTAACATTTGCTTATGATATGATACCGCCAAATAGTGGTGGATTTATTTGTAAATACTTGCGTGGTGAGGACGAAAAAGAGTTTATAGATGAAGCGAAAGATATTTTTAAAGAAGTTAAAGTGGTGAAACCAAAAGCATCTAGACCAGAGAGCGCCGAGGCATACATTCTTTGCCTAAAGAAGAAGAGTTGACATGTACACATTTTGCTATTCGTCATGCTTACAATTGACCGACCCATGAGGATCCTGAGTATTATAGCAAGAAGCTCCTATTTCTATATATTATGTGGAATAGATGACTGTCAAGCGTTTCATATGGTTTATGAATATCTCATATGAGCAACTGAAGCAATAGCATTTGGTCATGATATTACTCTGTGTTTCATTACTACAATGTTGTTAGCATTATTAAGTTTTATCTTGGGCTCATTACATTCGATGGTGATATCGGAAATATCGTGTGAATCGAAGGTACCATTCCAATTTCTTGCTAATATTGTTACTATTGTGATCGTAATAACCAACACGTCATTACAAAAAATGGTGTATATTTCGTCTACAAAAAGGCACTATAAAGAAGCCCTTGCAAATTATTTTTTTTTTAAATTTAACTTAACTATAGATGATGATACAGCTGACTCCTCTTTGTCAAGGTTTGATGCAAACCTCTCGGTAAGACCTCGACGCGCTCGGTGGAAGCGTACAAAAGTATCTGGCGAACATTAACCGGAGGGACCAGGCAAGCAAAGCAGGCAAGGTCTGAGACCCGGTGTACCGGTGTCCAAAATTTCATCAGGGCAATCCCGAAATCAATCCAATTAAAAACTTGGATAAAATCTTGGTATGTCGCGCAAGAGAGCCGAAGGGGTTTCCGCTAGCGCACAGTCCAATCCTGAGCCCGTCAATGCGGTTAAGGTGCGGGTTGTATGTCGTATTCGTCCATTATTGCAGCGGGAGTTGGACGTGCAGCCAGAAAATGCGATGTCGCCTTTGAAGATAATAGATGCGAATACTATTGAGGTCTATAACGATAAGGAGGAACATGCGTTTATTATGGACAGAGTATATGGGATTGATACGACCCAATTGCTGTTGTATGAAGAGACATGTTTTCCGCTGGTACAAGATGTCCTGAATGGTTATAACGCTACCATATTTGCTTATGGTCAAACTGGTACTGGTAAAACTTTTACGATGGAAGGGGATATCGATGATGTTGATAGAAAAGGAATTATCCCCCGTTCATTCGAGTCCTTATATCAAACTCTGTACGAACTTCACAGTAGTATAGTATACAGTGTAAAGGTATCATACATCGAAATTTATATGGAAAAAGTTAAAGATTTGTTACAACCAACTCGCAATAGTAGTGAATTAGTTATACGAGAAGACAAAATTAAGGGCGTATACATAGCTGGTGTCACAGAAGCTACTGTTCAGTCATACGAAGAATTGTTGAATATTATGACAACTGGATCTACGAATCGTGCCGTAGCAGCCACTAAGATGAACGAAGGATCTTCTAGATCTCACTCCGTGTTTTCTATCACAGTAACCCTGAAGAACACATCTACCTTGCTTACTAAAGTAGGCAAGCTAGTACTCGTTGATTTAGCAGGTAGTGAAATGGTTAAAAAAACCAATGCGCAGGGCCAGCAGCTAGAAGAGGCCAAGACTATTAACAAGTCCTTATCGGCATTAGGACAAGTAATTAACGCATTAGCAAGTGAGAAACAGGGACATATTCCCTTTCGCGATAGCAAATTAACTCGTATCTTACAGGACTCTTTAGGGGGTAATAGTAAAACAGTTTTGATAGTTAATATCTCTGCTTCCATCTTCGACACCTCGGAGACACTTTCAACCCTTCGCTTCGGCATGCGTGCCAAAGGGATACAGACGCGAGTGACGATGAACCAGTTACACCGCAGTGTAGAAGAGTTAGAGCTATTATTGAAGACAAAAGAAGAGATAATTGACACTTTGTTGATCGAAATAGAAAATTTAAAACAGGAAAATATGACACAAAATGCCGAAGTAGAGCAGCAGTTGAAGCAGTACGCCGACACTTTAAACGAAAAGCAAGTCGAGTTAGAGCATGTACAAACTAGCAAGACATTGGATGACACCTGGCTCATAGAAGAGTATATAGTTGAAGTTGCAAAACTGAAAGAGGATTTACTACTTGCTACTGACGCGAAGACTGATCTAATGAAGCAATTGGAAGCATCAGATGTGGCGACCGAGTCGTTGCGGAATCGCATCGCCGAGTTAGAGAAGTTAAATACGACACCGACAGCGTCATCCGGTGAATCCGCTAGCAATGACACTGGTGAAGTTGAACGACTGAAACAAAATTTATACGACTTGCAGTTGGATATGATGAAGCAATCCACTGCGCACCAGGAAGAGACAGTGTCGTTACAACACAGTAAAAAGCTTCTTTCAGACGAGTTATTGTTGTATAAGACCAAATCAACCCAAGCATTGGAGAAGGAATCGGAATTGCTGCTTAACATTGATCGCCTGCAGCATAACTTAGATAGCGCCACTACTCTGATGAAGAAGGAGCGCGAGTCCACACACGACGAAATAAAGCAGTTGCGTGGCAGATTGTTTGAGCTAGAGAACGATCTAGAGTACAAAAAACGGGCCATAGAAAATGGCTCATATGAATTAGAAAAGTCAAAATTAAAGTTGACACAAGTCCAGTCGGAGCTAGCAGATTTGAATAGGACCCACCTGGAGTCGGTAGAGAAGGCTGATAAGTTCAAGTTCGAAGATGTATATGACAAAGAAGAAGAAGAGACAGAGGTGAAGCATAGCAAGGTATCAGCTAGGATGGCTTTTGCTATGAGATCGCCGAACATATTACCGCAACAACATACACCTGCTCACTCTGGAGGTAACAATCCATCCCCGACTCACGCGAAAAATACTAGAAAATCTACGAATACAACAGAAAGTCCCTCTGAGGATGGCGGTAAATGGACCAGCAATCCGCTAAATGTCCCGCATCGAAGCACTATCACAGGATCACTCGCTACCACCGAATCACCCGTAATAGCTAAGAAAAAAAGTCGTCAGCGTGTGGTAGAGGGTGTTCCAGTCATTGACGATAGTGCCAGTGATGTATCCAAGACTACATCAGTTACTATCTCTGACTTCACTATTGTTGGTAAAGATGTTATTGATGCATTCAGTGTATTTGGAGAAAATTTAATGGCAGGAGTTAATATAGTTGGTGGGTCTATCAATGACTCCATAGATGCGGTAGGCGAGTCTATCGGTGAGACCACTGGTGGGATAGTAGATCTTACTAGCACTATAGATACTATATCCAGTCCATTTCTAGCTATTGGAAGTCTATTTGGTGCCACTACAACTACCACATCTGCACCCATCGATGTCGATGGTGTTGCACAAGAGCTGGACTTCGGTGGGTTGTATAAAAACGTAGAAAATGAGTAAAAAAATACGACACATTGATTATAAATGTAAATAGGTTATAAGAAGTCTATGCTTTTCGTTTTGATCCTGCCTTGATAGCTGCAGGACTGCGACTCGCACTTACACTTTGTTTCTTGTTTCCTGAACTAGCAACGCAGTTTTTCTTGTGACTATTAAGTGATCGTTCGTGTGCATATACTTTTCCACAGCTGCATACAAACTCCCCTGATGCCTTGGCAGGTGATGGGGAAGATTTTGTCTTTTTGCTACTAGAAACAGCAGGTGCTCTAACTCGCTTTGTACCAGTTATTTTTTCTTCTTCCTCAGCCTCTTTGATCAAGTATGCTTCTTCCTCTGCCAGATCGATATCATCCTCGTCATCCTCGTTATCCTCGTCATCATCCTCATCATCGTCCTCGTCACTTTCATCATCTGCATCCTCATCACTATCGCCTTCCTCTATCATCTCATCTTCATCGTAATCTTCAATATTTACATCATCGACTACGTCAAAATCCATTATTTGATCCAAAAATGTGGGATTATGGATAAAAGTCATCTGTATGCGGCGCATGAGGTCCGTCACCGCATTTGCCACTTCACGCTGGGCATTAGCAATCACATCTAACTTACTGTTGAATGGGAACTCATCCATTAATTCTCTTGCATGCTTATACACATTAATAATTCCCTTTAATAGACTACGGGTAGAGTCAATAGATGCACCATTCAATGCATCGGTGGTAATACCAATACACAACATGTTGTCTAACTCCTCTAAACACGCTTCTTTACAATCAGAGATAAACTCTTCGATGGCCTCAGATACGACCTCATCAGCTAGTTTATATAATCGAACTTTTAATGATTTCTTTCTGGATTCAATGATTTCATCTGCTAGTGACACCTCTTTCATCTCTTCACAATACTGTTCTAACGCTTTTGTAATGTATGGACGAGTTTGGTGTAATAATTCATCATCAGAAATAAAGTCAGTCAATTCCTCGCAATCAAATACTGATGGTTGCACTAAGCCCTCTATGTTATGATGAGCTTCTGCGAGGATTTCAAATAGCTTCAAAACACTTACCCGCTGATTATGCCAGTAACTCTCAAGTTCACTCATGTCACCATCAGTAAAGTTGTTAACCTTTTTTGTATCTTGTAAGAAGCCTTGCACCTCCAGGTCCAATGAATCGAGTGTGACATCTATCATTGCCGAAGTATACTGCACAAATGATATGTATTCATCACAGATGACGCCTAGCTCCTCCTTGGCTGCAGCCAGGCTCGCTTCATTGCTACTCTTACTCCCTGCTGCACCCATCGCTGCACAATCGCTGGTTAGTTGGTAATGGAATTGAGCGATGCCCATGCATTGACATGGGACCGGTGTGAAACAGTATCCTGGCAGTGGCAGAGGGAATATATGAAGGATCATTAGTTAGTTATGATAACACCAAAGGTTATTTATACTAGTACCATACTCTAAGCTAGACTGCGAGACCTCAAAAGAGAAGAGTACCACGGTAAGATTTTATTGGTGCTGATAGGAACTAAAAGATATGTCCGAACTTTTACATAGCGTTGCAAATACAATCATTCATAATTACGTAATATGCATACAGCTACACCTAACAATGTCCTATTTGGTTCAATAAATGTAATACTAGCCCGTTGGTAGGTACCGGCTTTTTGGAGCTTTCAAAAAAAAATCCGGAAATCTCTGAAACCAGAAGGAAGGAAGATCGGGCTCTCTCGCTCTCTCGCTCGCTCGCGCCGCCCGCTAGCATGAACTCTCCCTCGACGGCCCCAGCCATGCACGATGATATGGGTTGCATGTCGATGGTTATGACTTTTTCAGATTTCTCGCAGTATAAACTGAAAATATTATTTGATAATTGGGACGTACAGACGAAATGGCAATTTCTATTGTCCTTTATTGCGGTTATAATAGCGGGGATCGGTTATCACTATCTGCGCTATAGTGTCGCTATACTTGAACAGAGACTACGAGATGCAGTGTCGGCATCAATTGAATCAACTATATATGACCCTGTACACACTAATGGTGAAGGTTTATTAATTTCTGGAATTACGAAAGGTAGTATAAATTCATATAGTGGAAAAAAACGACCAATACCTATAACGAAAAATATTCGCGGATTATGTTTGTATCGTTCAGTTTTATCGACATTAATGTATGCACTAGCATTGATGCTTATGTTAGTAGCCATGACTTATAATAGTTGGCTATTTCTATCATTAACATTGGGCTACTTTATTGGTGATTACTTATTCTTTTATGAGACTTTTGGTTGTAACTATGTAGCGAATCAAGTGGATACTGCTTGCCATTGAAATAATTTTAGTTAAGTCATTATACAAATTGTTAATATATAATTCATTTGAATGGAGTTCTTTGTTTTGTTGGTGATCCGGAAAACTGCGCTGCTGAAGTGGGAGACATTATGTTATGCTTCGCTAGTTGCGCCCGTAACGATTCATTCTCTTCTTGATATTCTAGTAATATTTCAAGGGCTTTTGAATGTGTCTCACGCATTTCATGAATTTCTCGAGATGCACTAGTTTCTATTTTCGCCTTTTCATTCACCAATCCTTGTAGCCGTTGCTTTAGTTCGTTAATTGTATTCAAATGCGTCGTAACGTCACGTTCCAACACATTTTTTTCCATTAATATAGTTCCTTCTCTGCGTTGCACCTCAGCAAGTTCAGTTGCCATGTCCTGTTTGTCTTTGGTCAAAGATTTAATAAGTTTGAATTGCTTGTTCGCAACCTCTTCTAGCTCGACCAACTTGCTCCCCTTCTCGTGAAGCTCATTCGTTATGTGGATAGATGTTTTTGCCGTTTTCTGATGACTATTCTTATTTCTTAAAATTTCTTGATTTAATTTTTTATTTTCATTATTAATGGCTTCTAACTCCTTCTGCAGCTTGATCATCGCAGCTTCCATGACTTCTTTGTACTTTTCATAATCTTTAATATCACGAATTGCTTTACGATAACGTTCTTGTTCTTTACTCTTTAGTAGCGCGCCATCTTCCTTCAGTTGTTCCACTAACGTATTGTATGCGGTTTGGCATACCTCGAAATTATCAGTCATTGTAGAGAGCTTGGACTTTAAAGTCATTACTTCATTCTGACTGATTTCAAGTGCCCGTTGAAGTGCGTGTTCAGTCTCACCTGTTGGATATTGGAAGGAGTGATGCGTTGATTGATGATTAGCCACTTGATTGATTGAGTGTGACGTTGAATTTGCCATGGATCTCATACGGGGGTTAGTCACACCACTAGGTGAAGGCGATCTCAATCTATTACTAGTGGTAGCACTGGGTGGCGGCGATGATTTAACTCGATTATTGATAGGTGACCGTTGTTGAAAACTGTTTTGACTGTAAAATGATGCATCCAAAAAAGATGCTTCGTGCATTTTAGGATGGTTTACAAGGTACTTTTGGTCGGTCAATAGATTACTGACTTCAATCCATTTACTAATGATTGACGAGGATGCTGTATCACCATGTAGTAATAAAGTATACGACCCATATTGACGACCATTGATGACATCTCGCAACAGTAATAATAAACGGGATTTATGGAACGGAGGAGAAGGCCTACGGTCAATTAGGTAGCCAATCGTAGTGCTAAGTTGCTCAATCCATGAGTTATATTGTAATTTAGCCGCGACGTTCGGGGTATTCAGTTTAACTAAATCAGATAATATAAGAAACGATAATCTTCCATGCGTTGCCTGATCTTGTAGCGACTGCGTTTTATTAATTTTGGTGTTATTAAATGTCAATTGCAACACAGTATGATAGTGTCCTTTAGTATGATCACCTTCTGGTATAATCTTTTGGATGTATGATATGATGCTTTCAACATCATCACCTGAAGCAATATCTACTTCCCATAATCCAGGCACAATCATTCCTTTGCCTTTACCTAACTCTCTAAGAATTAAATCATTTGCCATTGGAGGGATTGGTGGTTGATGTGATGTTTGATTAGGCGCTGCTGGTTGTGCCGATGCAGTTCTCAATACATCTGTAATACTATCATTATCGCTAGAATTTAAAGTAAACCATGAAAAAGTTACCGCGCCCGACTTCTCACCTCTATTATCAAATAATGCTTCCAAAAGATCATTCGCTGCACGACCTATTAAACCCGGTTTATTTTCATGGGTTAGTAGATATTTATTTACTTCCATACTACCAGTTCCACCAAATAAGGCAATACAGCTATTTCCATTCACAACATGCTTTACTAATGGCTTTACACTTACTTCATACGATTTAGAATTATAATCATCCCAATTCTGGAAAATACCATCTTTAAATGCACATTCTTCCAAAGTTTCCGTTCCATTATAACTGCGTAGTGATGTCCCCTTGATATTAACGCTGGACTTCGCAACTGGACTTGATTGACTATCAACTGGGAATACGCCACATACTCGACTCAACCAAGTGGAGTCCATGTGTGCCATCTATGCACCAAATTTGTTTGGTACCTTCCTTCCCCGTATCGCCAAATTTTTTTTAACCGAAATACCGGCATTGTCAAAACTAGTTAGGGTAATTGTGATATTAATCGTTCTAGAAAAGAGTTTACTACGACTTGGACGATTATCATCTAATGACCACGGCGTATGACGTTTCAATCTTGACAATATTCGAATCTTATAATTATTAGTACAGGGTAGCACTGATATCATAGTTCAGAAGAAAAAAAATACTACCACATGCTTCCCGCGACAGTACGCGCACCAATCCATAGATATCGTCAATAATTATAATAGATTGTACCGGTTCGATTTGAATTCGCCGGTACATTCTGGATTTTACAAAAAAATTGGTGTGTGATCACTGATCTTGATTGAGTGGTGCATCGTTCATTGCAGTGAAGATGCGCATAATCAAGGCAACAAACGTGGGCCATGTGGACGCAAAGGGGACGAGGCACGCGGTGTACAGCTGCGACATCCAGGTCAAGAGTAAGAGACTAGCGACTGGTGGTGGTGATTGCACTGTCAAAATATGGCAGACGGATGAGATTATTGCTACTGGTGCCAATCTTTCTACTGATGTCTTAGAAGAGGAAGTATTTGATAGATGCCATCTAGCTACACTGGCTGTTCACGAAGGAAGTGTAAATGTGGTTAGATGGTCTCTTGATGGGAAATATCTCGCATCAGGATCAGATGATACTACAATATTAATATATAAATTAACTAATGCTGGTGCTACTGTTGGTTCTAATTTTGGTAAAGCCGGAAATCAAATAAAAAATAAAGAACCTTGGCAAAGATGTTATACATTACGTGGACATAATAGCGACGTAATGGATATTGATTGGTCCGCTAAAGGATTGCTTGCTTCTGGATCTATAGACAATAAAGTTTTGATCTGGTCTATCACCAGTCAATCCACTACATCAACAATAATATCACCTATTAAACTTCTTGATATTCATAAATCGTATGTAAAAGGGGTTGCATTTGATCCATTAGCTTGTTACTTAGCGACTTGCGGTAGTGATAACACAGTTAATATTTGGGACTGCAACTCTTGGGATGTTGTCAAATCATTTACCGAACCGCTTAAAGATACAAAAGACCTAACTCTGTTTCGTCGATTAACTTGGTCACCAGATGGTCAGTGTATGTGTATTACGGGTGCCACCAAGTCAAAGAAGCAAATAGGATATGTTGTAAAACGAAACAGTTGGATCCCATATGTCGACCTTGTGGGACACGATGCACCATTATTATCTGGCAGATTTTGTCCTGAAATGTTCATCGATAAAAATGGGGATCAATCAAGTCCAATCTTATGCATTGCCGTTGGAGACCAAAAGGGTGTGCTCAGTATATGGAATACGCGGAATAAGATGCCATTGGTTGTACTGAGAGACGCCGTGATTAACGATATTACCGACATCGCGTGGCTAGTTAGTAATCAAAGTGTGTCGCTAGTTTATACATCATTAGACGGTAGCATTGTGTTTTTAGATTTTGGCGATGAATTAGGCGTGCCAATGAATGAGTACATGGTTGACTCGCACTTCAAAACAGTGTATGGTCGCGGTAAAAGTGACATGACAATCGAGCCAGAAGTATTAGTCGAGGATCCATTAGCACTGCAGTACAGTGCTATGCATAGTGGTATCCAGTTAACGGCTCCTAGCACATTACCACCTCCAATCAGTAACACAACCAGTATGGCAAGACCAGTGAATACTTTACAAGTTAAATCTAAAACAGCGGATGGTAAAAAGCGTATCACGCCAATGCTGGTCCAGCCACAGGGAGTATCAACGGACACTATTTCAGCAGCTGTCCCCGTGGAAACCATGCCCGGCATGAAACGACCAATTAGTAGCACACAAGAACCAGTGCATACTAGTGGCGGTAGTAATGCTAATGTCAAAGTACTACGAATAGCATTCAATAAAGAGGACATTATCTCATCCGTACCCATTAGCACAGCCAAGAACAACGACTTGCAATGCTTCGTTAAGGCAAATAAGTTCGAGACGACTCAGAATAGGATCGGTTTAACGAATTTTACCTCGCAATTGCCTCGGTACCGAATCAAATCAAACCGTTTAACAAAGACAGCAACAACCGGTAGTGCTCCGCCCAATAATTATCTAGGAATCACCGCCGTGTCCAACATCACACTCTATAAAATCTCACCGGATGAAAACGGATCTAACGGTGACAAAGCTAATAATAATAAAGCATTGTGGTTTAGCAGTGTGGCTGGTGACACCCTCGCACTCTGCGCCATCAAAGAATCGAGTAATTCCAAACGAGCCAGGAGTTCGTTTAGCGGAAGCATGCACCATGGTACGTCTATACAACCAGAAATCGACTCTAGTCTAGAGGGTTTATGCTTGATCGGATGCACTGATGGAAGTCTGCATGTTTTGTCATTAGCTACAGGCATGCTCCTATGCCCACCATTAATACTGGGCGCACCTGTAACACACGTTGATGTAATTGAAACATTTCCCGTCGTTAATGGACCTAGCGTCTTCCGTATTCTAGCGCTATCGGCTTATGGTAACATGTGGGTGTGGGATGTAGTAAATGGTCAATTGCAAATACATTGCAAAGATACCATTCACGCCGCATTAGTATCGATGAAATGCCGCAATGTCACCGGTCCAAAGGGTAACATTGGCACAGATAGTAACATTGAAACAAACATTGAGAGCTTCGGTTTTAATGAAGTCGGAGTACCAATGTTGTACGTGAAATCACAAGGCGCATTAGGCGGTGACTGGCAGGCCTTCGTTTACTATAAGGACGCAGCAGTATGGGCCAGAGTAGCCGACTTGCGGCATATTATGAGTCGATTATTCAATATCTCTATCAACTCTCAATTCCAAGATTCGGATGCTACGTCCATAACGGATATTTCAATGTTGGAGGGTCGCATATCTCGAAACAGCGGTGTGACGGTCGAAGATATCTTAAAAGTAGCTAAGTCGCGGATAGATACCAATAGTGGCGTGCCTAACGACAGCGCCACTTGGAGCAATATGGTGACATTAATGCACTGTGAAAATAGACTGGCATTGGCATTTGATCTGAGCTCAGGGTCCGACAATAGTCAGGGTAAGAAATGGCTTGCGGAGTGGGCATACCTGTGCTGTTGTGGCGGTTTAGATAATAGAGTGGCGTGGGTAAGCAACATTTTATTGAGTAATATTAGCAAACAAAGAAATGTTAATTATGATGAATCGTCACCACCTAGTATTGGATGGCATTGGCTTTTCACTGATCACCAGAATTCCCTGGAACTACTACGTACAATCATCTTGCCCGCCATAGCCAACAGCAAGAGATGCACCAACCTATTCACGGACATCAACGATAGTATCAACTTAATTTGTAATGTGTAAATATTGTGATATTTCTCGTCGAGTACAAGCACGTACGCCCTTCACCGGTATTTTTATCGCTGACAGAGGAACTGGTAGTAAGGAATTGTCTCGTCAGTACAGGTGTGACTAGCGACCTCCACGAGCACCAGTTGCTTGATCTCTCCGTGCAAATCAATTGCATCGGCTAAGTGTACGTGACTGTGATTCATAAGTGTTGTAGCACCAGTGTGAACTGGGCATGACAGAATTGTTCGTTGCATTGATACTCATGTTTTCGTTGCCTTCGCACAGCTTGATGCGTTCTATGCGACATCGACTGTTCATGTCCAAGTATTTTTCAACAAGTAATGAAGTGGTGACTCACGAAAATGTTATTATTACCATAAGACAAGCAACTCCAAACGATGCTATAGGTATGAGTAGTTGTAATAAGGCTAACTTACCAGAGTATTATAGCGATACATTATGCAAACAATTCATTTCTAAATGGCCATCATTGTGCTTCGTAGCAGTTGCAAAAAGTACTGATAGTCCATACAACGATGAAAATATAATTGGTTATGCACTTGGTCGTGTAGAAATCCCTAATTGGTCAGCAAATAAATTAATCAGCTCTGTAGTAACACCACTACAGAAATCCCCATTTTTGAACCCAGGATATACGGGCCATGTGTCAAGTATTGCAGTATATCCCCCATTTAGAGGACTAGGTATTGCACAGTCATTTATGAATAGACTACACGAAAGTTTCGCCAATGATTATAGTATAGATACCGTGACACTTCATGTCAGAGCCAATAATATTGCCGCCATCAATCTTTATACTTCAACTTTTCCCTATAAATTCTCTCAGCGCTTAACCCGATACTATGATGACGGCGAAGACGCCTGGTTGATGACGTTAAATGGCACTAAAAGACTAATAAAAACAAGATTAACACAGAAAAATGATGTAACAAATGTAAGTAATTAACACATGCTTCATTTCATGATTCGCAAAAATCCTGTATTCTTGACGGCACTATTACTGTTGGTTATACTGTAATATCCATCTCTTATTCTTGCACTAACGATACTATCTCCTGGCTGCAATGTTTGTAACAGATCCAATCCATCGATAACATACGCAAAGATACTATAACGCGAGTCCAGCCGGGCTATAGCTTCCGTTGATTTAAATTGATATTTATTCCGTAATAAGAAAAAATTTCCTTGCGATCCGTTGGGGTCACCCACTTTATGATTGAAAGCAATTGCGCCAATAGTTTGGAATGAATTGACAGGAATAGAGCGAGTAAACACAAGAGAGTTTCTAGCCGAACCCACTGCTGTAAACCTACCTGCTCGGTAATGAGTAAATATGAGTGAGTAAATATATTATTGAGTGTAAACTATGAATAGGTAACCTTCTTCTTCAATACGACCTTGTCTTAACAATTCCAATGGAATTCGCCTGCTGTTTCTGTCGTTTAACGCAGGTCCAAATAATACGCGATTGACCTTGTTATCCAAGTAGTCAAATGTATCAATATCAATAATTTTATTATCATAATATTTGGAATTAACTAAATTAATAAAGAATCCTGAAGATATCGGGTAGTTGATGCCGTCCACCATGACGCTAACCTTGCGGTTTATTGGCTTGTTGTTTTTCATTTTTTTAAACGTAAAATCAACGATTGCACGGCCATTCAATCTCGGAAAATTATCGTAATTCATAATATCCCTGTCGATAGGAGGTGCTATGTTGACAAAAGTATCATTGATAGGTAATTGCAAGTAAGCGACATTGAGCAACCCATTCAATGAGTATCTCATATACCTCAAGCAGTCATTCTTATTACTATTTATACTCGAATTCACTAAGTTCAATACATTAATTTGCGTCTCACGAATTGATTCTTGAAGTTTCAATTTCTTATTATCATTGATCGCAATTGTGTCGTTTGGAATTAAACTAGCACGATTATATAAGAATATACCAGCTGCTCTTTGAGCATTAATGCGCAAATTAGTCCACAAAGTTGATTCATTATTGTTTATTTGACTAGAGATGATTGGCAAAGTATTACGGTTGATTAGTATGGTAAATGACTCTAAATAAGCTTGTAATTCGCCTATTAATTGAGACTTTAGTGGTAGTGTGTTGAGCAAGGCAGATTGTGGCAAAAATGGTTTAATTTTTAATACTTTCGATGGAGAAAATGGCGATTCGAGTTTGTTGAAACCATTTATGCTTTGCAAGGTGTCATAAGGTGACGAATACGTATCTTCTGGGACATCTAGTGCACTTGCAGATAACGGCAAAAACAGTGACATATACGCAATTTTTTGTAGATGTTCATGTTTGTTGTACTCGTTAATAGACAGAGGTTTGACATCGTTGAGTGCAACGATCTTCCTTGAAGCGATCAATACGCGCTTAT
>JACCDO011576417.1_pt1 | contig 21152 bp, 23 predicted proteins | sample 7446101 | NCBI WGS metagenome assembly JACCDO01 (sample SAMN15323440, study PRJNA562643) | freshwater metagenome | isolation source: river surface water | place: USA:Blue River Watershed | collected 2017-08-16
AAGTGTCCGCCCTGTTGGGTCGCATGCCCTCTGCCGTGGGTTACCAACCGACACTGGCTGAAGAAATGGGCCGCTTGCAAGAGCGCATCACCTCCACCAAAGTCGGCTCCATCACGTCCATCCAAGCCGTTTACGTGCCGGCCGATGACTTGACCGACCCGTCGCCTGCCACCACCTTTGCCCACTTGGACTCCACCGTGGTGTTGTCACGTGACATTGCTTCACTGGGCATTTACCCCGCCGTGGACCCCTTGGACTCCACCAGCCGCCAGCTCGACCCCTTGGTGGTGGGCAATGACCACTACGAAACCGCCCGTGCGGTGCAAGGCACCTTGCAGCGCTACAAAGAGTTGCGCGACATCATTGCCATTTTGGGCATGGACGAATTGGCTCCCGAAGACAAGCTGGTTGTGGCCCGCGCTCGCAAGATTCAGCGTTTCCTCTCACAGCCATTCCACGTGGCCGAAGTGTTCACGGGCACCGCTGGCAAGTACGTCCCCTTGTCTGAAACCATCCGTGGTTTCAAGATGATCGTCAACGGCGAATGTGACCATTTGCCCGAGCAGGCCTTCTACATGGTTGGAACCATCGACGAGGCTTTCGAGAAAGCCAAGAAAATTTAAGGCGGAACGCTGATGAGCACCCTCCATGTCGATGTGGTCAGTGCCGAGGCGCTGATCTATTCCGGCGAGGCCACTTTCGTGGCCCTGCCCGGAGAAGTGGGCGAGCTGGGCATTTACCCCCGGCACACGCCCTTGATCACCCGCATCCGCCCCGGATCGGTGCGAGTTCACAAGCCCGATGGCGGCGAAGAGTTTGTTTTCGTGGCGGGTGGCATTCTTGAAGTGATGCCCGACCATGTGACGGTGCTCTCTGACACCGCCATCCGTGGCGAAGACCTCGACGAGCAGCGTGCCAACGAAGCTCGCAGCCTTGCAGAAGAGGCTGTTAAGAATGCCAAGAGCGATGTGGACCTTGCGCGCGCACAGTCCGAACTCGCGGTCTTGGCAGCTGAGCTCGCCGCACTGCGCCGTTTCCGCGGCAAGAAGTGACGCTCACTGCATTGCGCACATGCAACCCCGGCTTGGTCCGGGGTTTTTCGTTATTGGTCACCCACTGAACCCAGGCAGAATCCAGACATGGTGAAGTCCAAATGGAAAGCCGCAAGCCTTGGCGGTTCACCCGATGAGGTGGAAGCCACGCTTTACGAGGCCATGCAAACCGGAAACATCGAATCGTTCATGGCTTGCTGGGCCGACGAAGACGATGTCGTGTGCGTTCATCCTGGAGGTCCACGGATTGTGGGTCATCAGGCCATTCGGCAGTCCTTCGAAACCTTGTTTGAGGCGGGCTCCATCCTGGCCAAGCCCGAGGCGCTCAGACGCGTCACCACGCTCACCAGTTCGGTTCACAACCTGGTTGAACGGGTCCGCATCGAAACCCCAGAAGGCCCTCGCGAAGCCGTGGTGCTGGCCACCAATGTCTACCACCGCACACCGCAAGGTTGGCGACTGGTCTTGCACCACGCCAGTCCCGCCAGCGAGCAGGACTTGCAGCATGGGTCAGACACGCCTTCCATCTTGCATTGATTCCGTGTCAGCGCCCACGGCCCTTGAACACGCCGCGCCCTGGTGGTTGCCAGGCGGCCATCTCCAAACCATTTATGCCTCGCTGATTGCGCCCCAAACGGCAGCAACCCTCAAACCTGAGCGTGAGCAGTGGGCCACTCCCGATGATGACCGGGTCGTGGTGGATTCATGGCGACAAAGCAATCCCCATGCACCCACCTTGGTGCTGTTCCATGGGCTAGAAGGCAGCAGCGACAGCCACTATGCCAAGGCGTTCTCCCTGGTGTGTGCCCGCAAAGGCTGGCACATGGTCTTGCCGCATTTCAGAGGGTGCGGTGGCCTGCTGAATCAAAAGCCCAGGGCCTACCACTCTGGTGACCATGCAGAAATCAACTGGATGCTTAAAAAAATCCGAGAGAACGCTCAAGGACGGGTTCATGCGGTTGGAATCTCTCTCGGTGGAAATGCCTTGTTGCGTTGGGCCCAAGAGCAGGGCAGCGACGCGGGGCACACGGTGCAAAGCGTGGCCAGCGTCTGTGCTCCCCTTGATCTGGTGATCAGTGGTTTGGCTTTGGAGCAAGGCCTCAATCGCTGGCTTTACACCCCCAGATTTCTCAGGACCATGCAGCCCAAGGCACGAGCGATGGCACAACGTTTTCCAGGCCTGTTCGACGTCAACGCCACAGACCGCGCCAGCACCTTGAGGGAATTCGACGACGCCTTCACTGCGCCATTGCACGGCTTTTCAGGCGTGATGGACTATTGGGAAAGGGCTTCGGCAAAGCCGCACCTCAAGCGTTTGCAAATCCCAAGCCTCATCCTCAACGCACTTAACGATCCCTTTGTGCCACGCGATTGTTTGCCACAAGCCAGCGATGTCAATGCACACACTCAGCTTTGGCAACCTGCGACCGGGGGTCATCTGGGTTTTGTCCGTGGCGCAATACCGGGAGAATTGTTGAGTTGGGCTCAGCAAATGCTGGATTGGATGAATCAGCAAGAGCCTAAGGGGATTGGCCATGGATGACCTCGTCAAGGCCGCCATGGCCAAGTGGCCCCATGTGCCCGATTGCAAAGCTTGGCTGGGATTGGATGAGCGTGGCGATTGGTACATGCGCGATGACCGCGTACAGGCAGCGGGTGATTTTCCGCACCCTAAGGGCGCAAGAATCGAACACGAAGCGCTCAAGGCATTCATCCATCGAAACTACGAAGTGGACGCCTGGGGCCAATGGTTTTTTCAAAACGGGCCGCAAAGGGTGTTTGTGGAGTTGGCCAACACCCCGTGGATTTGGCGCATAGACCCTGCAGAGGGACTCATGTCGAGCACAGGTCGAAGGGCTGGTGATGTGAAATGGACGGGGCTGGATGAAAGCGGCCGGCTTTATCTGCAAACAGAACTGGGACTGGGTCTGGTTCATACCCAAGACATTTGGGCTGCCAGCGAACTCTTGAGCCGCGCAGATTGGCCAGCGCCTCAAGAGGTGTTGTGGGAAGAGTTGCCTCAGCAATTTGGATTTGTGCGCAGCCCAAAAAACAAAACGGCGGCCAGTTGACACTGCGCCGCCGTCGGTCGAAAAGTGAAGAATTACTTCTTGTCTGCAGCTGGAGCGCTGGGCTCAGCGAACTTGGCACCAGCGGCATTGGTCATGTAAACCACGGCACGGCCGATTTCGGTGTCATTGAATTCACCGCCGCCCTGAGCGCCCATGGCGCCTTTGCCCTTGAGGGCAGAGTTCAGCAATGCGTCGTAACCCGTCTTGATGCGAGCTGCCCATGCGCCTGCATCTTGGAACTTGGGAGCGCCAGCTGCACCGCTGGAATGGCATGCTGAGCACTGAGCCTTGTAGACCTCTTCGCCGCTGCGCAAGGGGCGGTTGGCATCACGGATCTCGACCATGCCGACTTTCTGGATGCGCTCTGCAACCGCTTCGGGCAGGTTGGATGCGCCAGGAGAAGTCTTGAAGTGGGAGCCCACGTAAGTCACCAAGCCAATGATGATGAACACGGGAAGAACAAAAGAATAAAAAACCGTCAACAGCAGTTGCTTGGGAGTGCGGATGGGGCCGGTGTGGGCTTCTTCGTGCTGTTCGCTCATGGAAAGACCTCGTGGATGAGATGGGGTATTGAGCCCAAGATTATAGGGGTGCGCCCCGCCTACAATGGCCGCCAACGCGGCTGTAGCTCAGTGGATAGAGTATTGGCCTCCGAAGCCAAGGGTCGTGGGTTCGATCCCCGCCAGCCGCGCCAGTTTCAGCCACCACTGACCTCAAGGTCAATCACCCTGAACCCTTGTCCTCCCGTGATTTGAAGGTCATGGCCGCCGCAACGAGGGCAAGGCTCCCCTCGCATCGATAAGGGCACGGTTTTTCCACACGGCGCACACCAAGCCATCCCCTTGGGTTCTTCGATCACGATGCGCGCCCCCTCGATGCGTGACCCAGGCGCAAGGCTTTCCAGCGCAAAGCGCAAGGCCGCGGTTTCGACTCCGCTGAGTTGTCCCACCTCCAAGCGCAATGCATGCACTTTGAGGAAAGCGGAATCTTTGGCCGCACGGTCGACCAACTCCAGGATTTCAACGGCCAGGCTCAACTCATGCATGCGCAGTTTTTCCAAGCAATGACACAATGAATCCTCGCCCAAGGAGATGGCCATGAGCACAGCGTATTTGAGTGAAATCGAGGCCCCCAGCCGTGCCGAGGTGGACGCCTTGACCGGTTGGGTGGTGCTTGAATTTGGGACCGACTGGTGCGGCCATTGCCGAGCGGCACAGGCGCCAGTTCAAAACGCGCTGGCCCAGCACCCGCAATGGCGGCACATCAAGGTCGAAGATGGCCCCGGTCGCGCTTTGGGGCGCAGCTTCCGCGTCAAACAATGGCCTACCCTTGTGCTCTTGAAAGAGGGGCAAGAGCAAGATCGATTGGTTCGACCGGTCGAGGCCCAGCTTGTGGCTCAAGCCTTGGGCCGGATTCATGCCTCGTCCTGATCGGCAGACTCGCCCTCTACCTGTTGGCCCTTTTGATCCAAGCCCCACTGGTACAAATCCTTGCGAGACGCCGAGCTGATCTGGGCGGCCAGCCTGGCCGCCTGACCCAGCGGCAACTCAGCCATGAGGATGCGCATGGCCGCTTGGCCTTGGCTTGAATCCTCGCTTTGTGCTCGGGTGGCGTGGACCATGATCACGTATTCGCCTTTGAGCCGATGCGGATTGGCCGCCAGCCAGCTGGGCAGGGTGTTGGCTGGCAAGGTGTGGACCTCTTCAAACTGCTTGGTCAACTCCCTGCCCAAGGTCAAAGGCCGATCGCCCAAAACTTGAACCAACTCAGCCAACGATGCCATGCGATGGGGAGATTCCAGCAGCACGTGGGCACGGGCATCGGCGGCAATGGCTTGCATGGCAGCATCGCGGGCTTGGCCTTTGGCGGGCAAAAAACCGGTGAAGACCCAATCGCTGCGTTGCACATCGCCGCTCACGCTGAGCAAAGCCGTGACACTGCTGGCCCCGGGCACAGGCGTGGCGCGAAGCCCTTTGGCTTGCACGGCCGCCACCAATCGGGCACCCGGATCACTCAAGCCCGGTGTGCCTGCATCACACAAATAAACCACCCTTTGGCCCGATTGCAAACGCACAATCACTTCTTGCGCCGCTTGTTGTTCGTTGTGCTCGTGAACCGCCAGCCAGCACGAGGCGGGTTTTTCAAGGCCCAGTGCGCGCAAAAGGCTTTGCGAATGACGCGTGTCCTCACAGGCAATCGTGTCAGCCAGCGCCAGGGCCTGCAAGGCCCGCACGGTCACATCGCCCAGGTTGCCAATCGGTGTGGCCACCATGAAGAGGCAATGGGTGGGCCATTGCTGGGCTTGGCAAGCCTGCACAGACAGGGCAAGCGCCGAAGACAAATCGATCATGAAGGCATCTCCTGCAAGCCATCGCACCCAGCGCGCCAGCACCCGAGAAAGGGGTGCCTGGGCCGAACAGCAAGCCTTGCTGCATTTGCAAGGCCAAGGGCTGAGCTTGCTTGTGCGCAATTATCGGACCCCCGGCCGAGGGGGTGGCGAAATCGACCTCATCATGCAAACGCGCGATGGAACGGTGGTGTTTGTTGAAGTGAGGCACCGCCAGCAAGGCCAACAAGGGGGAGCGGCGGCCAGCGTGGGGCGGGTCAAACGCCGCCGAATTGTGTTTGCCGCACGGTTTTTTCTGGCACGGCTCAAGACCCTACCTCCATGTCGGTTTGATGTGGTGGCTTTCGAAGGTGAAACCTTGAATTGGATTCGGGCAGCCTTTGACGCGAGTGAAATGGGCTGAAGGTATGATGCAAGACATGCTTGAAGCCATCATTGAACAGCAGTTCATCGACAGCGCCGACCTGAAATTCAAGTCGGCCCAACTGCTCAGCAAACCCGTGGCCGATGCCATTCAGGCCTTGTTGTCCTGCGTGACCTCCGGCGGCAAAGTCTTGGCCTGTGGCAACGGTGGATCGGCCGCCGATGCCCAGCACTTTGCAGCCGAGTTTGTGGGTCGATTCGAGCGCGAGCGCCCAGAGCTCGCTGCACTGGCCCTCACCACCGATTCATCCATCCTTACCGCCATTGCCAACGACTACCAGTTCGAGCAGGTCTTTGCCAAGCAAGTCCGAGCACTGGGCCAGTCTGGCGATGTTTTGCTGGCCATCAGCACCAGTGGCCATTCGCCCAATGTGATCGCTGCCATCGAAGCCGCCCACGAACGCGACATGACCGTGGTGGCCCTGACCGGCAAAGGCGGTGGCCGAATGCCGCAAGTCTTGAGCGAAACCGATGTGCACATATGTGTGCCTCACGACCGCACGGCCCGCATCCAGGAGGTTCACCTTCTGGTTCTGCATTGCCTGTGCGATGGCGTTGACCGTCAACTTTTGGGAGACCTGGACGAATGAAACACCTCTTTGTGATCAAACGCGTTGGACTGGCCGTCTTGGCCTGTGCCAGTTTGTCGGCTTGCGCCCCGGTCATCATGGGTGGGGCCATGGGCGGCTCCGTGCTGGTGGCCACCGATAGGCGCACACCGGGCACCTTGCTTGAAGATGAAACCATCGAGATCAAGGGCAATGCCCGCATGCGCGACGAATTCGGCGATCGCTCACGGATCAACGTCAACAGCTATAACCGCCAAGTCTTGCTGACGGGTCAAGCCAAAAACGAACAAGACCGTGCACGGGCCGAGCAGCTCGCCAGCCGCTTTGAAAACGTCAAAACGGTGTTGAATGAAATCGAAATTGGCATTCCGGCGTCGCTGACCACCCGGTCCAAAGACGCTTTGGTGTCCACCAAAGTCCGAGCGACTTTGGTCGACAGCCGCGACTTGTTTGCCAACGCCTTCAGCGTGACCACTGAAAACGGCGTGGTCTTCCTCATGGGTCGCGTGACCGCCCGCGAGGCCCAAAGCGCCACCGATCTGGTGCGCACGATTTCTGGTGTTCGCAAAGTGGTCCGCGCCTTTGAAATCATCACCGAAGACGAGCTGCGCCGCGCTTTGCCGCCAGCGCCCGCTCATACCGAACCTAAAAAGATGAACTGAACGCCAGGTTCGCCACCCAACGTGGCGAGACCTAGCGTGTTGGGTGGGTCTTGGTCAGCGCAGTCGCTTGATCAGGCTGGAGGTGTCCCAGCGTTGGCCGCCCATTTGCTGGACATCCGCATAGAACTGATCCACCAAGGCCGTCACCGGCAAGCGAGCGCCATTGCGCTTGGCCTCGTCCATCACCAGGCCCAGGTCTTTGCGCATCCAGTCCACTGCAAAACCGAAGTTGAATTGGTCTTGCACCATGGTTTTGCCCCGATTGTCCATTTGCCAGCTTTGCGCCGCGCCCTTGCCGATCACGTCGAGCACCAAGGGCATGTCCAGACCGGCTTTTTGACCAAAGGCAATCGCTTCGCTCAAGCCTTGCACCAGACCGGCAATGCAGATTTGGTTGACCATTTTGGTGAGCTGGCCAGCACCGGTTTCGCCCATGAGGGTGAACGCGCGCGAGAAGGCCATGGCAATGGGTTTGACCTGGTCGAACACCGCTTGCTCGCCGCCGCACATCACGGTGAGCAATCCATTGATCGCACCGGCTTCACCCCCCGAGACAGGGGCATCGATGAAGTGCTTGCCCTGAGCCTTTGCCAAAGCAGCAAGCTCACGCGCCACGTTGGCAGAAGCGGTGGTGTGGTCCACCACGGTGGCTCCTGCCTTCAGGCCAGCCAGCACGCCATCGTTGCCCAGCATGACCGAGCGCAGGTCGTTGTCGTTGCCCACGCAGACAAACACCACATCGGCGCCCGCTGCGGCCTCACGGGGTGTGGGGGCTGAGCGGGGGGCTTTGGTCTGGGCAAACTCCTTGCACCATTCGGCCGACTTCGCTGGATTGCGGTTATAGACCGTCACGGCATGCCCCGCTAGTGCCAGGTGACCCGCCATGGGGTAGCCCATGACACCCAGGCCCACAAAGGCGACTTGGCTGCTGGTACAGGGTTCATAGGTTTTGGCATGGGTTCGTGACATGGTTGTTCCTCTTTTCTCATTGAATGGATGCCCTCGGCAATCGGGCTGAAAGAGGCATCATAAAACTCGGGAAGGTCTTGCGCCCAGTTTCAGGGCAAAAGGTCGGGCTTTGCATGGCCATAGGGGGGCAAGGCCATCACAGGTCGATCAGGCCCTGGGCATGCAGTCCATCCATCGCTTGTTGAAAGGTTTGCATGCCCACGCTGGCACCTGTTTGCAAGGCGGTGTGAATTTGGGCGGTCTTGCCTTCTCGGATGAGGTGCCGCACCGCAGGCGTGGCCACCATCACTTCGTGGGCAGCCACTCGACCTTGACCATCGCGGCGCGCCACCAGGTGTTGGCAGATCACCGCAGACAGGGACAAGCTGAGTTGGTTGCGAATCCAGGGCTTTTCATCAGCGCCAAAGGCATCGACGATGCGCTCTATGGTTTGCGGTGCGCTGCGGGTGTGCAAGCTGGCCAGCACGAGGTGTCCGGTCTCGGCGGCTTGCAAAGCCAGGCGAATGGTGTCGAGATCCCTCAACTCGCCCACCAAGATCACGTCTGGGTCTTGTCGCAAAGCGCTTTTGAGGCCGCTGGCAAAGTGGGTGAAGTCCCGGTGCAACTGCCGTTGGTGGATCAGGCTGTTCTTGGGCCTGTGCACAAACTCGACGGGGTCTTCAAGGGTGATGAGGTGAAGCTGGCCATGCTCGTTGAGGTGATCCACCAAGGCCGCCAGCGTGGTGGACTTGCCACTGCCTGTGGCCCCGGTCACCAGGATCAGTCCGTTGGCCTCTTTCAACCAGCTTTTGGCCACGTTGGGAATGCCCAAGCTTTGCCAACTGGGTAAATGGTTCGGGATCAACCTCAGGCTGGCCCCCAAGCCACGCGAATGGACAAAGGCATTGATGCGAACCCGCACATCTCCAAGCGAATGGCTGGCATCGCGTTCTCCTTGAGACAACCAGCTCAGCCAGCTTTGGCGCAGGGCGGCTTTTGCGGCGGTGGGCGCGCCTTGATCGGCGGCGGCTTCAAACAAGGCCGAGAGCCAGTTCACCATGAGCTCGGTGTCCAGCAACAAAGGCGCTTGAGGCGGCCACGCCTGCAAGCAACCCTGCTTCCTCGCCCTGAGTGGCTGGTCTTCGCTCAGGTGCAAGTCACTCACACCTTGGGCCTGCGCCCCTTGCAGGCATTCGTTCAGGGTCATGGGTCGCATTCCGATTTGTGTACAGTCCCAGATCATGAACGAATGGGTTTCACAGTGGCAAGGTGTTCGGCAGCAAATCACTGCCATCGAGCAAAGGCATCACAGACGCCAGGGTGAGGTGAACCTCTTGGCGGTCTCCAAAACCTTTCCGGTTGAGGCCGTGCTTGCAGTCGCCAGGGCCGGTCAGCGCCACTTTGGTGAAAACTACATCCAGGAAGGTGTGGACAAAATCGCCCAGGTGGCTGAACAAGCCCCCGATCTGGCCCACGAACTGGTCTGGCATTGCATTGGGCCCATTCAAAGCAACAAGACCCGGCAGGTGGCCGCCCATTTCCAGTGGGTGCACACCGTGGACCGACTGAAAATTGCCCAGCGTCTCAGCGATCAGCGCCCTGCGCATTTGCCCGACTTGAACGTTCTCATTCAGGTCAACATGGATGGGGGCGACAACAAATCGGGTGTGGCCCCACAAGAGGCTTTGGCTTTAGCCAAGGCGCTTGCCGCTTTGCCCAGGCTCAATTTGCGCGGACTGATGAGCATTCCTGAGCCTGTGGCCGATCCCGATGGCATGCTCGCGGTTCACCTGGCCACCCGTGACCTCTTGGCCCAACTTCAATCGGCCCTGCCTCAGCTCAAACTGGACGTGTTGTCCATGGGCATGAGCGCAGACCTCGACCCTGCGATTGCTGCAGGCAGCACTTGGGTGCGCGTGGGCACCGCCATTTTTGGAAAACGCACATGAACTTGCTCAAACACTTGCTCAGATGGACCAGCGCTGCGCTTTGCTGCGCAGCCAGCCTCACGCAGGCCCAGCCTTTTTCTTTTGTGGCCATGGGCGACATGCCTTATGGGCCACGGGCCTCCACCCAAGCGCCTTACGAACGTTTGATCGATGCGATCAACCGCACAGGCCTGCCCTTTGCCATTCACATCGGCGACATCAAATCGGGCTCGTCGCGTTGCGATGACGAGGAGTTTGTTTTTCAGAAGGGCAATTTCCAGCGGTTTGAAAAAGCCCTGGTCTACACGCCGGGCGATAACGAATGGACAGACTGCCACCGGGGCAACAATGGTTCCTACGATCCAGTGGAGCGGTTGGTTCAGCTGCGAAAAGTTTTTTTCACCGATGAAAAGTCCTTGGGCCAAACCCCTTTGACTTTGCAGTCCCAACCCAAGTTGCAAGCGGCCTATCCCGATTGGGTCGAAAACCGGCGCTGGCAGAACCAGGGCATCGCATTTGCCACGGTCCACATGGTGGGCAGCAACAACAACCGGGACCCCAAACGGCCTTCAGCCATGGCTGAATTTGAGGCCAGGGACAAAGCCAATGTGGCCTGGATCGAGGCGCTTTTTGCCTGGGCCAAAGACACCAAGGCCAAGGCCGTGGTGCTGGCCATGCAGGCCGATCCCTTCGAAGCCGCTAGTGCCACCCACCCTTTCCCACCCGAGTCGGGTTTCGCTCGCAGCGTGGGGCAGGTCTTGATTCCCCTGGTGCAACAAAGTGGCTTGCCGGTTTTGCTGGTGCACGGGGATTCCCACCGTTACACCTTTGACCGTCCCTTCAAGCTGAACGATCAAACGTTGAACAACCTCTACCGACTTCAGGTGCCAGGAGGCTATGGCGACTTCCGTGCGGTCAAGGTGACGGTTGATCTGGCCAAAGCCGACCCCGTTTTCTCGGTGGAGGTGATTGCCCCTTGAGGGGACCTTAGGCTTGGAGCCATAAGGCTCAGGCCTCAAGCCTGGAGCTCAGAAGCGCTCCAGTTCAGGGTGGGGCAGCAAGCCGCCTCGCACCACCATGCGGCCATATTCGGCGCAACGCTGCAGAGTTGGAATCACTTTCCCCGGGTTGAGCAAGCCCTGAGGGTCAAAGGCCCGCTTGACGGCAAACATCTGCTCACGCTCTTGCGCGGTGAACTGAACACACATGCTGTTGAGCTTTTCTATGCCCACACCATGCTCGCCGGTCACCGTGCCGCCCATGGCCACACTGGTTTCCAAGATGTCTGCGCCAAACAACTCAGCGCGGTGCAACTGGTCGGGGTCGTTGGCATCGAAGAGGATCAGAGGGTGCAAATTCCCGTCGCCGGCGTGGAACACGTTGGCGCAACGCAAGTTGTATTGCGTCTCCATGTGTGCAATGGCTTTGAGGATGTCGGCGAGTCGCTTGCGTGGAATGGTTGAGTCCATGCACATGTAGTCGGGGCTGATGCGTCCGCTGGCCGGAAATGCGTTCTTGCGGCCACTCCAAAAGCGCAAGCGCTCGGCTTCGTCTTGGCTGACCGCAATGGCGGTCGCGCCGCTTTGGGTGAGCACGGCCGACATGCGTTCGATTTCTTCGGTCACCTCTTCGGGAGTGCCATCGGACTCGCACAACAAAATGGCTTGTGCGCTCAGGTCGTAGCCTGCGTGGACAAAGTCTTCAACGGCCGCCGTCATGGGCTTGTCCATCATTTCCAAGCCCGCGGGGATGATGCCAGCTGCGATCACGGCAGCCACCGCATCGCCGGCTTTTTGCACATCATCAAAACTGGCCATGATGCAGCGTGCCAATTGGGGACGGGGCTTGAGTTTGACCGTCACTTCGGTGGTGACGGCCAGCATGCCTTCAGAGCCGATGACCAGAGGCAGCAAATCGAGGCCGGGGCTGTCCCAAGCGGTGCCGCCAAATTCGATGGGCTCGCCTTCCACGGTGAAGCCCCTGACCTTTACCACGTTGTGCAGGGTCAGGCCGTATTTGAGGCAATGCACCCCGCCCGAGTTTTCGGCGACGTTGCCCCCAATCGTGCAGGCGATTTGGCTGGAAGGGTCGGGTGCGAAGTAAAGCCCATGAGCCGCTGCCGCTTCGCTGATGGCCAGATTGCGCACGCCGCACTGAACCACAGCGGTGCAAGCGGCTGGGTCTATGGACATGATGCGATTGAACTTGGCCATGGACAAGGTCACGCCCTGTCCATGAGGCATGGCCCCACCCGACAAGCCCGTGCCCGCACCTCGGGCCACCACCGGCACTTGCAGGCGATGGCAGGCCTTGAGCACGGCCTGAACCTGGGCCTCGGTTTCGGGCAAAGCCACGCACAAGGGACGCTGGCGGTAAGCCGTGAGCCCATCGCATTCGTAGGGCGTGGTTTCTTCGTTGCGGTGCAAGACGGCATGGTCGGGCAACACATCAAGAAGCGCTGCCACAACGCGTTCGCGCAAGGCCTGGGTCTCTAGAGAAACAGAGGGCAACTTGTCAGGTGCGTTCATCAGCAGGCTCCGGGCAAATCAAAACTTGGGTCAGCGAAAGACCACGGTTTTGTGGCCGTTGAGCAAAACGCGATGCTCGCAATGCCATTTGACCGCACGGGCAAGAACTTGGCTTTCTGTGTCTTTTCCAAGCGCAGTGAGGTCTTCGACGGCCAAGCTGTGGTCGGCGCGAGCCACGTCTTGCTCAATGATGGGGCCTTCGTCCAAGTCGGTGGTGACGTAATGGGCAGTGGCACCGATGAGCTTGACGCCTCTCTCGTGCGCTTGGTGATAAGGCTTGGCGCCCTTGAAGCTGGGCAGAAAACTGTGGTGGATGTTGATGGCTTTGCCCGCCAGCTGTTCGCACAGCCGGTTGGAGAGGATTTGCATGTAGCGCGCGAGCACCACGAGCTCGGCCCCTTCGGCCTGAATGATTTCGAGCTGTCGCGATTCGGCTTGGTCTTTGGTGTCGGCCGTGACGGGGACATGGTGAAACGGCACGTTGTAGCTGGCGGCCAGTTGGTAGAAGTCCCTGTGGTTGCTGATGATGGCGCGCACATCGATGGACAAAAGCCCAGACTTCCAGCGAAACAGCAAGTCATTGAGGCAATGCCCCTCGCGACTCACCATCAATACGGTGGGCATGGGCGCATGGGCCGCGTGCAGGCTCCAGCGCATGGCAAAGCCTTGAGCCAGCAGCTGCCAGTCGCGGCGAAAGCCCTCGATGTCGCTGACCCCTTCAAATTGAACGCGCATGAAGAAAAGCCCGGTGACCGGGTCGTTGAACTGGCTGGCCTCTTCGATGTTGCCTTGCCGCTCGAACAAAAATCCGGAAACCGCATGGACGATGCCGGCGCGATCGGGACAGGAAAGGGTCAGGATGTGGGCGTTTTTCATGATGGGCGCATTCTCTCAGCTTCACTTGCCAAAACCTGGGGCTCCACTAAACTCAGTGACCCTTTGACGAACTTCACCGGACTTTGATGTCCTGAACCAGGAGAAGCCCATGGCTTACCAAGATCCTCAAGACCGCAACAGCGCCAACGCCAACCCCGCTACCGGTTGGTCCATGGACCACCAGTGGCTGCCGTTCACGCCCAATCGACACTTCCGCGAAGTGCCTCGGGTTTTCGTCAAGGCTGACGGCATGCACTTCACCACCCACGATGGCCGTCAAGTGCTCGACGGCATCTCCAGCCTGTGGTGCGTGGGCGCTGGCCACAACCGCCGCGAGATCAACGAAGCCATCAAACAGCAACTCGATACCTTGGACTACGCCACGGCTTTCAACGCCAGCAACGACAAGGCCTTCATGGCGGCCGACAAGATCGCGTCCATGGCGCCCGGCGACCTCAACAAGGTCTTGTTCTGCAACTCGGGCTCTGAAGCGGCCGACACCGCCATGAAAGTGGCGCTGGCCTATCACCGCGCCCGTGGCCAAGGCCATCGCAATGTGTTCATCGGTCGCGAGCGGGGCTATCACGGCGTGGGGTTTGGCGGCATGAGCATTGGCGGCATCCCGGCCAACCGCAAGGTGTTTGGCACAGCCCTCTTGCCCCGAGTCGACCACCTGCGTTTCATCCATGACCCGGTCAACCACGCTTACATCCACAACGAGGAGCCGGTCTGGAGCGAAGACCCCTTGCTCGAACTTGAAAACCGCATCTTGCCATTGCACGACCCCAGCAACGTGGCGGCCATCATCGTCGAGCCCGTGGCCGGATCAGCGGGTTGGTACATCGGCCCCAAGGGCTACCTTAAGCGCCTGCGCGAGATCTGCGACAAGCACGGCATCTTGCTGGTGTTCGATGAAGTCATCACTGGCTTTGGCCGCATGGGGACCAACTTTGCTGCCGATTTCTATGGCGTGGTTCCCGACATGCTCAACTTTGCCAAATGCGTCACCAATGGCGTTCAGCCTCTGGGCGGCGTGATTTGCCGAGACAGCATCCACGAGGCCTTGGTCAACCCCGATGCCCCCGACCATGTGGCCGATTTGTTCCATGGCTACACCTATTCGGGTCATCCGGTGTCGTGCGCGGCGGCCGTGGCCACCCTCAACCTCTTTCAGCAAGAGCAGCTCTTTGAGCGCGCTGGGCGCATGGGCAAAGTACTGGGTGACGCCATGCACAGCCAACTCAAGGGCTTGCCCCATGTGATCGGTATCCGTTCACTGGGACTGGCCGCGGCGGTCGAGCTGTCTTCTGCACCGGGTGCGCCGGGCAAGCGGGCCTATGACGTCTTCCTCGATTGCTTCAAGCACGGTGTGTTGGTTCGATCAGCGGGCGACAACCTGGTGTTTGCGCCCCCTTACATCGTGACCGATTCGCAAATCGATCAAATGGTCAGCACGCTGGCTGCGGCCATCAAGCGATTGGCCTGAAAACGCGCTTCACTTCTCACCCACATCGGTCCTAGCCCGGTTGGGCGTCGACCCCACTTTGCCATTGCTCAATTGGGGCTGCGGTCCCACTGACTGAGCCGCTGATCGGCGCGGTCGCCGTTGGACTGGACCATGAGCAAGCGCGCTGGGCCAAAGCCTGATGAGGGCGACATCCAAAGGCTCAAAGCCGCTTCGCCCTCGGGCAAGTTGACCCTGTCCCATTGCCATGCGCTCATGCGCCCGATGGGGAGTTCCAAGCTTTGCAGGCCCTGACATTCCAGGGCCCAGGGATCAACGCCCGATGACGAGATCACAGGCACAGTCCAGCGCAACCCAGCTTTGAGTTCATGGGCCTGAACCATGCAGCGATGGGCCAGGGTCAGCAACAAACTGGTGCGGTCTTGAACCCCTTGAACCCAGGCGGTTTTGAGTTGGGTCGACACGAACACAATTTGCCCTTGGCTGGCTTCGAATCGCGCATCTCGCTCTTTGCGTTTGCTGTCGCTGAAGTGTTGGGGTTGTGGCCCCTGCGCATCGCTCCAACGGCCAGCGCTGGTTTGGATTTGGCTGCCCAGGAAGGGAAGGCGCACCTCGTTGACCAGTTGGTATTGCCCGGCCTCCAGGTTCAATGCCAATGAGGACTCGGTGCGGTAAGGGATGCCGCTGGCTCGTCCTTCGACCCTGTAGATCCACTTTTGTCGGGCGGGCCAAGTCGATGTGGAGCTTGCTGGTGCGGCATGAGCGTTTTGCCCAGGCCATGTGCACGCGCCCCAGCTCAAGCCCAGAGCCAACGCGCCCAAACCCTGAGCAAAGCTTCGCTTGCTGGGCGATGCCGGATCGGTGACTTCCAGGGGGCTTGAAGCGTTCATGGGCGAATATGATGCAACTTGGATTGCATTGTGCCCAATGTGGGCCCACGCGGCAGATCCACAGGAAAAGTCCCATGAAACTTGCCACCTACAAAGACGGTTCACGCGACGGACAACTCGTTGTCGTTTCCCGTGACCTCACTCAAGCCCACTTTGCCACGGGCATCGCTGCCCACCTGCAGCAAGTGCTCGACGACTGGAATTTCCATTGGCCGCAACTGCAAGACCTCTATGAAACCCTGAACCAGGGCAAGGCGCGTCACGCATTCGCTTTTGATCCGCGCATGTGCATGGCCCCTTTGCCGCGCGCCTATCAGTGGGCCGATGGCTCGGCCTACCTCAACCATGTCGAATTGGTGAGGGCGGCCCGCAACAGCGAAGTGCCCGCCACCTATTACACCGACCCGCTGATGTACCAAGGCGGAAGCGATGACTTCATGGGTCCTTGTGACGATGTGGTGTGCATCAGCGAGGACTGGGGCATTGATTTCGAGTCCGAGATCACCGTGGTCACTGGCGATGTCACCATGGGTGCAACGCCCGAGCAAGGGTTGGAGGCCATCCGCTTGGTGATGTTGGCCAATGACGTGTCGCTGCGCCGCTTGATCCCTGACGAACTCGCCAAGGGCTTTGGCTTTTTGCAGGGCAAACCCGCCACCGCGTTTTCGCCAGTGGCCGTGACCCTGGACGAATTGGGCTCGGCCTGGCAAGACGGCCGCGTGCACCTCAAGCTGCAGTCCACCTGGAATGGACGACGGGTGGGCCATTGCGATGCAGCCCCCATGACCTTTCACTTTGGGCAACTGATCGCGCATTTGGCCAAAACCCGCAACGTGCGAGCGGGCTCCATCGTGGGCAGTGGCACGGTCAGCAACCAGGCGGTTGAGCAGCAAGGCGTCAAGACCTGGCCCAATGGCTACAGCTGCATTGCCGAGAAGCGTGCCATGGAAACCATTCTGGACGGCAAGCCCAGCACCGACTTCATGAAATTCGGGGACACCATCCGCATCGAGATGAAGGGCCAAGACGGCCAGTCGATTTTTGGCGCCATTGATCAGCGCATCGTGCCGTTTTCAGCCCAAGGAGAAAAGCAATGAGCGACAGCACCCCTTCTTTTTTCGCCAATTTGCCAGGTTTTGATTTCCTCAAGTCGCTCAGCAGCGCTCAGACCGCCTCGCTCAATCCCTGGCTCAAGCCCACGCTGGACCCCAAAGAGTTGGATCAGCGCATTCAGGAGCTCAAGACGGTTCACTTCTGGTTGGAACAAAACGCCAAAGCCTTGTCCGCCACCATTCAAGCACTTGAGGTGCAGCGCATGACGCTTTCTACCTTGCAACAAATGAATGTGGACTGGAAGACGGCCCTTCAGCCCAAGAAAAGCGCAAGCCGTGCGGGGAGCAAGACTGAGACCACTCAGGCTGCTCAGGCTGCTGAGGCTCACGATGCAGGCGAGCCCACCGCTGCGCAAGCGGGCGCAGGCCCAGAGGCCATGCGGCTGTGGACCAACCTGGCCAGCCAGTTTGGCCAGATCGCTCAGCAAAGCATGACCGACATGCAGCGCCGCGCTCAAGAAGCGGTGACTGCGGTGGGCGAGCGCGTCAGCAAGACGGCCGCCCATTCCAGCGCCGGCGCCAAGTCCAAAGCAGACAAGCCAGCCACCGCGGCACGCAAGTCGCCTGCGGCCAAGCACACCCGCACCCGCGCTCGCAAGTCCTGATCCTCAAGGCAGCAAGCTCCCACATGGCGCGTTTCATTTGCGGTCACGCGACGCACCCGCACTGGTCCATGGCGGCCAGTTTGGTGGTGGCGCAACTCAAGGCTCAGCTGGCCAACCCGGTGGCCGATCAGGAGTTTGCGCTCATCAACCGCCCCAATGTTGCCTTGGTCTATGCCACCGATGCCTACGCTGACCAAGCCTCGGCCTTGCTCGATGTCTTGCGCCAGGCATTGCCCGAGATCCGCCATTGGTGTGGCACGGTGGGTGTTGGCGTTTGCGCCAGCGGGGTGGAGTATTTCGATGAACCAGGCCTTGCCGTGATGTTGTGCGAGTGGCCCGAGGATCAGTTTCAGGTGTTCAACGGAATCTCTCCCCTGGGCCATCAAGCGCCCTTGGGTTTCAGACCCCATGCGGCCTTGGTCCATGCCGATCCCATGACCCCGATGTTGGGCGAACTCATCGAGGATTTGGCGGGCCTCACGCAGGCGGGCGAACTGATGGGGGGCTTGTGCGCGAGTCGCCACGGCCCGATTCAATTTGCGGTCAATGGCTGGGATCAGCGCCCTACAGCTTTGTCGCACTCGGGTGTGTTTGAAGGTGGCTTGAGCGGCCTGGCTTTGGGCTCAGGTGTGGGCTTGGTGTGTCGGGTCACGCAAGGCTGCCAACCTTTGGGCCCTAAGCGCGCGATCACGCGTGCACAAGGGCACGTGATCGAGGCACTTGATGAGCAACCCGCTCTGGAAGTCCTCATGCAAGAGCTCGCCACTTCATTGGATCAACCCGAGCAGGCGGTGGCCAAAGTGCGCCAGACGCTGGTTGGGGTGAGCCGATCCAATGCCTCAACGCAATCGATCCTGGCTTCGCCCCACAAGGCGTTTGGCGAAGAGGTGATGGTCAGGCACATCATTGGGCTTGACCCTGCACGCCAAGCGGTGGTGATTGCCGATGAAGTGCAAGAGGGCATGAGCCTGAGTTTTTGCCGACGCGATGTGGCAGCGGCGCGTGCCGACTTGCGTCGCATGGCCACCGAGGTGCGCGAGGTGGTCGAGTCACTGGAGGGGCGTCATTCCGCTGTGGGCGAAACTCAGTCCAATGCCTTGATGTCCAGTCCCATCCAAGGGGCTGTGTATGTCTCTTGTTCGGGGCGTGGTGGACCGCACTTTGGAGCACCGCATGCGGAGTTGCAGATCTTGCGCGAAGCCCTGGGGGATGTGCCCCTGGTGGGATTTTTCGCCGCCGGTGAAATTGCCCATCGCCAGATACATGGTTACACCGGTGTTCTCACTGTATTCATTGAGGGAGAGACCTGATGCGCTTGGGTTGCATTGCAGATGATTTCACCGGGGCCACCGACTTGGCCAACAACCTGGTCCGTGCAGGCATGCGGGTGGTCCAGACCATTGGTGTGCCAGTGGAGCCGCTCGATGCCTCAGTCGATGCCGTGGTGGTGGCCCTCAAGTCGCGAACCATCCCGCCTGTCGAGGCGGTGCAGCAGTCGCTGCATGCCTTGTCTTGGTTGCAGGCTCAGGGCGCAGAGCAAATCTATTTCAAATATTGCTCGACCTTTGACAGTTGGTACGAGGGCGATGTGCGCGGCAACATCGGGCCAGTCACCGAAGCCTTGATGAAGGCGCTGTCTTGCGACTTCACCATGGCCACGCCGGCATTTCCCGATAACCAACGCTCGGTGTTCAAAGGCCATTTGTTCGTGGGCGATGTGTTGCTCAGCGACAGTGGCATGCGTCACCACCCGCTCACGCCCATGACCGAATCCAACTTGGTCAAAGTCATGCAAGGCCAGTGCACCAAGCCGGTGGGCTTGGTGGACCACAAGGCGGTCTCGCATGGCCCTGATGCCGTGAAGCAGCGTTTTGCACAACTGCGCCAGCAAGGCGTGGGCGTGGCCATCGTCGATGCGGTGGACAACGCTGACCTCATGCGCCTGGGGCAGGCCCTCAAGGGCATGAAGCTCGTGACGGGGGGCTCAGGCGTGGCGATTGGATTGCCCGCCAACTGGGGCATCGCGCCCAATCCTCAAGCCGCCCAACTGCCAAAGGCTGTGGGCCTGCAAGCGGTGGTGTCTGGCAGTTGCTCTCAGGCCACGCGCGCCCAAGTGGCCCACGTCAAAGCTCAGGGCTGGCCCTGCAAAGCTTTGGATGTGCGGGCCCTGGTGGCCGGTGGCGATGCGGCGATCGAGGCCCTGAGCCAGGAAGCCATCGATTGGGCCAAGCCCCTTATGTCCAAAGGTCCAGTGCTCATTTACTCCACCGATGAACCCGAGGTGGTCAAGGCCGTTCAAGACCAATGGGGCAGCCTCAAAGCGGGGCATGCGGTTGAGCAAGCCTTGGCCCGCGTCGCACGTGGATTGGTTCAAGCGGGTGTGGGCCAGTTGGTGGTGGCTGGCGGCGAAACCTCGGGCGCTTGCGTTCAGTCCTTGGCGGTGACGCAATTGCAAATTGGCGCTCAGATCGACCCTGGCGTGCCCTGGTGCCATGCGCGCTTGCCGCAATCCTTGGGCGCAGCGGCGGGTCATGGACTGCATCTGAGCTTGAAGTCCGGCAACTTTGGTAGCGAGGATTTTTTCGTCAAAGCCTTTGCTCGGCTGGTGTCGACTTGAGTCACACGCCTCTGCGGCGATCGACCTCGAACTGTTTGGCGAATTCGGCAAATTGGCCTTGATCCAGGGCATCGCGGATGTCCTGCATCAGGTTCAGGTAGTAGTGCAGGTTGTGAATCGTGGTGAGCATGGGGCCCAACATTTCGCCGCAACGGTCGAGGTGATGCAAGTAGGCGCGCGAAAAACCGCCGCTCACACTGCCATCGCTTCGCACATGACCCGCACAGGTGTAACACCTGCAGGTTTCGTCCAGCGGACCTTGATCGGACTTGTGGCGGGCGTTCCTCAGCTTCAGGTCGCCGTAGCGCGTGAAGATCGTGCCGTTGCGCGCGTTGCGAGTGGGCATGACGCAATCGAACATGTCGACCCCGCAGCGAACGCCGTCGACCAAGTCTTCGGGCGTGCCCACGCCCATGAGGTAGCGCGGTTTGTCAGCGGGCAATCGATGGGGGGTGTGCGCCATGATGCGGCGCATTTCGACTTTGGGTTCGCCCACGCTCACGCCACCCACGGCATAGCCCGGGAAGTTCATCTCGACCAAAGCCTGCAAGGACTCCAGTCGCAGGGATTCGTACATGCCGCCTTGCACGATGCCAAACAAGGCATTGGGATTGGCCAGCCGTTCGAATTCGGCCTTGGAGCGCAGCGCCCAGCGGCGACTCATTTCCATGGAGCTGCGCGCTTGGGCTTCAGTGGTCAGCACGCCTTGGGTTTCGTAGGGCGTGCATTCATCGAGTTGCATGACGATGTCGCTGTTGAGCACGGTCTGGATTTGCATGCTCACCTCGGGCGACATGAAGAGCTTGTCGCCGTTGACCGGCGAAGCAAAGTGGACGCCCTCTTCGGTGATTTTTCGCATCGCCCCCAATGACCAGACTTGGAAGCCACCACTGTCGGTGAGTATGGGTTTGTTCCAGCGTTCAAAGCCGTGCAGCCCACCAAAGCTTTGCATCACGTCCAGTCCGGGGCGCATCCACAAATGGAAGGTGTTGCCCAAAATAATCTGGGCCCCCATTTCTTCCAGGCTTCTGGGGCTCACACCCTTGACCGTGCCATAC
>JACCDO011209565.1_pt1 | contig 21149 bp, 20 predicted proteins | sample 7446101 | NCBI WGS metagenome assembly JACCDO01 (sample SAMN15323440, study PRJNA562643) | freshwater metagenome | isolation source: river surface water | place: USA:Blue River Watershed | collected 2017-08-16
ATACGATTGCTTCCCATTCCAGCGGGTGGCAAATCACCCTGTGGCTTAAAGGTGGCGGGCTCCGGATTCCAAAATCCAGAGTCAACATATTTTAAAAAGTTTCCATAGGGTAAATCCTCACCAGGGCGTGTCAAATGGGCAAGGGGTGCACCTGCAAGAGGCAATGCACCACCACGCATCTTACGACGAGTACCTTTTGAACCAAATACAGGCTTGCTCATAACATGACGTATATAGGATTCAGCAGTTTTCATATCCAGCTTTGCTCCAAATACCTTATGCCATTCTTCCGCAAATGCTGCAGCCATCTCCTTTATAGATTTTGTCCCAGACTTGACAAGGCCGGATGTATATTGTGTTACATAATCAAGGCTTTTACGGAGTTCTGGAATCGTCAATACCTTCTGCTCAGACTTTCCAGTCTTTTGTGTTTTGGCTCGTTTTTTCATTGTCTTACCACGATGCCGCGGCATTTCCTAACTTGACTCTTTAAAAGATTTGCCCATTCGGGTCTTTATTGACGGGTAGGCGTCTTTAAGATATTTGCAAGATTGGTAAGAGTATTCTTACCATTTCCAGGGGGGATTCCAACAACCTCGGCAACATCATTTGCAGCCTTCGCAACACCATTTGCAGCTGCATTGGCTACACCAACTACAGCATTTGCAACTCCTGCTACAGCATTTGTAACCCCCTCAGCAGCTTGTGCCGCAACATTTACAGCTTGATTTGCAGCGCTATTGATGGCATTTACAGCAGCGTTGTTTACAGGGACATTGGAAGCCGGAAGAGCAGAGGCTCCTGAACCCATAAACAAATAGGAGATAAATCCAAGAGACAATAATATTAATACGCCAATAAGAACAATTGGTCCATATCCTTTCAACCGTTCTTGCCATGTGCTATAGCGATACTCAGATGAAAAAAGCTGTATATGATTATTCACTGCGTAGGCAAGCAATACTATAGAAAGTATAGCGAGGATTGGTGCTCCGAGGCGGGGCAAGACCAAAAAGACAATCAGAGCCGCAATTAAAAGTGCTGCAACGCTTGGTAAAAATAATTCCATCCTGTGGGATTCTCTATTGATTCATTTCAAATTAGAGCGCATTTTTACACTTTAGATCTTGTCAATCAGGTCACGGTGAGTGAGCATAACTTTGCGACAGCAATAGCGAGTAATACCAATCTTTTTGCAGGCTTGTGCTTCAGGAGTGTCGGGTACCGAAGAACCATCAATATAAATAGGCTCGGCTGGAAGATTACGCTGTTGGCGAATTTCAGCCACTTGCTTTTGATAGTAGCGCCACTTATCGGCAAGCGGGAAACCACAGTTCATACATACCATAGGAATAATCATCTTTGCTTGTATCTACCTTCTACGAGAAGTTCCACATCAATTTTTTAGCCTTGTGCGTCCAGAGTTGCGCGTTTAGTTTCCGAGAGGTATCCAGAAAGAAATGACGTCTGTCCTCAACGTCGGTGTTATGTCAAACAACCCTGTTGGCAACCAGATTCGCCGCCTTGAAACGCAATTGGAGGCTGAGCGCAAGGACAAACAGACGCTCTTGCTCGCATTAGAGACAAAGGCCCCTGACGTCTTTGCCGAGTACATGCGCCTCAAGGATGAGGCTCAAGAGCGTGCCGAGGCAGCTGCAAGAGCGCAGCAATTGGCGCAAAATCAAGCGCAGCGATTCCAACAGTCGGTTCCACGAAACCAAGGTGGGCGGTTTTAATAGATGATAATAGTTATACAGTGTTTATAAGAATATATATTGTAAATTCTTATAAATATAATATATTTTCAGCTAAAAATTACATCATACCTTTCTTCTGCAGCGTTTTCAGCTGCGCCTCTGAAATCTGGATTCCGTGGTCTCGCTGAATCTGAAATACCAGAAGTTTGCTGGAGAGTCCAGAACGCTCTCGGACTGTTTTTTGAATCGCTGTAATTTCTTCCTCTGAAAATCCAGGGCGCTTGGATTTTCCAGGGGCGGCAGCCTCGGCGGCAACAAATTTGTACTGTGACAGGTCTGTAATTTGACGAATAGGACCTGCACTTGTATCTTCCACGGGCCCAACTAGTAGAGACCCTGCATGATGCTTATCGTGACACGTCTCACAAAGCGTCGCAAGATTGCGTATATGATTTAGTGCAGTACCATCCTGATTGCGCTGGCCTTGCGCTGCAGAACGTTCTTCCAAATGATGAACCTCTAGTTCCTTCACAGCTCTTTTACCACACGTACTACACATACGTCGCACGAGGTCATTGTTCCACGCCGACTTTGCCGCATCTTCTATAGCCGCCTCCCCTAAAATCTCACGGCGCATTTGAAATGCCATATCAATCATATCCGTCGGCAAATGGAGCGCCTTGGCAACTTCTAAACCATACATGGAGGACCCTGGACCAGGTCTGAGTGTACGATGATACACAAGAATATCTCTGACTTTATCATACTCAACATGTAAGTGATATACATGAAGTGCTGGAAGGCTCGTGACCTGTTTTACTTTCATAAGATCATGCAAGTGCGTTGCAAGAACAAAACGCGACCCAGCCTTATGAAGATGAAGAATTCCAGCGGCGACAATTGCAGTTCCTGAAACAGATTCAGTTCCAGCACAGAGCTCGTCACCGAGCACAAGTGTCTGATGGTCTGCCACCTGTAAAATCTCACGAAGTTCTGACATTTCTACAGCGAATGATGAGAGGCCTGCCCATAGGTTGTCTTGATTCAGAATACGGGTTGCCAAGCGATGAAACGGTCTCAGAGTCATTGCAGTTGCAGGTACATAGGAACCTACTTGTGCCAGAAGAACTGCAAGACCAATTGCCTTCATAAGAGAACTTTTGCCCGATGCATTCATACCATACAAGAGCCAGCCTTGTTCTTTTTCTTGCCCTCCTAGGGAAATATTGTGTGTAACATATTTACTCTGACGCTTTTGTACTTCAATAAGAGGATGACGAAGATTTTCAATCTCTACACGGCTAGCCTCAGTAGCGTCTGTTGTATCCAGGATTGTCGGCTTGACCCATCCCTGTTGCTGGGCTGTTTTTGCCATCGTCAGAGCGAGGTCCACATTTACAACCCAGTCTTCAATCGGCTGCCAGCACTCGCGAGTTTGCGTCAAATACTGAATACATGCCGCTGGAACTTCGGCGGCCATCATACGCGCCAGAAGGCTCTTGGCAGAATCCAGTTCTTCCTGAAATTTATCCAGCGCAGGATGCTCAATTCGTGCGGCACTTGTAAGAGTCTTGTAGGCAAGTTTACTATAGTCACGTTTCTGATACTCCAGGTCAGTCACTGCATTTTTTATAGTTGTTTCTATTGTTTTTACAGTTGTCTTGGTTGTATGAATACAGAACATGTTCTTTTCAGTTGGTTTATACGAGACTGAATCTGGCTTTACTTTACAGAATTCAGCAAGATTTTTCAGCCATAGGCTAGCTTTCCTGTAAATTTCAGCCACGCGATTTTCAGCCTCCGCTGTTTTTGGTCCGACTGTCGTCTGTAAAAATCCTACCTCATCTGGTGTCTCCTGTGCTTTCGCTGCTTTTTCAGTGTCAAAGAGAGCTGTAAATTCAGTCAAACAGTGCTGTATTTTTTCCTGTATATCTGCTGTTACAGCTGCTACCGCTGTAAAAGGGCTGTTTTTCAGGGCCGACCAGAGATGTTCTGCCGATCTATAGCTCTGGAAAAGCTGTAAAACATCTGCTGCCTGAATAGTTCCTCGCACAATTGTACGATGAAGGCGAGCAATATCGTACATTAAAGACAGTGCTGCCTCAATCTCTTTTTGCTGCGCCTTTGACGCCTCAAGAATCCAGGAAACTTCTTCTTGACGAGCGCGGATTGCCTCTGCATTTGCCACAGGGCTACATAGGCGCATCGTAAGACTACGTTTTCCCATCGCAGTTTGAGGAGTCGCAAACAGATGTTCTACGCATTGTTGGTCTGGCGTGCTTCCAATAAGATTCAGTTGCGTAAGAGCATTGTTAATAATCTGAAGATTCTGCGTGGGATGCCATACTTGGGGTGCTTGAAGACACGAGGCGAGTTTAGGTGCATGGTCTTCTGCAAAACGTAAGAGAGATGTCAGAGCGCGCTCTTGAAGACTTGCGCCGTCTGTTTGAAGACGAAGCCATGTACGAAGTGGAAGCGCAGTGCGAGGCTGAAACATTTGGCGCATATAGTCTTCGCGCGCCGTCGGCAGGTCAAGAGCATTTGTTTGTGGCTGTACCTGTTCACGAACCCGTATATGAATGGGGGCAGATGGAATATGAAATGTACGACGGAGTCCTTCTATATCATATTGAATATCAGAAAGGGCGACAGGAATCTGCAGAACAAGCTCCTTCGGTGGATGAACCTGGAAGAAATGGCGAAGATCATCTGTATGCCACGCATGAAGAGTTCCTGTTGCAACACCTTCATATAAATACACTTGACCTGTCGTAAGGTCTGCAGCGGCTACACCAAATTCAAGAGGCTGTCCTGAAGCGGCAGCACGCTCCTTGAGCCAGAGCGCTGCAAGAATAAACGCGCGAGCCGTCTCAGCAGAGGCAACATGCGTTCCAGCCGATAGAACCTGAGTGACTTCACGCTTGCTCACAACTCCTGCACCATTTTTTATCTCATCTATTACAACCACCGTCCAACCAGCCTGTGTCAGCTTTCCAGCCCATTTGTCCAGATGACTTGTAGGAACACCGCCATAATGCCCTGTTGTTCCATTGGGACCATCATCAGGATATGTATGCAAAACAACACCTAGAAAATCAATAATTGCTTTTCCAGTATTGAGATGTTGTAAAGTTTTGGGGTCTTGTTGACCATAGAATTCATAAAAGGAACCCTTTTGGAGAAATACACACACCTGTTTGCCGTACAACTCCGTGTATTTCTGAAATGTTTGTTGGTATAATTCATAAAAATTGTGACTGTGGACCATAGTTTTAGGGAATGAGATGGAATTCTAAGTAGAACATGTCAAATTACTTTAAACGCCGTGTGGAATGTGAACGCTTGGACTTTAGACGGCGACGCGACTGTTTCCGTTTTCTACTCGCACCTCTTTGTTCTATTTCACTTCCTTCAATAGCACCATCGGCTCTTAATTTATTAATAAAATAATTAATCATTTCTTGATATGAGGGGTCTCGTTCAAATACTCTAAGTCGTATAAGTCTAATTAATCGTGTAAGAATCGTTTTTTTCTCAATTGGTTGCCCTGGTATATTACTCGTTATAATCAATACATTTATTGTTTCTTTTAACCTTGGAACAAGATTATAAATCTCTTCTATTTTTGATTTTAATTCTTGAATATAGTTTGGGTTACTTTCGCTTAGGAGCATTCTTTCGTGTACAAATGTAGTATCAGAAGGATAAATCGCACGAAACAATGAATCAGGATTTGTTGGAAGAGTCGCTCCTTTTTCTAAAAAGAATTTTACCAATTCAGGTTGTATATTTATAATGGCCTGTTCAAGAGGAGTATAATTTGGTATATGATCGGCCCCTATTGTATATATACCAGGTTTTGGATCTGAAACATAATTAATATCTATACCTATCTCATATAAACGTTCTGCGATATCAAGCATACTGTCATCCAAATAATGATATAATGTAGCAGCATTTCTATCAAATGATTCAGCTTGTCTATAATGCTCTCTTGCAGTACGTACTAGAGTATCACATTTTAATAATCTACGCACGACATCTGCTCGTTTTGTTTGTATAAGTCTATTAAATATCTCAGCAAAATAATCTGGTGGAATTCGTGCCTCTTTACAAAGAATTCGTTCAATATTATCTAAGACATTTGGATGAAATGGAACTATTAATGGATACATATTATATGTATCTACAATTCCTATTATATAGTCAGGACCTTTAAGATAAATTAAAGAAGCCTGTATATTTGGATTATACGACGGATTTAGCGCTTTTGATGTAGGTCCGAGATTCCTTATAAGAGTTGGTTCATGTATCATTGCAACTCCAAGGGCTTGATTACGCCGTTTATTACCTTCGTCTTGTACACTTTTTGGTACAAATGATGGCGCATTTGCTCGGAATTTAAATTTACCGGAGGGGGCTGCCATTCTACCATTATATTATATAATTATTATTAATATACTAATTATAGTATGATAAATACAAAATTTAGAGTCCCTTCTTTGTAATCAAAAGGTCCGCATACATATTGCGGAGCATTGTCTCAGGCGCTTTAGAGCCCTTCTTGATGACACCTGCAGCCTCCAAGCGCGCCTTGACATCGCTGAGAGATGCACTCATAGCTTGCTTCTTCGCCTTCTTGGCTTTCGCGAGACGAGCCGTGACACCCTTGACGCGGAGGTGAATCTTGCGCGCCTTGCGCGTGTGGGCACCGCCAACAATGGGCTTGGAACCCGCAATGGCCTCTTGAGAAGAGTCAGAACCGCCGCGCATTTTTTTCGCCTTCAAGGCAATGCGCGTGCGGCGTCTGGGGGCCGCAAGTACAACACGTGCGCCACCAACAGGGGCGGGTTGACTGGGATTAATGCCAGAAATAACAGGGGTTACAACATTACCGGGAAGTGTGGGTGCACTAGAGGAAGAGAGCTGAATCGTACCTGCAATACCATCGCCACCACGCTGACCTTTGCGGCCACCGAATTGTTGAATATGGTCAGGACCCATTTGTCTAAGCGCTACAAGCGCAGACTTTTGAATTTCAGCAGGAATATTTACACCTTCTGCATTGATAGGGGGTACTGTCGTAAGTTGCTGTAAAGCACCTTTATTATCACCGCCCTTTTGGATTTGATTAGGACCAACCATTTTAAGAGCATTTTGGATTTGTGCCATCATAGCTTGACCTGTTTCACCTCCCATAGAAACCTTACCTGCATTGAGTTGCATCAATGCACCGCTATCACCACCAGATTGACGAGCGCGACGAGTGGAGCGGCGACGACGACCACCTGTCATTCCCTCTGCGGCAGCACCTGTGAGTTTGAACTCTCTCGTCTCATCAGACATTTGGATGTCTATCTACTTATCGCTGAGAAATAGTGCCGTCTAAAGCGTGTTTTATTACTAATCTTAGATAGTAATGGTCAAACTTATTGAAGAACTTTCTGAGATTCCCATCAACAAGAAAGTCGTACTTGACTTTTTTGCTGATTGGTGCGGGCCGTGCAGAACGATTGCACCCAAGTTTGCCCATCTTGAGACCGAGTTCAAGTCTATTGAGTTTCTCAAGGTGAATGTTGATGACTCGGCAGAGATTGCTGAGCGATTTGCAATTAAAGCAATGCCGACATTTATTTTTATCAAGAATGGAAAAGTTCTTGGTTCAGTTGAGGGGGCGGATTTGAAGAAGATTATCGCGATGCTTGAGGCGCTTGAGGATGCCTAATGACCACCTCCTCCATGACCACCACCACCGCCGCCGCCAACTGCTACACCACTGTGCCCTCCAATAGGACCTGGACCCCATCCATGCGGCATATAATTCCCACGGCCACCAGACCAAGGTTTATATCTTGTTGGATATGCACCAGAACCAGTTATAGGGCCATAATAAGGAACATCAAAATACCAATACGGTGATAAATATGTTGGCCAGTAATCGGGCAGACCATATTGAGTCCAATAGGGTAATGGCTGTTGTACCGTCGCAATTTCAACTGGCTGTTCAACAACTTCGCGAACTATTGTCGTTGATTGAGACGGTTGTCGTGACCGATACACAAGAGCGCCAATAAACGCACCAAGAACTACGAAAAGAATGGCAATTAGTGCATCCATATCTATAGAATTCATAGATTATTATTCTCTGAATACTATAACAAAACTGCCTAAACATCCAACACAAGAATATAGTAAGGTATGTCCTCGGTAAAAAATTGGCAAGATGATTCTCCAACTTCCAAGGTACAGACCCTTTACAAAGAGCAACAAATGTCTCTTTCCCACAAGCATCTGCTGGATCTCTACTTCAAGCAATCTGAGGGGCGTCAGATTATCTCCCACCAGATTGAAAGCTTCAATGACTTCCTAGAAGTTCAAGTGCCGCTCATTATCAAACAGAGTTCGCCTATCCAGGTTCGTGGTTCTCCTGAAATCCCTCTTGCTGGCCCTCGTTCTGCCCTTGCATCTGCAACAGGTCTTAGTACCTCTGCGGCAAATGCACTTATGGGACACGATGCACAAGAAGTGGGCCCTTCTCAACACAATGCAAAATATGAATATGATGTTCAACTTGAGTTTGAAAATGTCACCATTCGTAAACCCACTATCTTTGAGAACAATGGCTCCATTCAGCCCATGATGCCGAACGATGCTCGCCTCCGCAATCTCACCTATGCTGCACCTCTCTATGTTGATGTTCGTGTCAAGACGACCTATATTGACAATACGCAGAATGGTATTAAACAGACAAAGACGCGTGTCTTTCCAAACGTCCATCTTGGAAAGATTCCAGTCATGGTTGGAAGCAAGTACTGTCTCCTCCAGGACCAGCGCTATCTCCATCCATCTGTCCTCGGCGAGTGCTCTGAGGACCCTGGTGGGTATTTCATCATCCAGGGCGGCGAGCGCGTTATTATCTCCCAGGAGCGCATGTCTGAGAATCGCCCCTTTGTCTTCCGCAACAACCGTAATTCTGCCAAGGAGTGGGAAGTTGTAGAGGTCAAAGCGATTGGTCCTACAAATGAGCAGGTCCCCAAGAGCAATACGGTCAAAATCGTCTATCATCCCAAGAATCCCAGTATCATGCTTCTTCGCGCGGGCATTCCTCGTGTCAAGCAAGAGATTCCACTCTTTATCCTCTTCCGCGCGCTCGGCGTTGAAAAGGATCTTGACATTCTTCAGCTCATTCTTGGCCCTGAACCGGATAGCACATACAATGCAATCTTTGATGAGAGTATGACTGAGAGCCTTGTTGCGCGCACTCAAGCGGAGGCTGTTCAGTGGATTACCCAACATATGAACAGCTGGAGCATCAAGAATCAGCGCCCTGTTGTTGTTCAGGATATTCTCAATGATGAACTCTTCCCTCACGTCGGCGGTCCTGAGGCAAACTATGCCAAGGCGTGCCTTCTCGCCCATATGACGCGTAAAATGCTCCAGGTTGCCTACGGTCGCATCACGAATGATGACCGCGACGGGTACAGCAATAAGCGCGTTGATCTTCCTGGATTCCTTCTTGCCAATCTCTTCCGCACCTACTTCAGCACGAAGATGGTGAAGGATATCAGGGCGAGTCTCAGCAAGGAAATCCACTCTGGTCCTTGGAAGGCAAGTGGCAACTTTGAGGACATTATCAATGTGAGCAATATCTATAAAATCATCAAGTCCACTATCATTGATGTTGGTCTTCGCTCCTCACTTGCAACGGGCAATTTCGGCTCGGCCAAGCTCGGCGGCCCTACCAAAATCGGTGTCTCGCAAGTTCTCAATCGTCTCAACTTTGCGAGCTCTATTTCCCATCTTCGTCGCACGAGTACGCCTATTGAAAAGACAGGCAAGCTGATTCCTCCGCGCAAACTTCACAATTCTCAATGGGGCTACATCTGTCCTGCTGAAACTCCTGAAGGTCATAGCGTAGGTGTCGTTAAGAATATGGCAACGACGGCAATTGTCAGTATTGCGAGCAATCCCACCATTGTCCGCGACTTTATCAAAGGGCTCGGAACTGTAGCACGACTTGAGGATACTACAGCGAAAGAGAAACATGATGGGACTCGCGTGTTTATCAATGGTGTCTGGATGGGCGTTGTGCCGAGTAAGAAAACGGCTGAGACGGTTGATGCACTTCGCAAGGCAAAGCGTGCAGGTGTCATTCATATTCATACGAGCATCATCTGGAAAATGAATATGCGTGAGCTCTGGATTAGTACGGAACCTGGGCGTCTCATCCGTCCTCTTCTCTATGGCCCTGCAGTTCGTGAAATCCTCGCGGACAAGACTGGTACTCTCAAGAAACAGCTTGAGGCACTCACTTCATGGGACCAAGTTCTTCTCTGGGAGACTCCGTCAAAGAAGAATCTTGTTGAGTATATTGACCCTGGTGAGACTGAAGGGTGTTTCATCTCTATGACGCACGAGGATGCACTTAGTAAGAAGGATACAACCCACGTGGAAATCCATCCGTCCATTATCCTTGGTACAATTGCTTCTACAATTCCCTTTCCTGACCACAATCAATCTCCTCGTAATGCATACCAATCAGCGATGGGCAAACAAGCAATGGGTGTATACGCTCTCAACTTCCGCGAGCGCTTTGATGCAATGTCACACATTCTGTGCTATCCCAACGTACCACTCGTCAGTCCTTATATGAGCAAGTTCTATCACTCTGATTCTATGCTCAGTGGTCAGAATGTCATTGTAGCAATTGCAACATATACTGGGTACAATCAAGAGGATTCCGTTGTTATTAATCGCGCGAGTCTTGACCGAGGTCTCTTCCGTAGCATCTTCTACCGCACCTACAAAGATGAAGAGAAGAAGAATCAGTCTTCTGGTGAAGAGGAGCGCTTCTGTAAACCGGACCCTGCTCTTACGAAACAGCTCCGTCACAGCAACTACTCTAAGCTTGGGGCGGATGGCTTCGTCCCTGAAAATGCATATGTTAATTCTGATGATATTCTTATTGGAAAGTGTGTTCCTCTTCGTGTGCCTACAGGTATGGTTCTTCCCACGGGTGCCAAACAGTACCGCGACGTCTCGCGCACGATGCGCAACAATGAGACTGGCTGGGTTGACAAAATCTTCAAGAATCGCAATGGAGAAGGCTACAGTTTCGTGAAGATTCGTATGCGCCAGGACCGTATTCCTGAGATTGGTGATAAGTTCTCCTCGCGTCACGGTCAGAAAGGTACGTGTGGTCTTATCCTTAATCCTGAGGATATGCCCCAGACGGCCTCTGGTATCATTCCTGATATCATTATTAATCCTCATGCAATTCCTTCACGCATGACTATTGCACATCTTATGGAAACTCTTCTTGGTCGCCTCGGCTGTGAGGCGGGTACACTCGGTGATGGTTCTCCATTCAATTCTCAGTGCACAATTGATACGATTTCGGCGGCTCTTCGTGATAACTATGGAATTCATCCTCATAGTGATGAAGTCCTCTACAATGGTCACAATGGCCGCCAGATGGAAGTCAATATCTTTATGGGGCCGGTCTTCTATCAGCGACTCCGCCACTGCTCGGCGGACAAACTCCATAGCCGCGCCTCTGGACCGCTTGTTATGCTTACACGCCAGCCTGCAGAAGGTCGTGCACGTGAAGGTGGGCTTCGATTCGGTGAGATGGAGCGTGATGCCGTGTGCGCCCACGGTATCGCAGAATTTACAAAAGAGCGTCTCGTTGAATGTTCTGATGGATTCCCATGCTACACCTGTCGCAAGTGTGGTCTTCTTGCTATCGCAAATCCTAAAGAAAATATCTGGGCCTGTCGCGGATGTGGGAATGGAACAGAGTTTAGTGCAGTACAAATTCCATATGCAAGTAAGCTCTTCATTCAAGAACTTGAGAGTATGTGCATCACCAGTCGCATGATTACTCAGGGACAACTTCTTAAGAATATAAAAACGAAAGATGTGAAAGCTAAGTAGGTTGCAAAGTAGGTTATATGCCATGCTTTGTATTTGATTTAGATGAAACCCTGGCAAATGTATATACGCCCTATTATTTTTTATATGATTTACGGCGGCAAACATCAACTATACCTAAAAAACAGCCTTATAAAAAAGTCGCGCATTCCCCTCCGGCCCGCCTCGCACCACTTATTAAAGCCGCATATGAAGAGTTTGTACAACGTATTGCCGATGAAGAACGTTCTGATACGCCGCTCGGCATACTTCGTCCAGGAATATTACATATAATGGAACGCCTACGTGATATGAAAGCACAAGGACTGTGTGAAGGTGTTGTAATATATAGTAACAATGGCTCTCTCGCAAATCTACAATTTGTCCGTGATGTCATTCATAGGGCAATTGGTACGTCGGATTTGATTTGTGATTGTATTCACTGGCACCATCCATTTCGTAAATCAGAACATACACACCCTATTCAAGAGGGGGCTGCTGATAAAACATGGGCCATTATGAAAAAGATTCTTACAAAAGGTGCATGCAAGGTCCCCTCTGGACAAGTCCAGCCAAACAATGTCTATTTTTTTGATGATCAAAGTCATCCTGATTTGGAAGACGTCCTTGGAGACAATTATATTCATATGAATGAGTATCCTTATAAGACTCCATTTAATCGTGTTGCACGTATTTATTTGAAATCAATCCAAAGTGCTGGATTATTGGACAGTGCTGAAATAACCCGCGAATACATTAAATTTTGCGCACAGATGTACTCTAACTCACGTGATCATATGAATAAAAAACCGCTAGTGCGTCATATGGAAATCTATAAACAAATGACAGGTGGAACTTCTACAAGGTCTGCTCCAGAGCCTGATTCAAGTATTCAACGTGCTGAAGAAGCATTGGATGAAATAAAAGGGACTTCCGCACGAAACATGTCCTATCGTGGTGGAACACGTCGTGCGGCAAAGTATCGCAGTGGGAACTACAAGATGACGCGCCGCAACCGCTCATAATATGGTCTGCTATAAACAGAAGAGGCAATGATTGTTGCTGGATTACCCATGAAACTCACGGCGGAATTTCTCGGAACCTTCTTGCTTATGATAAGTATTCTTGCAAGTGGTGGCAACGCGATTGTCATCGGTTTGACTCTCGCGCTCATCGTTTTCCTCACGGGTGGAATCAGTGGTTCTGCTGTGAACCCCGCAGTATCTCTTGGGCTCTGGTATTCCGGCAGTTTAAGTACCACTGCATTTTTTGCCTATTCAATTGTACAATTGATTGGTGCAGTTGCGGGTGCCTACTTTTACAAAATTGTTGCTTGAGCGATGGGATAGTAGATATTATATATATAATTTCAATTATATATATAAAATATTTTCTATAATTACTTATTTCTTACGACTGTATGTAAATGCAAATGCACCACACAATAAAACAACCGCAACAACAAGACTCGCTTTTCCAGCGTCTTCAAATCCAGAGACCTTCTTCAGCGTTCCATCTGGATTGTGAGTCTTCGGTGTAGTATCAAACTGCTTTTGTGTTATAAATATTGGGTTGCCTTTTGCATCCAGTTTCTGTACCCAGCGAGTTTGAGTGGGAACACCATTTATATAGTTTACATCACCATACACCCATCTCTCTCCTCCTGTGCCAGGAATAGGGTCGCCATTTGCATTCTTTAAAGCTGGTTCTATAATATTTCCAATATCATCGCCAACTTGTTTAGTGACTTGCTCACATACAGCGTATGGATTTCCAAATGCAGCCTGTAAAATAGGGCGTGGATTCAAAGCGGCCTTTGTATCTTCTATAATACCAGGAGCTAAACCCTGCAATTTGGGATATTTCATATTTTCCATAGCAATTTCCAGTGTCTTTCCAAGAGCATCGCCCTTTGGAATTCCCTCAAAATATGTCCACATATCAGCACCATTGCTACAGGTCATTCCCGTCTTGGTGAAGAAATTAATACCGAGTTTGCGAAAGGGCATTCCCCGTGTGAAAGCACTAGATGAATTGCCGAATCCAATCATATCCGCATAGTACATAACACCTTTGGCAGCAGAGACGACACTACCGAGAGTATCGTCACGTTCAACACCAACTGTATTTGGCATCGGCATATTTGCAGCAAAATCATAGTTGGGCAACATATATCCAGTATCTTCTGGACTCATTGTTGGCAAAATGCTTTCGCGTTTTTCAGTGCCTCCTGAACCACCAATGCTTTTAACTGAATCTATACCTTTGCTAATTCCACCTGTAACTGCAGATACTCCTCCTCCAATTGTACCTGTGACTGACCCTAAAAGACCACTCATCACTCCTACTATTCGGGCTGTATTTTTTATACGATTCTAGTAAGAACGCGAGCAAATGCAATATATTCTACCTGTAGTACTTATTGAGGCGATTGGCGACTGGAGTTTTACTCATTACATTAAAGAGCAGCGGAAACAACCACTCTACAAATTACTTGGGTATGTAAGTTATATTGCTGTACTTGAATTGTTTCAAAAAACAATTGAATCACATGGACTGTCTTGGGCAAATTCAGCGTGGGACGGTTGGTCAAATGTTGCGACGGGGGCTGTCGCACTTTTAGTATTTAAAGAGAAACCATCCTTGAAGGAATTTATTGGTATGGTGCTCATTTCTCTTGGAATATTCTTCTTAGGAACGGACAGTATTGCCAGTTATGCGCCGAAATAACAATAACCGCTAGTTAGTCTATAATTTTAAGCAGATTCTTTGCCCGCTGATTTGTGTAACTTGTTTTTGCCAGGATTTGTTTAATAAATATATTAAATAGCTCAGTCGTCTGGTCATTTGTCTTGAAATGTGTATGAATGCAGCGAAGCGGCTGGCCCTTCACAAGTATACCAGAATAGTCATCTACAGATTTTGTGGCAAGACTCCATTCATTAATTTGCTGAGTAGGTGGGGTCTCCGCTTGATAGACGCGCCACCATCCATAGTTAAACTGTATCGGAAAAAGATAGAGTTTATCTTCAGGGAGCGCATCCGCGAGGTCTTCAAGAGCCGCTTGCTCAAAGAACCGCGAGACACGGCTCGCCGCCTTCCAAGCGGCTGGGAGACCCGTATCATTTGTCCAAAGAAAACCGCCATTATATTCACCATATTTGGCCTCATCACTTTTACGAATCATATGCTGACTGAGGGCAAGTGTAGGCCCCCACGGAAGAAGAGGAAGTTCCCCCAACCAACAAATATCCGCATCACAGAACAACACACCTCTAGGCTTTTCCTCCGCCGATAGGGAGCCAAGTGCCCACTCCATTAAATTGCATTTTTCGTCCATGAAATCGTGAAACAGATTTGAAAGACCGCTGCGACTCGGTAACCCCTCCATTTGCTCGCGTGTATACTTTTTATATGCATCTAATGCAGTTCGTGTATGAATAATTCCTGAATATTCAAGATTGGTCTCTCGCACTTTATCAGCAATATCACTTGTACACCATAGATAAATCGTGGGCGGATTTTGTTCATTCCAAAGCATTAGACTCTTAAATAAGACCTGTAAATCATATAGGGCATTACTATTTCCAAGAGTAGCAATTGCAGCTGGACGAAATAAAATTGATTGGTCAGTTTGACTCATCTCTAAGTACTCGCTTTCTACGAATATGGACAATCAATTCTTTATGCTTCGCAAAGGCGAAGACCTGGCAAGTTCAACAGAAGATTCTATTCTAGACGCATGGCTCTCAAGTGAAAAGGACGAGGGGTATGAGAAAAAGGAGCTCTTTAAAACATGCACAGGGTGTGGTGCTGGTGAAGATTCACTTCTCCACGACGATGTTATAGTTTGCACGGGTTGCGGAGAAGTTCTAGCACGTCCGATTGATTCGTCTGCCGAGTATCGCTATTTCGGTATGGAGGACCGTGGAGGTGGTGACCCAAGCCGCATTGGTGCGCCAGCCGACCATCGTCTTCCTGAGAGCAGTCTCGGCACTGTTATTCTTCCTCAAGGAAATGCGAAAAATATGGGGAAGGTTCGGCGCTATCATCAGTGGAATATGCTTCCCTACAGGGAGCGTGCTCTTCTCGGCGCATTTGACCGTCTCAGCCTTGCAGCGAATAACCATGGTCTCGGTGGCTCCGTCATTGAAGATGCCAAAGAACTTTATGTAAAACTCAATGGACTCTGTGACCGCCGTGGTCTTCCCAGAGACAGTCTTCTTGCGAGTTGTGTCTATACGTCACTCAAGCGTGCAGGGGCACCCCGAAAGCCGCAAGATGTAGGCGCAATGTTTAATCTCACCCACGCTGAATTCACAAAGGCCTTCAAGTTCTTCCAGGAGGTTCTCGCACAGGCAACACAAAAGGGTCTTCTGGGCGACAATTGGTCACCGAGCAATCTCCAGAGTACTCGTGCTGCCGATTATGTAGCAGTTCCTCTTTCTAAACTCCCAATCAGTCGTGCCGATTACAATAAGCTTCTTGGCGAAGCCCAGGAGCTTGCGGACCGTGCTGAACGTGAGGGTATGAGTCCCGAAAATACTCCGCCCTCACTTGCTGCAGGTGTTGTCGCATATGTTTGTGAGCGGTGGCGCAAGGGAGAAATTCCTCTTGCCCGCATTGCGACCTCCTGTGATGTCAGCTTTGCGACACTTCAAAAGTGCCTCCGTCGGCTCCAGAGCATTCTTGATGCAAAATAATGAGACTGTAAAAGCATAAAAAACTAATCATTAAAAACTAATCATTAAAAAACTAATCTATAAATAAGTAGGATGGGCGGTGCTATTAGCTCTGCTGCTCGTGGTTCTATCACAAGAGAACAATTGCTCCGTAGTACACAAAATAGTCGTATGTTTACAAATAAACTTTTTAATGTAATGTTGGACAAACTCACCCCTGCTGATTTTTTAGCTCTTGGAAATCCCAATAAATGCAGTACCTTTGTTTTTATGATGGCGGATGGAATTCAGAATCTGTTTCGCGACTTGCGTATAAGACCTCGTCGTGATAGGGATACAGGTGTCGTATATTTTCAGAAAGTGGATACATTGCGTGCTCAAACGGCAGAAACGCGTGAGCTCTGTATGACAATCGCCTATTTTTATATTCGTATTTTCCAGATTTTCGGTGCTCTAGCCATGTCTATCTTGGATGACCCTGGTGCTGGTGGTGTACTTGGTGCGGTACAATATGGTGTGCAGCAGAGACCTACTGCTGGACCTGGAGGGATTTTTGGATTCGGCCAACCAAAGCGTATTCCTGGTTCGTATGGTGCAATATTAAGTGGTGGTGCTGCAGCGCCTCCTGGTTATTTTGATGGCGTAGGTAAGCCATTTGCACCTATTAAGTCTATTCTTGATTATGCAGGGGTATTTACATCAAACAGTAACGCAAATACATATGAACAATTTTGGTTTAAACATGCCCCCTATATAAAACTTATACCTGGTCTCAGCTATAATCGTATTCCTCAAAATCTAAAAATTACAATTAATATGAATCGTGAATCAAATAATGAAGAAACTTACACAGTTGTTTATGGAAATATGATATTAGACTACATTGATAGTAATCGCTATAGAGTAACTCTTCGTAATTTCCGTACAGATGATACACGTATTACAGATGAAGCACAAAAAACATTGTATACATATACAGATGTATTCAATATTTCAATTGAAAAGGATGGTAGTGTAAAGGTAGCTAAACAAAATATTACAATTGCTCAAAAAATTCTTAGTGTTGGAAAGAAAATAATTACAATATCCAATGGATTAATTGCAAATCCATATGCATCTATTGCTACTATACTTGATAAGAAAGATAGTCAGAAATACAAGGTCGTATATGATCAGGCTCGCGTGGTAGGTCCTGGACCTGGAGTAACTGTCGGTATTCCCAGAGAACTCCAGAACCAATACATTATAGAAATTTTAAAAGCAATGTCTGGTCAAGCAGCTCCTGGGCAAAAAACAGTTGCATTCTGCATAGCCCGTGCTTTACAACTTCTTGATGCAAAGACGCTCTCTACACCTAGACCTCAACAAGGCCAATCAGGTGTGTGTATGGCAAAATTTGATACACTTCCAACATCCGTTCCTCAAACGGGCCAGAGCATTACAACAGTTCCTGGACTTCATGCAGTTGACCAGCTTTTCTATGTTAATCCTTCTGCAGACCGCGTTAGAGTATCAGACCAAGTTGAATACAGTGATTTTTTACAGCAAATTAGTGGCCTCTTTGGAAAACCTACAACTGCCAAGTTGTCTAGAATGGATGAGATACTTGCGAAAGACCCCAATTGCCCTACTGCGGCGGCAAAACAGTACTTGCAACTTCAGGATCCAAAAGGAATTCAGAGAGTCATGGGCGTAGTCAATCAAATGTTTGCGAGACAACTCGCCCATACACAGCGCGTCATTAAATTCTTCCGTGAGCGTCTTTTTAGAATTGCGCGTGGTCGCGAAGGAGAACTTGTAGATATTCATCCGCGCCTTTTGCAGGGTGGTATTGGTGAACTTGCTGTTGTAAGCAAAGAGGCGCGCGAATTACTCATACAATATTACAAGGACTGTGAAACATTGTATCAGCAGGGGGCAGTGGAGGTTTTGCGTTCTGGACGTGTGTAGATTAATTTGCGCATAGCGAAAGAACTGGTCGTTGAACTGGAACACCAGGGTCAAGACCAAATAATGACCAAGAAGATTGGCCAGCATTGAGCCAACCCTCTTGGAGATGTGGCATTGTGACAGATGCTTCAAACCAGCCATAAGGAAGTACATCCAACATCGTTTCAATGTACTGCGATTGTATATACTCATGTTCAGAAATTCCTTGAAATGCCCACGTGACAACTTCACACCAGGACTCGCCCGTTTGTTTTTGGCGCTCAAATGTTGGCTGGACACACAGAATACAGACTGAACCAGGTTTTACAGTATACTCATAGACTTCTACCAAACGTAATGGAAATTTAGGATCGTCCAAGACAAGCCCTCCTGGATTTCTGCGTGTCCATTCGGCTGTAATAAATGCGCGCCATTTTGCGAGAGGGACGCGTTGAATCTGTAAATGGGGTTTGTCTAGACGGCTCGTAACCCGCGGCAACTGTTTTTTTCGTACGATGCGCCCTTCAGACCAGAGCGGTGGTGCAGGAGATGCTAGAAACCCATCATTTCTCCACAGATGAATCTTGTAAGGCTGTGCTAGTTTATAGATACCACGAAGAAGCGCATTTGTCATTCCTTTTTTTCTCCATGAAGGGTGTACACAGAGCCATGTTATAACTCCAACAGGCTGCTCCCTGAATTTTCCAGCATACATACAGCCCACAATTCCAGCGAGAGCTCCTGCTGAATCTCGGATTTCACAGCCCTGGAAAAGTCCAGACTGAATTCCAGCCTGGAAAACAGTCGGTGGCAGGACAAGCCGAACTGGTTTTTCAGAACTGTAGAAAAAAGTCTGTAAAAACTGGCTGTATTCTTGTGCTCTTGCTGAATTTAATTTAGTAGGTTGTTGTCCTGTAGGTGATAGAATTGGTTGTTTGTCTAATTCAGTTGGAAGAAGTGTGGGTTCCTGAGATAGTGTAGGAGCCCATATTCTACGTCGTATCCAGGTCAGCCACGAAATGACTGGGGCACTTTCAAAGAAGTGCCCATACATGCTTGGTAATGTATACAATATAAAGACTTAGGCGGCTTAGAAACTAAAAATTGATTGTCTTCACCTGAGAGATAAGAGTATTCATCAGAATGTTTGTTAGTACAACCGCTATCACTATGGCCACTGCATCAGGCACATCTGCTCCTTCCAAAAAGAACCGATGTGCTTGTTGCAACAAGAAACTCGGCCTCGTAATGTTCACGTGCAAATGCGGCGGTAATTATTGTGGCGAGCATCGCATCAATGAGGCACACAATTGTACCTACAATTATTACGAAGAGTCTAAGAAACTGCTTTCTGCACAACTTCCAAAGGTTGTTGGGCAGAAGATTGACCGTATTTAGTTATAAGACTAAAATAATAAGAAACTTAATTAATATTTTTTACTTGCTGTAAATACAGTGCAACAATAGAGGGCGACCAACGACCCATCAAACGAGTCTTTTTGGGGTCGTACCACGCAAGTTCATCCTTTTCACGCTTGTCTGCGCGAAGTTTCGCAAAGGCGGCAGGATGTTCATTGAGCCATTTGAATTCTTCAATGGCTTTCTCCAAGTCTTGCGGATACACAACTGCTTGAAATAAGTGATACTGGAAATAGTGATTGGCAGGATAATCTGGCTCGCGACTCTGTACGACGAGACCTGTATAGCGCAAATGATGAATGGCTGGAATCTTGGATTCCTCAAGAACTTCACGGCGGACATTTTCCGCCATCAATTCAATAAGAGGCGCGCCTTCTGGTTTAGCATCTTTCCCCTCCATTTGACCCTTCGGAGGCTCCCAGGCCTTTGTATCAGGATTTGCATCTTTTCTCTTGACAACTAAGAAGTGCACAGGATTAAATGGCTTATCGGCCTCGTGAATAAAACACGCGGCACGGAGATAGACGCGCCAACCTTCCACGGGATGTTCCACATAAAAATAGCGTTTATGAGGTGCAAAGTCTAACTTGGCGGCTCCACGAATCAGACCGGGTTCAAATACATTGAACAAACCTATGGGTGATGATGTGGCGGACATGCCCTAACAATAGATATGTTTTTGATTCTTATATCCTTTGGGAAAAATTGACTACAACAATGGCAATACTGTAGGTACAATCAGACTCACCTTACCCACAAAATGTCTATTCGCCGTGTCACCAAAGAGCAGCAGGATATCAAAACCGATGCGCCAGAGAATTGTAGTGCGGGACCGCGTGGAGACAATCTCTATATTTGGGATGCAGTCATTGTAGGGCCAACAGGATGTCCATATGAAGGCGGTATCTTCAATCTTGAAATTCATCTCGGGACTGACTACCCCTTCAAGCCTCCCAAGGTACTCTTCACTACGCGCATCTATCATCCAAATATTAGTCCCAATGGAAATATCTGTCTAGACATCCTCAAAGACCAATGGTCGCCTGCGCTCACAATCAGCAAAGTGCTTCTGAGTATTTGTAGCCTTCTTACAGATCCGAATCCCAAGGACCCTCTTGTCCCTGACGCGGCGAATCTGTATAGTATGAATCGTCCTGCCTTTGACGCAAAGGCAAGAGAATGGACGCGGCTTTACGCTGCGGGAGCGGACTGATTACTTCTCAAATGTTAATAAATATCCATATTCAAATCCAATAGGATTCAAATCCTGATATCCAACATACTTCCATCCTGCGCGTTTGCCCATCTCCACGATTTTTTCAATAGCGGGCATTGTAAATTCATGCTTCTGACGGCGGACATGTCCATTCTTAAAACGGAATGTCTCATAGAACTCAGCTTTGGGGTCTGTCAAATTAAATTCAGCTTGATAGTCAAACTTGTCAAATGTTACATTACTTTTTAGCACACGCTCTTTACTGTATTTTTGCACACTAAATCCAAGGAAAGG
>JACCDO011878514.1_pt1 | contig 21145 bp, 19 predicted proteins | sample 7446101 | NCBI WGS metagenome assembly JACCDO01 (sample SAMN15323440, study PRJNA562643) | freshwater metagenome | isolation source: river surface water | place: USA:Blue River Watershed | collected 2017-08-16
TAGGCGGAGATGGTGATGTACTCGAAGATGCCTCCGTTCCTGAAGCCATGCGGGCCGAGCCCGCGAGGATCCCAGTAGAAGGTCTCGTAGACTGGGAGCTCAGAGTACTCGGTGGCGAAAGTCTTGAGCTGATCCATTCCGCCAACCTCTTCATCGCCCTCGCGCATGGCAGCCTTTGCGAAAGACTCTTGTACCTCCTTGAAGCCGCCAGGGAAAGCGAACTTCTTTTCTCCAGGAGCAAAGATGCGCTTGATCCCCAGGACATAGAGAGTGTCATCAGTGTCGCGAACAAAAGTCACGCGGTCAGATGCTTCAACACGGGCCTTGCGCTGATTCTTTTGGTTGAACTCGTTGCTGCAGCCAATGATATCCGCGGCGATCTGCGCAGGGTCAAAGTAGCCAGACACGTTGATGTTGGCAGCCTGGGCTCGGTCCTTAATCTGCTGGGCAGCCGCATAGATCTCTTTCTCCTCACTTGTGATGGTGAGTAGGAGGAGCTTCTCGCCATCAGGACGTGTTTCGTTGAGCTGGGCGAACTTGGCGTTGACACCTTCCTTGATCATGACGTTGCAGCAGATGGACGCGTCGATCATGATATCAAGCTCATTGAGTACGTTGAGCTGGCGGGAGAGTGCGGGGGAGAAGGTCTCTTTTTTATCGCACAGCTTGATGACTGCGTCGCGGATGAACATCATGTGGCAAAAGGCTGCTGCCAGGCCGTCCTTTCCAGTGACCAGATCCTCGAGCGGGACCAGACCAGCCTTCGCAGCATCGTCCAGACCGGTAAACTTCATGTTCTTCAGGATGGAGCTCATTTTGTGTGTGTTTGGGTGTGTGTTTGTGTGTGTTTTGCGCTGGCGCTTGTGTGTTTGTTGTGTGTGTAAATTATAAATCTATATTTATTGACGATAATATAGATTTATAATTTCAATTTTTATAAAACTAGGGCCTAGTTTTATAAATGTTAATAGTGAAATGATAGGATTTTCTTTGAAAATCCTATCCCCCTATCAATTTTTTTACCATTCATTTATTATTCATTTGTTTTACTAAATTGGGGCATATCATCTGGCATAATTTCAGGGAAGAGTTTTGTTGTATAAATAGCAGATAGCTTATAAAAGATCTTGTCACAATGGTATAATGTTTTAATAAAAACGGATGTATTATTATTCTTTTCAATACGAGTCCAATTTAACATCAGCTTGCGACAGCGAATAAATTTTTCAAAAACATTGCTGTCCATTAGCTTTATGTAGTTATATACATCATTCAGTTTCAATATATTTTCTTTCTTTCCCTTGTTCTTAATCTGAAAGAAAATACCTCTAAGCTGGAATAATACATCCTTATATTCTTTTGGCAATAATTTGTAGAGACTATCATTCAGATGCTGTCCCTTATCATTCCATAGTACATAAAATAATGAATGTAATTCAGATGTAATTACCTTAAATAGAGCATCAATCATACCAATTGTATCATATGATTCAGTTGTATTCATGGGATTTACAACCTTCTTAAACTTTTCATTTCCTTCATTTGCTAAAAATCCCTTTAATGTATTTGATTGGTATAAATTAATAAACCCTCTAAACATATTCTTATCAGGTCCAATTGCCTTGTAGAACATGTAATTAGTTGTTTGTAATTTCAAAACCATGTTATCAATCTTTATAACAATACCTTCATATTCAGGTGGTTGTGATAGATTTACTTCTGCTAACTTGGTCATAAATTCAGCAAAATCTTGTTCACAAATTACTTTAGGTAAAAAGATATTTTCAGATACAAATGTATTTTCAACGTCTTCTGATTTAATTTCAGCCATATTTGATCTATTACGAGCAAAAATAAAACATAACTTCTTATATTCTTTTCCATACACTGCTTCATAATTAACAATATTTTCATTATTGTGATGAATAAGAACAAAATGATATGAAATATCTTTATTTAAATATTGAGTAAAATGATTCAAATCATTATGACCATCTTGTGCCAATACTTCCATAAACATACCATATTGACCTTTACGTTCCGAATCATTGGTATAAATATTTTTTCTTGTGGCTACAAACCACATATTATTATAATAAAATAAAGAGATCAATGAACCCTCATAACAAACGTGACACTCACGTGGCTTATCTTGATTCATCCAGAAATATTGAACAGCTTGCATATTATAAATTGGTGTTGGACATGTATAACATATAATATCATGTGTTTCAGAATTCATAATAACCGATCGTGTCGCAACTTCAAGATTGGTTTTCGTTTTATTATCATATTTATTATAATATATTGTCATATTGTGCTCTGGATATTCTTTTGTCATTATATTAAATTTATCATATAAATGTTCATTTATATTATCAACATTTGTCACGCTTGTAATGTAATTATTTAACAGATACTGAGGAGAATTCATTTAATTAATATAAATAAAATGTCTTTAGATCAATTTATATAAAACATAATTGTTAACATTTTATATAACCATATGCAATAATATTAAAACTATCAGTAATATTATCACATATTATAATCATACTTTTTTCATCAAAACATATTGGTTTCATTAGTTTTATTTTAAGTGTATTTCCATCACGACTTTCAATTAATGCTTTTTCTGATGCTGTCCCAATGATAACAATTACATTATTAGATGTAAAATCATGACCAAACCCAACCATTTCATAATTCATTGTAAATTCAAAATAAATAGGTGGAGATTTACCTTTCATACATACAACCATCCCACACATATTATCATTTTTACAATAATAAGGATCAATATTTGTACCGATCCCGATCAATCCACCTGGTAAAGCGATATCTAAAACAGTTGTATCTGATTTGATAGATACGATTTCTGATACATGTGGTTTACATATAAATGTACCATCTTGTGTTTTAGATATAACACCAGGACTAATTTCAATGATATCACCAACTTTAAATGTGCCTTGTAACATACTGCCTCCAACAACACCACCTTGAATATCCATAACATTGATATTAACATGATTAATATCAAAAGATCTTGACACCATAAATAACGGATCAATATTATCTCGCTCCTTTGGACCCATAAATTCCATAATATTATTTAATACATTTGATGTACCAATATTTTGATTCATACAAACAGGAATAATTTTTTTTGGTTTAATGTCATATTTTTTTAAAACATTAATAAGATCATTATATCTTTGTTTGGCAACTTCTTTTTTTATTAAATCCAGCTTATTAAATAACACAATAACATTCATAATACCCGACATTTTAATAGCCATAATATGTTGAATTAATTGAGGTTTCATACTAATTGGTTCTGCGGCTGATACGACTAATATAATACCATCCATTAATCTAATATTACTCATCATTGTAACAATTAATTGGTAATGTCCAGGACAATCTATAAATGATACATGATGAACAAGATCACCAGATTTTGTATTATAACCAAATTCATCTTTATAAATTTTCATATTGGCATATCCTGGTTTAATTGTAATATTCCTTTTTAATTCACTGCTATGACGCTGTGTAGTAATACCTGATAATCTATTAACAGTAGTTGATTTCCCATCTGAAACACTACCAAGCATGCCAATATTAATAACCGGTTGTTTATCTAGATTCATTATTTCTTATAATAATTAATCTTTTTATAGTATTTTTATCAATTTTATTTTATAAATAATAATAATGAATGACTTATATCTAGAAGACTTTTCAAACGAAGATATTATTAAAAATAATATAATTAATACTGAACCAACGCAAAAACAAGAGGATAATATAAAACTTAAACCAACAATAAATTTAAAACCAGAAATAAATAATAAGGGAGAAAAAATAGTGATATTTTCAATAAATATACCATTTGATGAAGAAGCATTTAAAATAGATATTATGATAAATGACGATTTGTATAAAAATATAGGTAAATATTTTTCAGTATAAGTGTTTGAACTAGGGAGTAATTTATATAAAGAATATAATTTATATAATTTAATATGTCAACACCAAATATAGATAATATCATTAAATTTCAAAGAAACTATAGATTTATTAAAAATGAATTAAAATTATTATCATCTGAAATTAAATTTTTAAAAGATTGTATGATTGATATGGTTAATAATTTAACTTATTTAAATAAAATTAAATTATATGATAATGTCATAAATGGTTATAATGTTATTTTTAATGAATTGAGAATTATTAAAGATAAATTATTTTCATTACCAGATGATATAACAATAAATTATTTAAAAGAAAAAGAAATTAATCAAATTTCCAAAGATATCATTATGATTAAAACAGATATGATCCGGTTTATTAATCATATATCACCTAGTAATATTATTTTTGTAATGAAGTTATTTTTAGGTAATGAATGGGATAAGAATTTTAAAAAGAATGATATTGATAAAATACACTTAATGAGCAGATTATTTAATGGGATATCAGTGTGGGATTCTACATATCATTTAAAACCAATCAATTATTTACCAGTTGCGCAAACAAATCGTGTTGTGTTTCCAAAAGAGATTTTAGCAACAATAATTGATGAAAATATTAAATCAGCACCTATAATAATTGGAGATATAAATGCGTTCCCATTGTTTTTAAAGAATCTATCTGACATGGCATTAAAAGATAAAAAAATGCTAAAGAATGAAAGAAAAATAAATTTTAATCATATGGAAGTGTTAGGTTTATTTAATAATTCAACTGATAATATTGTTTTTACAAAATTACATAATATAAATTCATTGGTTGAAGAAAAGAATGGTTTTAATATAATTATTAGAATAGAGGAACGTATTATAATTCTTCAGGGTTTAGTAAAAGATGATATGATGGAATTATATAAAACAAATAATTATATTAATGGTAAATATAGTTTAATAAAGAAATATATAATTTATGATATGATAACAGTTCCAAAGGTATACAGAGTAAATTATTTAGATATAATTAATGTTAGAGATATATTAATATCTACACCTGAAGAAATTGGAAATATTATCAAAAAACGTTATAATGATTATAAGACATTAAGAGGAAAACATTTAACTCAAATAATTAATGAATTTTTAATTTCAAGTAAAATGAGAAAACTTGATATATTAACTGTATTTTTATGTGGAAATGAATATGATAATAAAATGGCGTTTTTATTATATGATATTCTTAGAATGAAAGATAAAAAAGATATTATATCCGATATATATAATGCTTTGCCATTAATTCTTAAAACAAAATTAGATAATATTGAACCAATGATAAATAACGAAGAAGAAAAACTTGTTAAGAATCATGTGGGAGAGTTATCATATGAACGTCGTATAAATATGTTAAATGTATCAAGTGATATTAAGGACAAAGCGATTGAAAAATTAAAATCAATGAAAAATAATTTTCAGGGTGATAACAAAGCTCAATCATGGTTAGATGGTTTTTTGAAATTACCATTTGGCTCATATAGAGATAATAATATTATGAATTTTAGAAAGAATTTTATTGAAAAATTAAACAGTGAACAAAAATTAGAATCATTTGATATGATAGATAAATATATAAAATCAAATAATATATCCAATGATTTAGTGAATGAATGGGATGAATATAAAATAAATAGGTCTAATTATTTAAAGAATGTTCACAAAAGTTTAGATGATGCGGTGTATGGGCACAAAGAGGCAAAAATCCAATTAGAAAGACTTTTCGCCCAATGGATTAATGGTGAGACAAAAGGTGCTGTGATTGGTTTATGGGGACCACCAGGAACAGGCAAAACATCATTAGCGAAGAATGGATTATCAAAATGTTTAATTGATAATGATGGTAAACCCCGTCCTTTTGCGTTTCTCCCAATTGGTGGCTCTGTAAATGGTTCAACACTTGCTGGGCATAATTATACTTATGATGGTTCAACTTGGGGTCGTATTGCTGATATTCTGATGATAAATAATTGTATGAATCCAATTATATTTATAGATGAAGTTGATAAAATTAGTAATACAGAATATGGTAAAGAAATTGTATCAGTTTTAACACATATGACAGATGCGACACAAAATGATCATTTTGAGGATAAATATTTTAGTGGTATTCCATTGGATTTATCAAAAGCCTTAATAGTATTTTCATTTAATGATATAACATTATTGGATCCAATTTTGAAAGATCGTATAACTGTAATTGAAACAAAACCATATACTTTACAAGAAAAGATTCATATTATAAATGAATATATGTTACCAGAAGTGTTAAAGGATGTTGGATTTCATAAGGATGAAATATTATTTGGAACTGATATAATTAAATATATAGTAGAGACTTATACAAATGAAGCAGGTGTACGAAAAGTAAAAGAAAAAATAGTGGAAATTGTTAGGGATATAAATTTACAAATGATTCATGATAATACGATTAAGCCGCCTTATACTGTAACGATAAAGTATATTGATGAATTATTTAAGAATAAGCCTAAAATGCGAATAACAATGATTCATAAACAACCAGAAATTGGTTTAGTAAATGGTTTATATGCGACTACATCAGGTGTAGGTGGTTTAACTGTTATTCAAGTTATGAAATTCCCCAGTGATAAAATGTTAGATCTTAAAATAACCGGTCAACAAGGTGATGTCATGAAAGAGTCTGTTGAATATGCTCTTCGTATCGCTTACAATATGTTAACTGATGCGGAAAAAGAAGTCATTTTAGAAGATTCAAGAAATAAAAAGAATTTTGGTTTACTTGTTCACACCCCAGAAGCCGCCACTAAAAAAGACGGTCCATCTGCTGGTGCTGCGATGACATTAGCAATATATAGTATTCTAAGTAATAAGAAAGTCAGAAATGATATAGCAATGACGGGTGAAATTGATTTATGTAAAACAGTTAGACCAATCGGCGGTGTATCTGCTAAATTATCTGGTGCGAAAGCTGCAGGTGTACGTTTAGCATTAATACCATCTGATAATATGGATGATTTAAATATATTAAGAAATGAAAATATATCTCCAGAAGATGATACTTTTAAAGTAGAGACAATTGAAACTTTTGAAGATGTTATAAAAAAATGTATAGTATGATAATGTCTAAATTTTTTACTAATATTTTAATTTTAATCGTTGAATTAGGGTTATGGATGAGTCTATGGAATATATCAGATATTGTAATAGAATGGGTATTTCCTTCTGTTATCCATAAATTTATATCCTATATTGTAATAACTATTTTATGTGTTATATTTTATTATATTTTAACTAAATGAACCTAATGTGTTACTGTGGACAGTAATTTTTCTATAGAGTAAAAATATAATTATAAAAAAGAGAACATAAATCATAACTTTTTTCATACAAATAATTGTACCGTCCGTCGCGGCACTATATTGAGAGAATGGCTCAATTTTTTTACTCTGACTAACAGAATCATAAGTGAATGAACTTTTTACAATAACATTATCATCATATGTATATCTGAATGGTGGATAAATTATTTCATCTGATGTTGTTTTTATTTCAACTGAATTCTGACCGCCTTCTTGTTTTTTGGAAACATTTAATTGTCTTGTTTTATTTTCTGTATTTGTAATATTTAATGTCACTTCATCTTTTGTACATTTTGGTGGTTTTTCATTAGGACCACATAATTTAAATTCCCGATCTTGTGAAACTGATATATGTAAATAATTATCATATGGTGTTCTAATTAGATTTATACCATCATAATTATACTTTATCTTTCTATTAAACTTGTCTGTTACAACAAAATTGAGATATGGCGCTTTAATAGTTGTATTACTTGGCAAAATAAGTGTTAAATTGCGTGTGCTTTTTCCTGTAATTTTAATAGGTATAACAGTATCTGTATTGAGAGTAATATTTTTTGATTTCGGATCACTACTATCAAGTAATTCAATATCAGACCCAAATACTTGTAATTTGGAGCTTCCATTAGATAATTTTTCTTGAATTATTTTTATATTTGTTAAAAAATTTATATTTCTTCCCATTATATATATAATGGAGATAAATGTAAAAGATTATTTAAAATTATTTGAATGTAAATATTTTGATGGTGCGAATGTAATTGAACTTGGTGAAAAGAAGCAAATAACAGAGCTCAATGTACCTCTCCCTAATACAATTATAATTAAAAAAGATAGTCCAATGTATGAATATAATTTTAAGCAACTAATAAAAACAGAAGAAATTGAAATAAATAATATATATGAAATACAATTAATAGGTGAAACATTATTAGTGATAGTATTTAAGCGCGCAAACAACCCCACCTCCTTATATTATGATATGTATACTATATTTAATTGTTATATATCAAAAGATATTATTGATAAAGCGATCAGTTGTTTTATAGATTGCAAAACAATTTATTATGTTCCTGATACTGATCAAATATGGAAACGTGAAAAAGAATCTTTAAAAAAATGGCTCGCATGTAATATATTATTTGATTTAACCAATAATAAATTAGTTGTTAAACTTAATTTTAATCCCCCAAGTGATAAAGGACATTTTTTAATATTTTTTATTGAATGTTTAATAAAGAATGATAAAAAAAATCTTAAAAAAAAATTCACACATGTTAATAAATCTGGAAGTAAAGAAAATATTAAATACAATGAATTATATAAAGACTATCTTCTTGTATATTTTCGTAAAGTATACACAGATGCTTATTTTAGGGCTCCTTTATGGTATGGAGATATAATGTACAGTGGAGTTCTTAATTATATAAAAAATATACTTGGTACTAATGATAATATGATTAAAGAAAAGTATTTAAAATATAAAAGAAAGTATTTAGAATTACGCGCATCAATAAAAAATTAAAAATATCAACTAAATTAATATTTTTATTCGCATTAATATTGATGATAGCTTTTAATATTATTTATCTCCATATAATTATATGGAGATAAATATACAAAATTGTTTAAAAATATTTCGTTGCAGATATTTAAAATCCGAAGATGTAATTAATATAAGTGATAAGAAGAAAGTTACAGAACTTGGTATAAATATCGCACATTTTAAAATAAATCCAGATGCGATTATATATGAATATAAAGTTAATATGCAACAAGGTAGTCCCATTATTGTAACGAAAATATATGAAATACAATCGCAATCTAAAACCCAAGTAATAATAGTATCTGAAAAAGGCGATATTGAACGCCCTGAAATATATAATATATATAATTGTTATATATCACCCTCTTTAGCTAATGAAGCACATGGATATTTTATTACACGTTATACATCCATATTAGACATATTAGACGACAATCAGGATGATTTTGAGGAGTCTGTTGAATTGTTTGATCAATGGTTCAATTGTACTATATTATTTGATTTTAAAAATAATAAATTAATTATAGCATCGCTTATACTAGATGATCTAGACTATTATTTCATATTTTTTATAAAATGTTTATTAAGATTTGATACAGCTAATCAAGAATTGTACAAAAAACTAAAACACAAAGCGAATTTATATTTGGGAAGATCATCATTACTAAGTTCATTAAAAAAAATATTTAAAAAACAACCAAACAGTTATGAACTTGCGACAGAGTTAATTCAGGGTGTACAAGAATATATTGAAATACTTGGTAAGAATGATAATATAATTAAAGAAAAGTATTTAAAATATAAAAGAAAGTATTTAGAATTACGCAACTCTATCAACTAAGAATATGTTTAAATCATATTAAAATTAGCAAATTTTCCGATATTCGCGAAAAAAGACTGTTCTTTACGAGTCCATTTAATTTTAGCAGAAAGATTAGTTAAAATGAAAGAAATATTTTCATCAAGTGGTGTAAAATTCTTATTGTGACGGTACAATGTTACAAGTAATTTAAAATTATTAAATGTATCATGTGTTGATACTCCATATACATTATAAATATTAACATTATTAATAGATCTTGATGCCCGAAGCAAAGTTAAAATAGCTGTATTTGTGTCAAATTTCACATTATAATCTTTATTTTTAACAATAAATCTAAGTGTTTTATAACTAGTATCATAAAAATGAAAGTCATAATATTTAGCATTTACAATCATATTAAATGTACTTTTCAAAAGCATTTCCGTTATATCATTTATAATTAGTTTTTGATAATCAGGATTATTTTTATACAGATTCATAAAATATTCAATTAGCTGAATATTTTGTAATCTGAATACATGAACAAACAATGTTTTATTTTGATACACTTGATTAATATTAATTGGCTTTAAATATGGTACAGTCTTGTACAAATTAATAATCTTATCAACAATATCAATATTTAATGTACAACACACATCAAAGATAATATTTGATTTACTAATGCTTAGGTTAATTCTATATTCTGGATAAATTTTACCAAGGTCCAAAATATAATTGAACAATTCATAATTATTCATAATAATATGAATAATACTGTTGTAACGATTAATTGAAATATTAACTGTTTCATAATTCTTATCAATAATATGTAGATTCAATAAATACTTAATCATTTCATAATTCTTTTTTACACAATAATTATAAAAAATAATCGCATTTTTATAATTAATATCAATGGGTTTATAATTAGAATCGTGTTTATATAATTCAAATAGATATTTTTCAATCTCAATATCATCATTCTCTTCAAAACAAAGTAAATTTTCAACATATTCCAAACTAAATTTACCATAATTTGAATCAATTTTATACAAATTAATTAAATACTTTACTTTTTCAATATCTCTAGATCCAATTGCGTTATGAAGAGCTTCTTCTTGATTCTTTTTAATATTAATAAGTGGTGCTCCTGGATATTTCTTATATAAATTCAGTAGAAATTTAATCATATCAATGTTACTATATCTAGCAGCAACGCCAAATAATGTGGTCATACGATTAGATGAAGACCCTGTTGTGAACTTATTAAAATCATGAGCAAGTTCATTATATTTATCAAAAATATATTCAATAATATGAATATGATTATTCTTAATCGCATTACGTAAAAATGTTTCGGTATACATTGAATTATGTTTCCATGGGATTTTATTTGTTTTACATGCTGTTTCATCAATTCCAAATAAATATTTTAATATATCAAGATTACCATTTTCACAGCATGTATCAATCGCAGTATATTTTAATGTAAATGTATCACTATAAGCCAAATTAATCTCTTTATATTTTTTCTTGTATATCGTATGTAAATTACCAATATATGTAACTAATTCAAGATTATTATTTCTACATGCTGTAATAATAGCATGATATGTATTAATAGGATCATAATTATTATCAAAAATACACAAGTTAATAAAATATTTTACAATATCCATATTTCCATTATTAATAAAAATATCTATAGTACCCTTATGTATTTTAATAGGAACATATAATTTCTTATAAAGATTAATCATATATTCAATCATATTTTTAATATTTGGATCACTTTGAAAACGAGCACACATATGGTGAAACAATATACCGTTACTGACTAGCATTATTTGTGACGAATATTTCGGATGAATTGTTACACATTCAATCAAATATGTTATCATTTCAAATGTGCCATTTTTGAAAGCAAATTCTAATATTTTATCAAAAACATCAACATTAAAAGCATAGTTAATATTAAAATTATATAGATTTAATAAATAATCAACTACTTTTTTTTTATTATTGGAAATACACAATTCAAAAAGCGTATTCATTATTGAAGTGTATGAAATACCTCCGTTATTTTCTTTGTAAATAGATAATATATAATCAAGTACAAGAACACTATCATATGTACATATGTGATTAAAAAATGAAATATCAATCTTCATTCCATTCGGTATAGATTGGACTAAATATTGAATAAAATTAACACGATCATATTGTACTATTGTTTTTAATACAATATTATCACTTGATAATACAGTTGCATTTAGTGAAAATCGCGTCACACAGAATTGAAATCCTTCAAAATCATTTCTTCTAATAATTTCAAAAAATAAACCACTCATATTTCGTTTACCTGTAGGGCCATAATGATTAATATACAAGTAGTTAAAAATATTATATTTCTTACTAATAATACAATTAATAAGAGGATGATACAAATGAGGAATATTACTGGGTTCATCAAAAAACTCTTTAATATTCTCTTTAATCTGATCAAAATTATTATTCTTTATCAACTCCGCTATATTGCTACAATCAATCTGACTGCGTTGTATCTTTGGTTCTGGTTCCATTCTGATGGTGTGTTTTATATTATATTATATTAATATAATATAAAAATTTCAATTTTTATTTATAATTTGCTATTAATCATTTGAAATTATTAATCATTTTAAAGTATTCATATTATATAATATATAAGAATGAATTCAGTTGAATTATTTAAATATAAAAATGATCCTCGGTGTATGTTTCTAGAAGACGATACAATAAGTAAAATAGTTAGTTTCTTTTCAAAGTCAAATATAAAACAAATGAAAGGTCCAGTTAAACAAATTAATATTATGAAAACAAATAAAATTCAAGCCAAAAAAGATATGATTGAAAATAAGTTAATAATGATAATGAATAAAATATCAGAAAACAATATGAATGAATTATTAATAGAATATATAACAAGCATATTTATTGATGAAGAAAAATATAATATAATTCAAACCGAATTATATAATAAAATGATAAAAGATATTAAATTTATAGATTATTATGTTAAATTTTCAATTATGATTTTTATAACAGAATATAAAAGAAATAATTTTTTACCAAATACTTTTATTAATATAATTAAAAATAATATAAATAATGATGATGAAAATATTAGAATCGCATGTTATAATATTATAAAGAATCTTATTAGAAATAAATTCTTTAATAGTAATATAATTAATTATATTTCAAATATAATTTTTAATACAAATAATCCGGAACATTATATTGATACATTTCATTTATTCAATGAGATGGATGTAACTAATTATAAAGATAATATAATAAATATGATTAATAAATGTAATGAATTGAATATGCATAGAGAAAAAATATTAATAGAAAGCTTGATTGAGAATAAAAATATTGCTCCAAAACCAATTATTAATCAAATTAAAAATGATGATTTCTCGATATCAGTTACAAATATATTAGATGAATATATATTTTTAAATTCAATAGATGAAGTAAAGGAATTTATTTTGTCCGAATGTAATGAAATTGATGAAAAGAATATTTTTTGCTGTGAGGTATATAAGTATTATATAAATAATAATAATATACTCGCCTTATTAGAAAATTTAGTAAAAAATAAAATATTATTTAAGAGTAATCTTAGTAAAGGTTTATTATTATTTATTAATGAAAATAATATATCTGAAAATATAATCAGAGACATATTAAAATTTTTAAAGAAAAATAATATAACAAAAAATATTGAGAATATATTTAAAAAATATAAAGTTAAATTATTTTATGAAGAATGAGTAAAACATTTTATGAAGAATGAGTAATTTTATCATAAATAGATACCATACATGCCAATAATTGAACAATATTGTCAATCTGATTTACTTTTATAAAATATTCACCAAGTATTTTATAAATTTCAATATCACATACAAGATTATAATCTTCATAATCCTCTTTATTTTCAATATATTTCATGAATGTGAGAATAATATCATTCGCGCTATATCCATCATCATATAATTTTTTACTAATATCAATCACTTTATGTAGATTTTTATTAAAACATTCTTTAATAATATCTTGAATGATAATTATTTTAGGAATATCAATCATATTATCAACAACCTCTTCACTTAAAGTATCATAACTATGTATTATACATTCTAAATTATTTATACATTGTCTTATATCATAATTTGAATTAAATAATAATTTTTTAATTCCATTATCATCATATTTTATCTTTTCCTCTTCACAAATTTGTTTAATTTTCTTTTTTAAATTCTTCTTTGATATTCTTGGAAAATACATTATCATACAACGTGATTGTATTGATTCACTTATTTTAAATCCCTCATTACAAATAAAAATAAATCTTGTTGATTCTTTAAATTCTGCTAAAATATTATTTAATAAATTTTGTGCCTTGGTTGTAATACTATCTGCCTCATCTAATATAATCAGTTTATATAATTCTGTTTTCTTTTTACAAAATGGCATAATTGTTTGTTGAATCATAGTTAATCCCCTGTCATCAGAAGCATTTAATTCTAATACATGATCGTTAAAATTTTCTTTATATATTTTTTTTGCTAAATATAAAACAGTAGATGTTTTACCAGTACTCGGTTCGCCTGTTATAATCATATTTGGTATTTGACCAGATTTAATAATATTTGTTATTTTTTGTTTAAGAAACTCATCAAATAAAAGATCACTAAATAATTTAGGTCTATATTTTTCAACTAATGGTAATTTAATATTTTTATAAAGTGCCATTTTATAATATTTCTTATTAATAAATGAATTTTAAATCAATTTTTATAAAAATAAACTATAGTTTATTTTTTATAAAGTTAATCGTAAATGATATAAATTCTTTCAGAATTTATATCCTCCGATCAATTTTTTATTATTTTAATTCTAATTATTTTTAATGTTAGAATTTACAAATTTAAATGTTCAACTTATGGGAATATTATATATTGTTATTTTTATAATGTATATGATGTCACCTGAACCTGTTTTATTACACGCATCATAAATTGTATTGTTCACAAATATTTTTTTATAAAATCATCTTTTATCATCACTGTTACACCTATTTCTTTTGCTTTAATTACTTTTCCTGTATCCATTATACTATTATCTTTAATTATAAGAATATTTGTATTTTTTGAAACAGTTGATTGGATATGACCGCCATTATCTTCTATAGTCTTTTGTAAGTCATTATCTCTAAAACCTGACATTACAATTTTTAAACCATTAAATTTATTACCAATTGGTTTAGATTTTGTTTCAATTGATATATATTTCTTAATACTATTATAAAAATCAATAAAGTTTTTAAAATTTGATGCAAACAGATTACTAGTTTTTTCTTCCCATCCATCAATTTCTTTTAATTTTATAGCAAATTCATTAACACTATATTTCTTATAATCAGTCATTATATCGGGAAAATGTTCCAATACATCTTTTGCTCTTTCTTCACCCATACCACGGCCCAATTTATTAGACGCTTTCATTAATATAGCTAATGGTACATTTGTTGTTGCTTTTTTAATATTATTCACTATATTTTCAGCTGATTTTTCTTTAAATCCGTCAATCAACATAATATCAGATGGTGTTAGTTGTAATATTTTTAGAATTGTATCGTGACCGGCATTATATAATTTTTCTATAATTTTTTCACCTAATCCCATTGTATTTATTGTGCTGAAAAAATAATAAATGTTTTTAATTTCAACATCATCTGTTATCATATCTGTTTTTAGATGAACCATATTATCATCCCATTCGCCTTCCGGTAAATTTACTTTCGTGCCTTTAATTACTCTTTCAATTTTTGGAATCACATCATTACTACGTATTACTTCCACCTCAGCACCAATACCTAACATGTTATCTTTTATATATCTAGCATTATTACCGGTTATTCTTTTAATGGTAACACCACCAATATCAACTGGATCAATAATAATTGTTGGGATTATATTTCCATCTTTTGATTGATTCCATTCAATATCAATTATACGGCTCATTGCTTTCATATCATCAAGAGCATCTTTAAATGCCCAAGCATATTCTGGATTACCATCTGTATTAACTATATGTTTCATATTATTAGTAATAATAATACCATCAATAACATATTTTGATTTTTGTCTTCTTTTAATTAAATAAGATGATAATAATTTAAAATTTAATTTATTAAAAATTCTATGATGAACTGTTTTAAATCCAATTTCTTTTATAACTTTTAATTGATCTAATATAGTTAACTTTGGTTCAATTATTTCATATAATACTAAACTGGTATCACGTGCTAATTTAGGATTAATATGTTTGCTATTTGCTAAACCAGCGACAGCATTACGAGCATTTTTCATTTCATTCATCCAATTAGTAAATCTATCTTTACTAATAATTAATTCACCTCTAAACGCTATCATGGATCCTAATTTATTTTTTTTAACATAAGTCATTACATTATCATATGTTGGAATATGTTTCATATATCTTAATAATGGTGTAATATCTTGTCCATGTGTTGCTGTACCACGTGTATACATTGATATCATATTATCTTTATACACTAATAATGCTGAAACACCATCTAGTTTATCAGACGCAACATAAGGCGCATGATATTCTTTCATCCAACTAATCAATTTATTAGAAGGTGGTTTAATTTTATCCATACTACCAAGATAATAAGGTAATTCTACTTTATCTTTTGATTTAACTGGAGCACCAATTTGCTTTAATACTTTACTTTTTGGTGATTTAAGATTTAGAAAATCACGTAACATATCAAAAACCGCATCTGTTATAACAGGTTCATTATTATAATACATGTCACTAGCATAAATAATTGCTTTTTCTAAATTATCAATAGAAAGATTATTAATAATTGTATAAACGTCATCTGAATTATTTATATTATTTATAATGTCCATTATATATAATAATATTTATACTTTTAATAAAAATTTGATCAATTTTTATTTTCCCAATTAACGCCGTAGGCGAAATTTTATAAAAAAAATTTGATAAATTTATATTATAAAGATAAAATAATATTATAAAATAATGAAGTCACAATGGTATTCATGTGTTAGATATAATCATAAACATAATAAATTTGATGTTGTTTGTATGGGTCCCTACAATACAGCAATGGAAGCAGATAATAATACTAAAGATGTGAATCCAAATAGTTATGAATCGTCGCGATTAATCCCTGTATGTAGTTATGTGCCATTATTCATGAAAGAATATATTGTTAAAAAGAAAATGTTATATGAGGTTATAAGAAATGAAAGATTTTCTTTTTATGAACCAAAGTTTTTTAAAAAATAATATAAAATAATATAATGAGTGAATTAATTAAAATTGTAACTAATAAATTGATTGATGATAAAGATTTTATGACAACAATTGAAACTAAATTAAAAGAAGTTATGAAAGATGGAAAAATAAATAAAAATGATATACCCCATATTATGGTTATTATAGTTAAATGTACCAATAGTTTAAAAACATTTAATTTAACATACAATGAATTATTTGAAATTTTAGAAGAAGTTGTTTTATTTATATTAAATCATTTCAACGTTATATCTGAATCAGATTTACATGAAATTAAACCAATGATACATTCATGTGTTGAGTTAATTATGTTACAACCAAATGTTACGAATTGTTTATCATCATCATGGATAAAATTTAAACGTTTATTTAAGTGTTAAAAATATATCAGACATAAATAATGACAAATGTAACATTATTTATATCTGTATTAATATGTTTTATATGTCACTGTTTTATAACAAATAATATTTTGCTTAATATTAAAATTGGCATAATATTATTGTTATATTTCTATGGTTTACTAACGAGTTTCTTAAACCATGGGACAAAAAATCAAAAATATAAACAACTTGATAGAATAAGCATGCGATTATTATTTATAGTTAATTTAATATTATTAACAATTATTTATTATAAAAATAATAATTACATAAATATAATAATATGTTTATATGTTATGTTAATTTTATCCGGTTTGTTTTATTATTGTTCAAAAACATATGATGTAAAAACAATTGGAAATTTATTTCATATTTGTTCACATATATCAATTACATTTGTAAACACATTTATATTATATTTATTTTAATAATAAATATTATAATATAATATAATGAGTACGATAAAAACAGTATTAATTGGTCTTTTTATTGGCGCAATTATAATTATTATATCAAAATGTAATGAACAATTTACAAATTCATCATATTTTAGAGAATATACAGGAAGCAATATAATCATACCACCCACACCAACTATATATCCTACAAAACAGAATGAATTAATTATACCTGAGACTGATAAATTTAATACATTCCCACTTGAAAAATCTGAACCAGATGTAATCGCCCCTGTGCCAATTATATATGACGCTAAAGAGAATGAAGCATATAAGGATACTGATTTTAGACGTCCCAAAGAGCTTGAAAACGCATTTAATATCGTTAATAATAGAATTATGAATTCATATAAAGGTGTTGAAAATGCTTATAATGTTTACATGATACCAAAAGATTCAGCAGATGATTTAGAATTTAAAAAATATAATGAAATTAATAATAAAGAAAATATGTATTTAGCTGATATACATGATATGATGACAGCGAAAGTTACTAAAAAATTAACTGAAGAAGAATTATCCATGGTAGCAGGTAAAATGATACCAATTAATGAAATAAAGATTGATGATAAATCAGTTTATATGTCAATTGATGATGATAATGTTAAAGAATTATTTAAAGTAGATTATAAATATCAACCTTATGAAAATTTACCATTTGGTAGTATGATATAATTTCATATGGTATTTCTAAAACATATTAATGAATTATTTAAATTTACTTTTTATAATTTTACTTATAGCAGTGTGTGAATGCTTGAGCCAAAGTTGTTTGAAAAAGTATAAAACAGATAATAAAATTATATTTTATATAACAGCTGTTATATTATATTCAATGATATGTTATTTACTTGTAATGTCATATAAATATAAAGGCATGGGTATAGTGAATGTATTATGGAGTGGTATATCTGTTTTAGGTGTTTTATCAGCTGGTATAATATTTTTTAATGAAAAAATAACTAAAATGGATTGGATAGGAATAGTATTTATTATTTTAGGTATATTTTTTGTATTATATGAAGGAGTACATCCTGTTAATAAAAATTAATTAGCTATACCAATCTCGCCAAAGGCGCACTTATTCGCGTTATAAAAATTGATTGTGAGTTAGAAAAAGTTTACACTTTTTCTAACTAGCAATCATAACTTATTTGTGGAATTTATGAATTTCTTTGAAATTCATAAAGCACAAATAAAAATTGATAGGGGGATAGGATTTATTTCATAAATCCTATCATTTCACTATTAACTTTATAAAATAAGGCAATTGCCTTATTTTATAAAAATTGATAAAAACACTATAAATAAATATTATTATATATAAGTATAATGGTAAAATTTGGCGACGATGAAGCATTTATAATTAATGATCTTGATTTGAAGACTAAGATCATTGATTATTTATTTACAGTTATTGATCTTTCTAAATATAGATTTAATATGCTTGATAAAATAGCACAATTGAATTATTTAAAATCAAATGAACATTATGTATCAGTTAATTTTAAAGGATTTAATTATTTTTTACTTTTTTATAAATTTAATAATGCACCACATTGTATTGCGATTGATAAAAAGAACTTGTCATATCATAAAAATTTAATAGATATTAAGAAAGTAACAATGTTTCGTGTTAAATGTATGGTTATGCAATCTATTTTTAGAGGTACATTATTTGATATGAAAATGATAAAGACAAAAAATGAACATGTTATGTTGGCAAAAGATTGTTATATGTTAATGGGCAATAATATAATAGATATGGATATGAATGAAAAAATGATTTATCTTGATAGTATTATGGAAAATCAATTTCAGAAAGATTATTGTATAAATTTTAAAATTAAAATCAATAAATTATATCGTTATAATATGCTTGAAGAAATTGTTACTAAAATTATACCAAAATATGATATTGATATTACTGGTTTGGTTTTTTATCCTAAAAAATCTGGTATATGTTATATATATACCGATAAAAAAGATGAGCCCGTACAAACAACTTCATCAATTGTATCATGTGATACGTATAATATGATTCATCAAATAACTGATATGTTAAATTCACGTTCATATGCGTATGAAAAAATACCAAAAAAGAAATCATTATATGTTGAGCCAACCGAAATAACAGATGTATATAATGTATATGACGGGAGTGAAAAATTGGGAATCGCACATATACCTAATTATAAAACATCACAATATTGTAAGATGAATATAAAAGAAAAAACAAAATGTGTGTGTGTTTATTATAAACCTTTTGATAAATGGATCCCATTAAATATTTGTTAATAATAAAAATAATCTAATTTATTTATATATGGCAGTAGAATCAATGGATATACTTGGTCTGTGTGTAGTAAGTATTTTTAATCTTTGTTTTATTTTTTTATCTCTATACAGTAGCAATAAATTTACTACAAATAATGGCTCACCATCATATGCGATGATGGCTCTTGCTATTTTTGGTATATTATCATTTGTAACAATTGTTGTTGAATTTAATACTTTATATTTTATCATAAAGCGCGACATACGCAATTTAAAATACACATATGATAACCAGCTTAAGAATCCTTTTAATAAATTAGTCAATATTGGTAAAGAACATACCATTTATTTATCCATTTATAATTTAGTATCAATATGTGTGATGTTATTAATTAGTATTGGAGTTTTAATAAGGACTGAAAATAAGACAGAAGAGCACATATTTTTCTTAGGAATGTGTACTATAGTCTTTGCTGTTGCGGCCACAGTAGCAAGCTATAAATACAAGGCATATAATGAGTATAATGAATTACTCAATAAAGTTAAAGCTGATCCAGTAATAATTAATGCACTTCAAAAATAATATCTCATTTATTTATATATGGACAGTGCAGAAGATTACATGTGGGTAATATCTACAACACTCCTTAATATTATTATTATATATAATATATATATAAATATTAAAAATAAAAAAAGTGTTTATAATGTATCAGGTAAAACTCTTTTTACAATAATCATTCTATGGACAATATTTACATTAGTGACCGAAGGTTTCAGTTTTGGCGGATATAAACAATCTATTAAAGAGAAGAAATATGACATGGATTATTCAATTATCGGATCTATATATAATTTAGTATCATTATTTGTAATGATAATTATCTGCGTTATCATAGTATA
>JACCDO010210882.1_pt1 | contig 21137 bp, 20 predicted proteins | sample 7446101 | NCBI WGS metagenome assembly JACCDO01 (sample SAMN15323440, study PRJNA562643) | freshwater metagenome | isolation source: river surface water | place: USA:Blue River Watershed | collected 2017-08-16
ATTGTGTAAAAAATTACAAAAATATGTATAGATATATTATACTATGTTCAAAATGGTTGATAATTTTTTGAATAATATTTATTCACAAGAAAAAACTGAATCTAATGAAAAAACTGAGCCACCAGAACAAGCAGAACCAGTAGAACCAGCAGAACTGGCAAAACCAGCAGAACCTGCAGAACTGACAAAACCAGCAGAACCAGTAGAACCTGCAAAAACTGTAGAATCGGTAGAAAAAAATGAAGTTGTTGGAAAACCATTTTTTTCGGGATTATTTGATTTTTTTACAAAACATTTAGCATGTTCAACGAATAAGGATGATGTAATTGCACCATCGAATAAACCAGTAGAACTAGAAACCCCAGAACCTACCGCAATTTAGGTAGAATGAAAAATAAAGCTCTCCATAAATAATGAAGTGTAAACAATATAAAAATCCTATTATATATATAGCAAAATGACTATACATATAATTACATCTACGTATAAAGACGAACATAAGCTAAAATGGTTAAATGGATTAGATAATAGGTTTATATATACGGTTTATAGAAAGAATGATAATTTATCTCCTGAACAAGAAAATAGAATATCGAATAACTTGATAGAAATACCAAATATTGGCCGATGCGATTATGCATTTTTATATCATATCATAAAAAATTATGATAAATTAGCAGATGTAAATGTATTTGTAAAAGCAAATTGGTATGAACATAAGATAAATTTTGGTTATTTATTGACAGAATGTCATCATTATGATTTTATGACGGTGGGAACCCATCCCGAATTAATTGATTGGGACAATCGAATAAAAGAAGATGATTTAACTGAAAATTATATGGATTGGTTAAAAGAATTTTTCCCAAACAATCATACAAATATGGGAAAACGCGGAGGATGGGGTCATGGTCCATGTTTCAGTGTGTCTAGAGAATTAATACGCCGCCATCCAATAGATGTATATATAAAACTAATTAATAAATTTTATCCAGCAGGTGGTTCATTTAAAACCGATTATATAAAATATAGGTACAAATCATTCAATGATTTAATTATCGATGTGGGACATCGCTATCACAATGAATTATTGCGTTTTTATAGAATGTTTTTTACACATGATTTACCAAACGGACATAAATTCAAAATATATCATGAAGATATACCAATGCCATAACAATTGCTGAAATAAAATAACATATAATAGTAAAAATATAAATATATAGCAAATATATATTTATATTTAGGATGGTTTCTTCGAAAATAAATAAGGAAGTGAATTATATTGAAAATAAAAATATAGATTTAGAAGATAAAGGATATCATTCTAACTTGTATGAAATATACATAGAGGATATACCGGTAATTATCGCGTTAGGTAAACAAAAATATACGTATCAATCTAAAAAAATATTATTTTATCCAATATATTTGATAATAAAAAATAAAATAAAGGCACAAATCGGTGTATATGAAATCGCGAGTGGTCAAGCATTAAATGTATTAGATGAAGACGGAGATATTGATTTGCATAAAATGGGAAAACCATTATTATATAGTTTTGTGAATGAAACATTTATTGAAAAAATTATACAAAATCAGGAAAAGGAACAAAAAAAAGAAGAGAAGAACGAAGAAATAAAAATATTAAAAAATGAATTGGAAGAAATAGATGTGATTGAAACTGACGAAAATGACGTAATTACATTAAAATTGCCACAAGATAAATTATCAAAAGAAAAAGAAAAAGCAGTTAAATTAACAAAGGATGGTATATTTGAAATAGATACACATATGAAACAACCAGCAATATTAAAAGAAGAAACGGAAGTAGATGCAATGAATATTAAAAAGGATTTCAAAAAATCGGCATCGAACAAATGGATAGAAAATTTTTTCAAAAACAATTATTACTCAATACTTCAAAATGATGGAGCCGGAGATTGTTTTTTCTATGTAGTTCGTGATGCATTCAAACAAATTGGACATGATACTACTGTTCAAAAATTGAGAGCATTATTAGCGAAAGAACTTACAGATGAAGTTTATCAAGAACATAAGAATTTATATTTAGGGTTTCAAAATGAGATAATCGAATTAGACAATGAATTGGTTGAAATGCAAAAAACAAATACTGAATATAAAAAACGTGTTAAGAAAACAGATTCTAAAGCTGAAAAAGAACAAATCATAGTTCAGGCAAAACAATTGCAAGAGGAGTATAAAAATAAAATGAAAGAAAAGAAAGAAGCGATTGCATTACAAAACGAATATGTAGGTTATATGAGTGATATAGATACGATTGATAAATTTAGAGCATACATACAAACCTCTCGATTTTGGGCAGATGCATGGGCCATATCAACATTGGAACGATTGTTGGAAGTAAAATTTATAATATTTTCACATGAATCATTTAAATCGGGAGATTTGGATGCAGTATTAAATTGCGGGGATTTTAATAAAAAATTAGAAGAATCGGGAGATTTTTCACCTAAATATTACATAATGACCACTTATACTGGAAATCACTATGAACTACTAACATATCATCATAAACGTATATTTACATTTAAAGAAATCCCATATGATATAAAAATATTAGTGATAAACAAATGTTTAGAAAAAAATTCCGGAATTTATTATTTGATTCAAGATTTTCGTAATTTGAAAGGACAATTAGGTTTAGACCCAGAGTTAGGTAGATTAGATGAGGAAGATGACGAAAGCGATTTATATGACTCTCATGTAATACTTAGATATCATTCTAACTCAAATGATAAACCATTTCCAGGGCAAGGTTTGGGAGAGAAAATTCCCAAGAATAAAATACAGAATTATACAATATTAGAAAAAAATGCGGATTGGAGAAGAAAATTACATGATACATGGAATAAAGGAATATTTGAATTAGATAATCATAGATGGGCATCGGTAGAACATTATGTCCAGGGTTCTAAATTTAAAAACGGGTTTCACGATTTTTATTTATTATTTTCATTAGATAGTGAAAGTGAATTTTGCGAAGACCCTAGTTTAGCTAAAATAGCGGGCGAGGGTGGTAAAAAGAATGGTAAATTATTACGTCCAAAAGAAACGAAAATAGATGCCGACTATCATTTGGGTCGTTATGAAAAAGAAAGAGAGGATGCAGTTTACGCTAAATTTTCACAAAACGAAGATTTAAAACAACTTCTACTATCTACCCATGATGCACTATTAAGTGAATATGTTCGACGCCAACCACGAAAACCGGATATAATACTAATGAATGTTCGTAGAAAATTGGCATAATTACGATGAGCAAAAGATAAATCCATAGTTTGTTAGAAATTCTTGTAATTTGTCGCGTTGTATTGGTTCATATTTAAATGAAATATTGTTTACAACCGGTTCTTCAAATTTATCTAATTTAAATATTTTATAATGGTTTAGAAATTCATCATAATCGGGAATATATTCAGTATTTTGTGATACCCATAGATGAAATGACATTTTTTTATTTTTTTTATTTTTCATATATTTTTTATATTGTGTGAATATCTTAATCGTTTCATGTATGGATGTATTATTGTGTATATTATAATCAGTGCCAGACATTACCATAATTTCACAAAATTCATCAAAAGTCATTTCTAAATCATGTAAAATAGCGGTAGTATCATAATAAATTACGGTGTGATTTAATAAACTTATATGTCTATATACGCGAGTGCACCCGTATACAAACATATCCATGTCGTCACTTAAACATCCCCATACTTTTTTTGACTTCACCAAATGTGCAATTAAATGGTCGGCTTCTCCGGTAGCAACGTAGTATTTTACACCATAATATTCCATTAATGTTTTTGCACTTTGAATGTCATCATTTGTAATAGAAACGAATTGGCGTTTCAACAAGTCCATTTCATGTTGCATTTTTTGTAATTCACCTATATCGGTAATCGATTCCATCATAGTTTTCATTTCTATATATTTAGATTCAGCTTCCACCTTATTTATTTTACGTTGATTCAACAATTCCCGTTTTTCGGCGGGTGGTTTTCCATCAAATATAAATATAGGAATAATAGAGTATTTACGAAATATTGAAATCAATAAATATAAGCTTTCAATGAGTGTATTTTCTGCAACAAATTTGTATAAATAAATACTCGTATCTATAACGATTGTTTTATGCCGGAGTTCATGTAAATGTAATTTGCGAATAGAAGATTTATTGGTATTATCGATGATGAACCGATTTAAATATTGTATTCCCATAAATTGATAGATTATTCTTGATGATAATAAATTATAATACCAACTTATCAATTTTGTGTAAAATAAAATAACGACATTATATATAATATCATATGAAAAATATAACGGTTACATTGAAATCATTCTTATACAAATATTTTAAAAAATCAAAAAAGAGTATAGATGATACGTTTCATTTATCAAATAGCTCTATACAATTTATAAAAAAAATATACGGTCATATAATAAAATCTCATTTAGAATGGTTGAAAATAGAATATATAAAAGAGATTAAATTTGATAATAAAGATACGTTTCCCAAAGGTAATCAATATGATGGAATACCAATAGAGATAAGAAATAAAATAGAATCAGTATCTCAAGAAACAAAAATATACGAGTTCGATATAAAATATCGTAAATTTCGTGTATTTTTTGTATATAATACAGATTCTCTCATTAGTGAAAAAGAAATAAGAGTATATTTACAAAAAATCTATATGTGGTTATACATTAGTAATATATATAGTCCAATCAATTGTGCAAAAAACTTGGACATCTATTTGTATTTGACCAATTTGAAAAAGGAATTACCTAGAATTGATTTAGAACCATTTGGTATGACTCATGCAAATACTGGTTATACATATTCTTGTATGGACAGTGATATAAAATCCTCTACATTGATTCAAAAAAATGGAGAGCAACCGATTGAATTGACGATATTCCGTGAAGAAGAATGGTTCAAGGTTTTTATACATGAAACATTTCATTGTATGGGTCTAGATTTTTCACATATGAATGATTATATGATAGAAGATAAAATGCATGAGTTTTTTCACGTAATAAATGCAACAAATATCCGTTTATATGAATCATATACCGAAGAATGTGCGGAATTAATCCATACTATATTTGTAGTTCATTTTTCATTGATAAATACGAAACATCTAATGGATATGGAATATACATACAAAAAAATAGAAGATGCAATTAAAATGGAATTATTCTTTTCATTGTTTCAAAAAGTAAAAATATTGGACCACTTTGGATTAAAATATTTTAATTTATATGACAATAGTAATATTTCGAGAGATATGTGTAAAAAATACAAAGAAAACACACCTATATTAGCATATTATATATTAAAACCAATCCAAATGTTCAATTTGAATAAATTTGTCGATTGGATAAACAAACACAATAAGGGTTTATTTCAATTTACACACAGTAAAGAGAATATCAATAACTATATATTATTTTTTAAAGAGAATTATGCAAATTCTTCGTATATAAGTATTTTAAAAAACATAGAAGAAGAATTTATAAAAATAAAGGATGATTTGAAATTACATACAGAATTAGAGACATTACGTATGACAATGTTAGAAACATAAAATGTATAATACATATATCATTATACATTTTTATAGGATGGATGAAATATATGAGCCGTTGAAATCTTCTGGTCCGGTGTGTGTTAGATTTATACTAACATCTAACCAAATATCTCCGCCAATTTTTATCCATCGATTACAAAATAACCAATCTTCTGATAAATAGTGATTATCTTCTACTCCACAATCGAATAGAGCATATGCATATTTATTTTGTTCGCCCGCTAAAAAATTACAATCATCAGTATATTTAGTAAACGGAAAAGCTAACATCATTTTTTCTAACATAGAGCGTTGCATTAACATAAATCCAGTAGCTAAATGTTTGACTCTAGTTAAATTGTTATCGATTTTTATGAATTTATCTATATAGTTAATATTGTAACGAAATAGTGAAGATTGAATAGTATTTATATCAGTCATTGTATTTTTTAATATTTGGTTACTGTCTTTTTTTTCTATCCATTTATCAATGATTCTATTATCATATCGTTTTGTTTCGGGGTTTAATAGTTTCTCCCACAAATACCGTTTGATAGGATATGCGCCCCCAACAAGCGGTTTGTCTGCTAAAACTAGTTTTAAAATACTAGCAGGATTCCAAGTAATATCACTGTCAATAAAAATAATATGAGTAGTTAACGGGTCGCTCATTGCTTTTGCAATTAAATTGTTTCGTGCGCGACATACTAAACTATCATTTTTACAAAATTCGACTTGAATTGGAAAATTAAAATCTCGAAATAGATTGAGTGTATTGATTAGACATTCTAAATATCCAATATGACACATACCACCATAACAAGGAGTTAATATATACAATTTTGGGTTTGTCTTTTCAACAAATTTTTTAACGCTTTCTTCAAATGACAATGAAGATTCGGCAGAATTTATATCAAGATAATGTATTTCATTATCACTTATTTTTTCTAGTTTACTATTGTTTTCTTGTTGTTGCTGCATTTATAAATAAAAATGTTTTTTATTTTTATTTATATTATTTATATTTTTATATAGTTTAATATTTTATATTTGTTTATTTTATTTTACAGTTTATAAAATGCTTTATCTACTACCTACTACTATTTTTTATAGTTTTTTTTAATTCTACTTTTATATTTAAGCAGTGGCAACAGGGGCCTTGATGAAGTGATGCTTCATGTATCTTTGTAAGTTGAAGTAAGTTAACTCATCATCGCGGTTAAGCTTTAATAATGCAGTTAAGTTTGAATCAGCGTGGATGATACGTCCGTTCTTCTCATCTTGTAATTTGTTGGCAAGGATGTATCTGTTGATTTCCTTACTAACTTCAGTTCTGGCCATTTCAGTGCCGACTGATTTTCCAAGGAACTTGGCAAGCTCATCACTGATGCGGGTTGGCTTGACAAATCCAGATGGTTGACGGTTACCGGTCTTTCTCTTGCGAGATGATGATTTTTGGGCGTTCTTTAATTCACGAGCAACTGCCTTTTCAAGGGTCTTGTAGTCACTCTTTAAGGTGGAGATTAAAGTGGTTAATTGTTGGATTTTAGCACCATACTCAGACATCTTTACTAATAAAGAGTTCTCGGCAGATTCGACTGCAACTGGTTCAGTTGCAACTGGGGCAGCAGCAACAGGGGCAGCGGCAACAGGTTCAGCAACCTTCTTTGATTTTTTGGAAGAAGCAGCTTGTTCAACTACTGGGGCAGGGGCGGCAACGGCTTTGGTTTCGGTCTTAGTTGTTCTTACCATTCTATGTAAGTATATACTATAATATGTTTCTTTTTTAAATGGTTTAACGCAAATATATATTTATTATAATATATTCCGCTGGATAGTCAATAATATATTCCTAAATATTTTTCAAAATTTCAATTTTACGCAAAAAAATACGCAAAAATCTAATATAACAAAGATTCATATAACCACATCATATTTTGTCTGGCTCGCATAGAAACTACAGTAAGTGCAGATAATACATGTAATGCACCTAATTTTTGAAATTCCGTATCAATACCGGTATATACAATATTTTCCATTACAGAAATACATATTTTTTTAAAATCTTCTACAGGTGCAGAAATATTGAGTGTTTGTATATCATTATTTAAAAATGGGTCATGTAAACTGGATATTTTCATTTTTACTTCATTCGACATTCTGCCTCTATAATACCATATATCGCGTAAATATCGAAAAAGTCGTATAACATCCCTTTTTTCTAAATCATTGAACCATGCACTTTGTGTATAATTGCCCAATAAATCAATTTCCATAAATAATTCTTGTATGCGTGTTTCTAATGGTTTCGCGCGGATTGTTTCCATTCTTTGGAACAAATATCTTTGTCGTGGTGTGAAATTTACGGCAAATGAATTCGACATATAATTTTGAATAATATTTCCAACAAATCGGTTTGTCATAGCAGCGGGTTGAACAATTGTATTTCGAACACTTTGGGGAAGAGTTCTGGTTCTTTGTACGGATTGAGGTTGAGATACGGGAGCATCTTCTGGTTTAAAATTTTCCGTGAATATAATTTTGCATAATTTATATAATGAAAACATTTCGTTCATATTTTTGAAATCAACATTTTCGCGATTGTATGGATTTATAATTTTTCCCTTTTGTTTGTAAAGGGCGATGAGAGATTTTATATTGAATCCATATATGAAGTTTTTAGCATCCGTATAACTATAAAATTCTTCGAATGGAATTTCATCTAATGGCTCTAATGTATAAAAATCGGTTTCGTTGACACATAATTTTCTATTTTTAAATGCTTGACCTCTTAATTTGAATGTTTTTTTAACTATATACCCCCTAAATAGTTTTTGTAAAAAAACAGCTTTTTTGCATCTAATAAAATGATTATGAATTCTCTCGATTAATTGCGGTTTACTACCCGAAACATGCAGTTTATTTTCTTTGGCAATTTTTTTGAGTTGTGGTATCTTGTATTTCGTAAGAGTAATCAAATTATTATAATTTATGTAATTTATAGATATATTTTCTTTGTCTTTTTCAGTTGGTTCGCATTCTGCTGTCTCTATCGGTTTAGAAAATACGTTCATAACTATATAATATATACTATATATGTATAATTTTTTATATATATTGTGTTGATAATAAATGTATATAACAAAATAATATCGCTATACTACTCAATAAAAATATCTCAAAATAACAGCATTTTCGAGTGTTTTTTAAAATATATTTGCAGAAAATTGATTTAAAGATAATACAACTATATATGTATTATACTCGTATAATATACAGATACACATTAAAATGTCCGCACCAAAACCAATCGTATTAACCGCAAGTGAATGGAGTCCATCCGCAATTAAATACATGGCACCAAAAATCAATGACCGTGGTGGAAAATCAATCAACATGATTAGTAAGCAAACCAATCGTTCATTACACATTTCAACACCATTGATGATGACTTGGGGTATTGCTGATTTTGTTGATGAAAAGGGTGAATCCGACGGTAAATATAGTATGTCATTAAATTTTCCAAACAGTGAATATGCAAATAAACAAACAAACGAATTTCTACAAAAATTAAAAGATTTTGAAAACCAAATATTAGATGATGCTGTTACAAACAGTGAATTATGGTGGGGTGAAGAGATGAGCCGTGAGGTTGCAAAACATACCTTCTTCCCATTCATTAAATACTCAAAAAATAAAGATACTAAAAAAATTGACTTAACTAAACCACCATCAATCAGGGCAAAGGTTCCATTCTATGATGGTAAATGGGCAGTTGAAATTTACGATACTAAACAAAACATGTTATTCCCTTGTGGAAATGAAAACCTTACACCACTCGATTTTGTTCCAAAGCAAAGTAATGTAGCATGTGTATTACAATGTGGAGGCATTTGGATTGGTGGAAAGGGATGGGGATTAACTTGGAAACTAATTCAATGTATCGTTAAGCCACGTGAAGTAGTTAGTGTATATGGAAAATGCCAAATTAAATTAACGGATGAAGACCGCGATACAATCGAAACTCAACAAATTGATGAAGAAGTCGAAGAAGATGCAGTCGAATCAAAATCAACTGTAGCTGCTGCTGCACCAACTTCTACTCAAGTGGATGATAGTGATGAAGAACAAGAAGAAGTTGAAGTAGCTGCACCAGTTCCAGTCGCACCAGAACCAGTTGTGAAAAAAGTCGTGAAAAAGGCACCGGCACCAATTGACACATCAGTCGAAGTCGAATCGGCTCCAGCACCAGAACCAGTCAAGAAGAAGGTAATCAAGAAAAAGGTATAAATAAAAAACGAATTAGCATTATAGATTATAGATATTATTTCCCTGTATTTTAGATAATAAAATATTTTTTATTGTATTATCTCTAGAAAATTGAACTACTTTTTTACAAAATAATAATATAACACAAAACAAACAACCAACAATTAAAAACGCAACAATGAACGCACCACAACAAACTATCAGTTTCTATATTCCAGTATTACCTACCGATATGGTTTTAAATAATAAACCATTATTCGATGAGGATAGTATGAAGGAATTTTTCGAAACAAAGAAGAAAATTGGCAAGGTATCACGTATTGATTATATCTCTAAGATGGGTAAAAACAATAACAAAATTGTATCTGCATTTGTTCATTTCGAAGAGATGTATGACAACAATTGCATTTACTTTGGTAAATTTCTAACTGATTTAAAACAAGGAATCATACCAGAAATTCAAGTAGGTGGTTATCATGAAGAGCCATATTATCATCGAATTACATCTACCACTAATACTAGAATAAACCGTTATTTCTCAATTCGATTAAACAAACGACCTATCCAAGAAGTAAAGGTTCCGGATTTGAATATTCATCAATTAATTGATAGTAACAAATTCATGGAAAATTTAATCGAAGAACAAAAATTAAAAATAGCTCAAATGGAAGCCGAAATGAATGAATTAAAAAATAAATTAAATGCAGTTACCGGAGCATCGAATCATGATTCAGCTACTATGACCGAAATGACTCTTGGTGAATTATTATAAAATCATAAAAAAATAAAAATAACAGCATTATGTAGTGCTGTTATTTTTAATGTATTTGCAAAATGAATTATTTTTTAAAGGTTTTATTGTGTTTTTTACGGTTATTTCTGGTTTTTCCACCAGTAAATCTTAAAAATGAATTAGCTTTACTGTCGTATTTTTTCAATTGTTTTATTAAACGACTTCTGTCTTTCATTAATTCTTTTAATTTATTTAACGCAACCATGTCAATAGTATTCGCGGTTAATGGTCTAGTAGTATTAATATCATTTTGAACTTTAGTTAATTCATCAAAGGTTTTTTTGATTTTTTCTTCGAACGATGATTTGCTTTCAAGACCAAACATTTATTTTATATATTATATAAATATTTTTAATAAACCTTTAAAAAAGTATTTTACTAAATTATTACTAAAGTATTTTACTAAATTATTACTAAAGTATTACTAAATTATTATAAATGTCTAATTCAACTATAGAATTTCATGCAAAAGGGTGTAAATGTGCAAAGATGTAATAATATTTATCAATAACTATATGGATAATAAAGTGGATTAATATAAGGACTTGCACCATAAATGTACGGGTTTATACCAGAACCATAAATATATGGTGTGTAATAAGATGGTCTATAATAAGGTAAACTATAAATAGATGGGACATATAACGATGAATCATCGATGCATTTAATACGATTATTCATTACGTTTTGTGCATATATATAATTATTTTTTGCTGCAACGTCATTCAATTCGGCATATTCATTTAATACACCATATAATCTATTTTCGACTCGCCAAGGATAAGCTCTTCTATAATAACTCATGAAGTTATATATAATAAATACATATTATTTCTAAATACATTTATAAACCATATATGGTCACAAAATGTATCTACAAAAACACAATTCTATTCTACTGTAACTACTTTTGCCAGATTTCTAGGATAATCCGGATTGTATCCATTTTTGAGAGCCAAATGATAGCTTATTAATTGTATATATATATTTGCTAGTAATCCACCAAATGTTTTGTTGCTCTCAATTTTCAATACATTTTCATAATAATCGGTATATTCATCACATACCACCAGTATATATGCATTTCTAGATTTAATCTCTTCGTATATATTCCGCGTTTTGTCTCTGTATAAATCATCAATATCAAACAATATGATGGGTAGATTCGGTTCAATTAGAGCAAATGGACCATGTTTGAGAGAAGATGAAGAACATCCTTCTGCATGTAAATACGCAATTTCTTTTAATTTTAATGCACCTTCTCTCGCAATCGCTTCATTTGGACCTTTTCCTAATAAAAATATAGAGGGTGTGTTTAAAAAATCTAGGTATTTATCAATAGTATCGGCATGTTCTAAAATACATTGTATTTGGTATGGTATATTTCGTAAATCATTCATAATTTTTCTCCTTTTTTCACTATGTGTTTTATTTTGTTGAGAGAACCATAATGCAATCATAGCCAATACAATACATTGATTGGTAAATGATTTGGTAGAGGCAACTGCTACTTCTCTTCCAGCATTCAAATATACTCCACAATCGGTTTCTCTCGCGATGAGAGAATCAACGGTGTTTACTACCCCAATTTTTATTAAATCATTATCTTTCGCAATTTGAATACATCTATGTAAATCCTTTGTTTCTCCCGATTGAGATAATAGTATAACGCCACTTTTACCTTTTTTAGGAATATCTTTGGTATTGAACTCTGCTCCATCGTATACACTAACTGTTTCAAATATATCGAGAGATTTAAATATATCGATGGCCCACAATCCAGCGTGATAAGATGTTCCGCAACCTAATAAAATAATGTGGTTTAATTCCATTAAATGAGAGCAATAACTATCAAAACCTCCTAATTTTACACAAATATCACTTTCAATACGACCTCCATTATTCATTGCTCTCACAACACTATCCGGCTGTTCATATATTTCTTTCAACATCCAATGTGAATAATTATTGGGAGATGTTTCTACGTTGCATAATTGTTTTTCCTTCATAGTATATCGGTGAATATCTTTATTGTATTTTATAGAGCTTCCTTCTTTGGATATTTCAATTAAATCGTGATTATTTAATACAATATATTTTTTGATGTGGTTACCAAAAGCGATTTGTTCAGAGGCCACAATAATATGTTCATCTTCAATTCCTAATAATAATGGAGAGCCATTACGTGTTATCCACATTTTATTAGGAAAATCACGATGTATAATAACTAATGCCCATGTTCCTAATAACAAGTTCAATGTTTCGCGGATTGCATCTTCCATACGATAATTTAAATCCAAATATTTTCCAATCAAAACTGCAATGATTTCGGTATCGGTATGAGAGCGAAATGTATATCCTTCCTCTAATAATTTGGTTTTTAATTCTTGAAAATTTTCGATAATTCCGTTATGAACCAAACTAATACGATTTTTTTCATCATTATGTGGATGTGCATTTTCATCCGTTTTTCCACCATGTGTTGCCCACCGGGTATGACCAATACCAATATTCGTGTGATAATTCATTTCTCTCATTTTATCTTCAACGCGATGAATCGAATCATTTGTATAATATGAGGAGGCGAATTTGATAGAATGTATTTCTCCATTGACAATGGATGATATCCCAACTGAATCATATCCTCTGTTCTGTAATAATTTTAAACCTTGTATTACATATTCACAAAAAAAATTCGACCCTAAATATCCAACAATACCACACATAATAAAGATGATAATGTAGTTTTTTTATTATCTTATAATGCTAAAATAATTTATTCAACAATCGTCAAATTCATATAATACGGCATTTTCTATTGTTGGAAATCTACAATATCCTGATACAAAACCAATATAACAGTTGTTTAATTTTTGTTCAACAAGTTTATTCGTATATTTGTATTTGGCATTATTGTAATAATAATGATATCCAGAGACGATTGCACCAAACCCGTTATCATTTGTAATACTTGCAGGTTCATATGAAGAATCGTTATTTTTATATATTATAATTGCATTTACTACATCACATACATCGGTTACGCGTTTTCCAGAAACATATATTTTGGTTTCATAATAGATAGAATATTCAATGAGTTGTTTAGCGGGTTCGCTTGATTTATTTATAGGAATTTTAAATGTAAATGCTTCTATTGTTTTCATACCGCTATCTTCGTGATATATTTGAATCGTATTTTTTATAATTGGATTACTTATTTTGTATAAAATTATAGAATTCAAATCAGTTTGTTCATTTTGTTCATTCAAATCAAATATTGTATTCATTTTTGTTTTGATATAATATATATCAACAAATTAAAAATTCAATTTTATACATATATATTATAGAATGAATCTTCCGTTTCTATTATTTATCTCTATGATACCATGTAACGTTGCTGCAATAATATATGTGTTTGCCTATTCATGGAAAGGAGGATATTGTTATACTACAAATCCGGATTATCCCGGTTGTTTAGAGCCAAAAGAATATTGGAAATATAATTTAACAATACATGGACTTTGGCCACAATATGATACGAATGGTTATCCGTCATATTGTTCAACTGAATCATTTGATACCAATGTCCCCAATGAAATCGGCTGGGAGACAATGACTACTTATTTTCCAGATATGAACTACGCTGAAACCAGTCCGGATTATGATTCATTTTGGGAACATGAATGGGATAAACACGGTACATGTTCTGGTTTAGAACAATATGATTATTTTCAACAAACTATAAATTTGGCAAAATCATATGTTACGCCAGAGATAATCCATAAATATATAAATACGACCTCTTCACTAAATGCTGACGATTTGAGAGATGCGTTTGGAGGAGAATCGTATGTTGCATTGAAATGTGATAATTCAAATATATTTACAGAGGCATATACATGCTGGAGTCAAAATGATATAGTTCAAATGGAATGTCCATCGTCTGTATTGAGTGAAGATACGTGTAAAAGTAAATATATCGCTATATATTCACTGTAAGGTTCCTGTGTAAAAAATGAAATAGCCAGCGTTCGCCATTTCATTTTTTATTTTTATTTTGTTTTTATTTGTTTTTATACCATATCTAGTTGTGGTTCTACTGCAATTTCAACATGAGATGGGTTATCCATTTCGTCGAATGAAAACATTTTTTTAGCAGGATTGATTACTGGACTAAATACATTATACAAATTATTTAGTCCTCGTTCAATACGATTGTCAGTAACTTTGTCAAATAAGATATCTGGAAAATCACTAACCACGTGAATTGATTCTTGGTCAAATTTAGTATTTTTATCTATATATTTTTTTACGTTCCAATAAGTGATTGATTCGGGGTCTTTATAAATTTTTATAATTTCTCCATTATTGAGTTTTTCATGTAAATCCATCATGGATTTGGTTGGATTATTCATATAGTTGAAATGAACAACGGTAAAATCGTCGTATATAACAATATCATAAATGCTTCCCAATTTTGCTTTATCTACCCAATACCATACATTGTTTTTCGAATATGAAAATTCGACATTTTGTATAATAATACTAGGAGGTTGGTAATTATATTCTGCGCTTTCTACGTAAGACATTGTTAGTTTATTCTGTTTATTTTATATAGTAATATGAAATAAACACTTCAATTTTCTAGAAAAAGTGTAAAATGTAAATATACATCGGCCCGTTTAGATATATCATATATATTATCAATATTCATGATTGATATTCCTTCTTTTGGTAAAATAAGTTGTTGGTTCTCTTTTAATTTCAAATCTTCCGTAAAAAATGAAAACTTCTTTTTTCCCATTTCAAATTCTATTGTAGTTTTACCCCAAATATCTCTCAAATTATATGTGATATATACATGTATGTTGTTATATGGGTCAATCGTTACATTATCTGGCAATATGGGAATACATTTTATATATAAATCATTTCCGGCATTATCATATATTAATTCATGATGCCATAGAGGAATATAATAGGTCGATTCATTTTCGGTTAATTTATATAAATTGTTTTCAAATAAATCTTCTAAAAATGGGTTTAAAATAATACATTCATCGCCTTTAATTTTACTAGAAATCAATATTTCCAATCTTCCTAAAAATCCCTCTGAAAAATGAAAAACCTCTTTATATTTAAAAAATAAATCTGCGATTTTGATGATTACGCGTTTATCCATTTTTTCTAATAATTCATATGCTTTATTTTCACAACTATTTGCAATTTTGTTAACAATCATGTAGAACAATTTTGTTTTGATGTCTTGATATTGAATATCGTTACCCATGACATTTTGTAAAAACGAAAATAGAATATTGACATATGTATTTTTTGACAAATTATTTTTATCGTCATGAATATCTTGGTCTAAATAATTCAATAAATATTCATATGCACTATTTATTTCAATAAATTTATTTGCGGCATCAGGTGATTTGTTTTTATCTGGATGATAGAGTAGAGCTTTTCTGCGATATTGTTTTTTTAATATTTCAACCGAAACTTCATTATTTTCAATTTCTAATATAGAACATGCTTTATAATAATTCATACAGGAGGTTCCGTTTGTATTTTAGTTATAATATAATAGAAAATATTCTCTAAATGATAAATTGGTCTATAATTATTATTATAGTGTTTGAGAAATAAATGCATTTTATCTAAAATGGAATGAATGTCGTCCTTTGCAATTTTATTGTGGTGAATAAAATAGTGTAGCACATGCCATATACATTCTACTACATCTAGATTATAAATCAATATATCATACAAATCATCCCGAAATTTTATAAATGACAGTTGTTGTGAATTCATTTCCATATTATGAATAATATTATTGCATATTGTATTGAAATTGTCTTTTGGTAATTCATCCAGATTTTTTATCATATTAAACGATTTCATTTCCTTTGTATTAATAATAAATGAATTATCAATGCTATTCATAATTTTATGTATATTTTCCTTGTTAATATTGTTATTATGTTTATAATTGTGGATACGTTTTAAAAAAGAAATGTTTTTATCATTTGATGAAAATCCAATATTCATATATTCAAATTTACTAGGTCGAGAGATAGAGATAATTTTGCACGCGTTTACAATATTATTTGGTATAAAACTAATATGTTCGGTTAATAAAATGAATTTGATTTGAATATGAGAGCTGGGGTGATTGTATTGTTGAATATAACTATAAAAAATTTCTAATAGTTCATTGTGTATCATGTGAAAATTTTTACATACAATAATTCCTATTTTATCCGTTTTCACGGAGACAATGTCTACAATTTGAAAAAATATTTCATGCATAAGTAATTTTGAGTTACATCCAAGTAATGAAATATCTATTTCGTAATGTATGTCGCTAATGTGATATATATATGATTGTTTATCTGTTTGGCACGTTATTTTTTTTTCATATTTAAGTTCACTTGGACTATATTTTTTTAATAAATATAGAGCTTGTGAATATTTACCTATACCGGATGCTCCATATATGATGAGGTTATCAAACTGTTGTAATTTTTTTGGAAATGCATTAAATATTGGTTTTAATTCCGGATGAATATTATGTATATCTACCGCGTGAATATATTCTTCATAATGACTTTCATAAAATTTCATAATTATATGATAACCAAATATTATTTTAAACCTTTTTTACCGAATATACAAAAATATTACAAAATTGAACTATTTATATTTTATTTTGATAATAGTAATCAAACTATCAACATACCAATAATAAAAATGAATACCGTCGCGCAAAATATACCAACAAAAAAACAACAAAAAACCGAATTAGCAAAACATATTAAAAAACATTTATTAAAAAACAAATCATATTTTTGTAGATCAGTGTGTATAGATGGAATATATTGTTATCCAGTCATATATGGAAATAAATATAAAATAGTTAATTTTGAATCGATTCATATCAGTTGTATTGTAAAAAAGGGGAATTCGAGTATAAAACAAAAATATTCATTATTATACCAAAAATATAATACGATAGAAGGTGCATTGGATTTAATTGAAAAAGTAGCGGCTACGTATAAAATATACAATGGTGATTTAGTAAGTGATGAATCATATAAAACGTTTAAATTGGAAGAGTCAATATTACCCTATACTAGTGAACAAACATGTTGTATATGTGCAGAAAATACAATCGATATGACTGTTTGCAAACATTACATATGTTTACATTGTCGTGAAAAATGTATATTGAATGAACAATTCGATTGTCCAATGTGTCGTAAAGAAGAAATCATCAACATCTATTGTATAGAAAACAATTTAATAAACAATAGTGTATATCATATCTTACAATATGCATTTGAATATGAATATTCTAAAAATAATACCGCTATATTAGTTGATTTTGACGACGAACCCGATACTACATCCATTGGGGATGTAAACGAGGATGATGGAGTTGAAAATGATACCACGGCCATTATAGATGTAAATGAGGAAGATGATGAGGACAATGAAACAATTGAAATTATGATAGACAGAATGCCTGATTATACAATTCGAGAACAATTAGAAGAAGGTGAAATAGATGAAACGGATGATGTAAATTAAAACAAAACAAAACAAAACAAAACAAAAATAATAAAAATATGAGCGTAATATTGTGCACATATTTTTATTTTAGGTGACGTGTAATCAACATTAATTTATTTGACGAATATATCAAATAACATGAAACGACTAGAGGATATAACACTAATAATATTTTGAAGATTTCGAATGTATTAAAAATTTTATCTAAATTAATGATTGGCTGGTCTTTTGGTAAAATAAATAGAAGAAATAAAAATACCCATAAAACAACAATAACAGATATAAATAGGGATTTGAATCGTTCAATCATTTTTCTATTTTTTTTTGATACTATTAATTTATCGCTACCTTTATTTTTTGTAAATGTATAGATTCTCATGATAGCAGTTAAAAATAGAGTAGATGCTACAATATTGAAACAGAATATAATACTTAATATAAGAAGAATTTGTGGATTATTATTGTTCAAAAAATCGTATAAATCTTTTCCACAAAAAATAGAGGCAATAATATTTATAAAAAATAATAATAATATACCGATTACTTCGCTATTTTTATTATACAATGCAGAAAATGAAATAATATAAATTATAATAAAAAAAATGTAAAAGCTATAACTACACTTGTCTTTATCCATATTTTGACTATATTTATAATATAATTATATTATTTATTTGTTGATATAAGTAGAAACTATCCATTCTATCATTTTATCACAATCGCTGGTTGCATAATTTTTTTTATATTTTCCAATACTGAAAAAAGCCGGCGTTTTCATTCCAGTTGTTTGATAAAATACATATGGTCCAAATTTTCCTTTACGGATACTGATATCACTATTTAATACACGTAATATATTTTTATTTGCGATTTGTGGAGGAGCACGGGGTTTATCACCGGGATTCGGTGGATTTTTAATTTCATCCATAAGATTTACTACATCGCTTAAAGTAATCTCATTTAATTCTTTTTTGATACTTTTTACACTTTGTCTCTTGTCTCCCCATTGAACATATGGCCCAAATTTGCCGGATTTCAAATAGATATCTTCATCTTCATATTTTCCTAAATAATCATTTTTAATTTCTATTAAATCATCGAATGTATATTCTTTATTTTTAAGCTTGATAATATCTATTTTCATATTTTTCTTCACATTTTTATATTCAATTTCACCATTCTCTAAATGTCGGTAGAGAGATGCGCCGAATTTATGAAAGATTAATTCATATTCATCATCTATTTGATACGTTTTCTTTTTTAAGTTGGTGAGAGGTTTCGATAATCGAGCGATATCATCTTTGCATTTTTGACAAATAGCATGCCATGGCTCGCTTGATTCCAATAATTCGAGAGGAGTATTGGATATTTTATCTAATTCTTCTTCCATATTACGAGTATATTCGTATGAAAATAATTCATCAAAATGTTCTATTAAAAATTCAATCACGATAATTCCAATCGGTTGTATGATTAATTTATCTTTTTCGTTTCCAAATATTTTCTCTTTTTTGTAGGTTTCAATGGTTTTGTCAGTTAACCTATAATCGGTATATTGAATGAGTTCTCCTGCAATATCACATTTTTTGACATATCCTCTATCTTGTATAGTTGTTATAATGGTCGAATAAGTGGATGGTCGTCCTATACCGAGTTCTACTAATTTTTTAATGAGAGATGCTTCAGTATAATTAAAATCCCTGTTTTGTATAGAGATAGAGGTATCAATGCTATTGTATTGAACCGGTTGGTCGCTTTTGCAAATGGATTGAAAAAACATTAATAATCCAGAGCCACTATTTTGTTCATTGGTGATTTCATCTTTTTCCACATTCTTTTTCCACCCTAAAAATATGGGTATTTCAACTGTATAGCTATATTTATGTTCGTCTGGTGCAGAAATAGAGGCGGTGGTGCATTGAAATATAGCGTTTGCCATACAACTATGTATTGTATTATTCCAAATCAAATGATATAACGATTTCATTTTTTCATTTTTACAATTGATAAAAGGTTTTTCAATATGCACTACACGAATCGCTTCGTGAGGATTCGAATCGTTGGTATTTATTAAATTTGAAAAATCGCCTAAATATCTGGGGTCTTCCCATTTATTTAGAATGTATTTTTTGGCATTTTCTAAAAATTCTTCACAATATTTTTTCCCTTCGGTTCGAATATAGGTGATATATCCTTCTTGATAGAGTTGTTGTGCTAATTTCATAGTTTCTTTAATCGAAATATGTAAGGTATTGCTAGCGGATTGAATCAAAGAAGCTGTATTAAATGGTTCGGGAGAATGGCGAACACTTTCAATAGTATTTCCTAAAGTTAATTTGTGAGAGAATGTTTTTGTTTTTTCTAAAAAATCGAGTATATTTTCTTGACAATCATATTCGTAGTTTAATTGGAAAAGAATATTTTTGCTAAAGAAGTTGCCGGTTATTTTGTATTTTGTTTCTATATTTCCGGTATTGAGTTTTTCATTATCATATATTAATCTTAATGCAGGGGTTTGACATCTGCCGGCTGACAAACTATTGTTTTTATCATTATAGATAAATTTCCATAAAAAAGGAGAGATTTTATGTCCAATAAAAATATCAACAATAAGTCGTGCATGTTGAGAGAGAACAAGTGGTTTGTTAATAGGAACTGGATTTTCGATGGCACGTAAAACGGCTTCTTTTGTAATTTCATTGAATACTATACGTTTCCCCTGTGGACATATAAGAGAAAGTTGATGAGAGAAAGATTCGCCATCGCGGTCGGTGTCGGTAGCGAAGAAGATGTGAATGAAGTGATAGAAGCGTGTAGCGAATATAGCGAAAGGTTTAGTATAGAAGTGAATAAAGAAAGAAGAAGAGATG
>JACCDO011363818.1_pt1 | contig 21135 bp, 21 predicted proteins | sample 7446101 | NCBI WGS metagenome assembly JACCDO01 (sample SAMN15323440, study PRJNA562643) | freshwater metagenome | isolation source: river surface water | place: USA:Blue River Watershed | collected 2017-08-16
ACCAAGAGACACTTTACAATGTAGTTCTCCAGACGCACGGAAAGATGACTGTTAACAACATGATTGTAGAAACACTGGATCCTGAGTTTCTGTTGGCAAAATTATTTATAGCTATGAAAGGAATGCCGCAGAACCAAAGAGACAATTTGACATCGATGTACAATAATTACGTCAAGTATTTGTTGGCCCATGACATATGCAGAGAGATACGTCAAAAATAGAAGACAAACCAGGTTGAGTTTGTTTTTTTGTTTTTTGTTTTTCCGTTAATTTCAGCAGGGTTAATTTACTTTAATTTTTATTGCTTTTATATTTATAATGTCGATAATCCTATCAAATATCACACCAAATAATGGTTCAGCATCTATAAGTTGTCTTTTAACAAGTAATAAAGCTCTACCGATGACTGTAGAATTTTGGTTTAATATTACATTAAATGGTGTTCTACCGCTAACTGAACTCCCGCTTTTGTTTACGGCATCACAAACATCAGGATTTTATTTGTTGCTTACCTTTTCCGCTTATTTGAGTCCTATGTTATTATACATACAAGCTTCCGACAACAGGTTGTATCCATTAGACGAGAATTTTTCGTATAATCAGTGGTATCACTTTGCTATGGTTTATACACAGGGAAACGTTAAAATATATAAAAACGGTGAGCTAAAACATTCGGTTAATAATGCAGAAATTACGGAAGCCCCGTATAATTTAACATTTGGAACATCAACATTTAGCATTTTAAGTCTTTATAACATTCAAGTTTCTCGTACAGAAAAATATGCTGGTTCGTTTACACCGTCTAAAGCTTTGCCGTTTGACATGAATATATACAGTATTGTGGCTTACGCTCTATTTGGAACCACGGTAATTGAAGGAGGACAGCTGGTCAAAACTACAGGTTATCAGACTGTCGTCGGAACTCAAAAATCCGGAGTCAACTTTACCAATGTCGCTATAAGTGAATCTGTTCCGCCTGGTGCTTCTGTTGCTGAGGCTACTATATGTTTTGTAACAGGAACGCCAGTCCTAACGGACAATGAAGGATACGTTCCAATCAACGAATTAATTCCAGATCATCACAGAATAAATGGCGAAACAGTTCTTGCCGTAACGGAAACGGTAACGCCAGAAAGTCATTTAGTGCTAATTGCTGCCGGAGCATTGGCTCCTGGTGTTCCTTGTCTGGATACCAAAGTATCTATAAATCACAAAATTTTAACAGCTGACGGAGATATGACTGAAGCAGGAAAATTATTGGGTACAGGTGTTCATCTCATAGATTATAACCAAGAGACACTTTACAATGTAGTTCTTCCTATCCACGGAAAGATGACTGTTAACAACATGATTGTAGAAACACTGGATCCTGAGTTTCTGTTGGCGAAATTATTTATCGCTATGAAAAATATACCACAGGACCAAAGAGACAATTTGACATCGATGTACAATAATTACGTCAAGTATCTGTTGGCGGGTGTTTAAATTAATTCGTCCACGAGCCTTCTGACATCTGTCGCGCGATTTCACCTTCTACGTCCGGTGGCTGCCAACCTGCTGGCTTAATTACCTTGCCGTCGGTTTCGCGGCGAATAAACTTACCTGTAGCAGGGTCACGCTTCGCCATGTTTGCGCGGTGAACTACGTCAAAAATAGAAGACAAATTTACACCGTGTTGAGCCGCAACATTAAGGCTGTAATACCAAGAATCAATCAGAGCGTCAAATTGTGCCGCAATTGTGTCTGTTGGCGTATCGTATGTAAAATTGTTACACTTGTCGCGCGAGGTTAAGCATTCGAGCATAAACTCGTCGCGATCTTCAGGTGTGGGACAAACAGTACATGCCAGCTCGTCTAACTCGCTGATAATCATACGGATGATGAACTTGGCCTTTTCACGTGACATTGGAACAGGATGCGAAGGACATGGCTTGCCTGTAGAACCCTCTGTGAACTCTTTAACTGCGTGAGCGTTGTTAGTTTCGGACATTTTTATAAATCGTATTTTATCAATTTTTAAATTTGAATTTTAAATTTTTGAATATATGACAAGTACTACTGAAATAACAGAGCTTCTGGGATGCCAAAAACTCACAGAATATAGTTCAAATCATAAAGGCGGTCGTATGTTTATTTTTAGCGACGATGATATTAGACAAACGATCATTCATATTAGCCCGGCTGGAGAAAATATGTATGAAATTGTTGTACGTGAAGACTACGGGAATATATGTAATGGATTAGCATACGGAAATATCAGATTTTCGTCCAACGGAGAAGTTTATGTCAATGAAATATTAAACGGGCCTCTTATCGACAAATATGAATCAGAATTTATACTATTTCCTGATCATTACATACATTTATTCTCCGACAGTTTAACTGTACGGTTGAAATAATTCCCCAGACAATACTTCGGCTCAACAGCTTGTAGATGCTACTTATCTTTGTTTTTTAAAATAAAGATCTTACTTCGGCTCTGTTACGTTAATATATATGTATATATGTAGGAGGGGGCTAAGGGGGAACCTAGGTTCCCCCCCAAAATTGAAAACAGTGAATTAAAATAAAAAGACATCCATTCATCCATGGCGACCAAATCTCAACAGCAATCTCAACCGCAACAGCAAGCTCAACCGCAACAGCAAGCTCAACCGCAACCGCAAACTATTCGTCTCTCTGAAGTTCTAGAGAAGCAGGCAGTGCTCAACATCGGTACAGCAGGACACGTAGCTCACGGAAAATCTACACTGGTTAAAAAGCTCACCGGTGTAGCAACACAACGATTTAAATCAGAAAAGGAGCGCAACATTACTATTCGTCTCGGTTACGCAGACGCCAAAATTTACCGTAATCAAGTTACAGGCGATATCGAAACAAACATTGTTAGTCTCACGAAAAAATTTCCGATTCATCACGTTAGTTTTGTAGACTGTCCTGGTCACGAGTTGTACATGGCTACTATGGTCAGTGGGTCTCAAGTCATGGACTATTGTGTAGTTGTAGTTGCCGCTAACGAGGTTATTCCTCAGCCACAGACGTTTGAGCATCTTATGGCTCTGGACTACAGCGGGCTTCCTCAAACAAAGATGATTTATCTAGTTAACAAACTTGATCTTTTGAAACCCAAGCGCGCCGAAGAAGTCATCAAGGAGTTGCGTGAATTTTTGACGCGTGAATTTCCTTATACTGAAGCGGATCCCAGCGGCCATCTTATTTATCCAGTTTCTGCCGCTACAGGCGATAATGTAAACCATGTTCTTCGTCATATTGTAAGTTTGCCTGTATCTCCAAAACTAGTTAACAAGCCTGCCAGGATGTTTATTGTTCGGTCATACAACGCTAACAAACCAAGTACGCCTATCGAAGAGATGGTCGGCGGTATTGCCGGCGGGTCTATTGTTCAGGGCGTTTTGTCTGTAGGAGATAAAGTAGAGATCCGTCCAGGGGTAATTAATATGGTTAAAGGAAAGCGCGTTATCCAACCATTGATTGCGACCGTTGAAACCTTGCGTAGTGATACAGACGAACTCCAAGTTGCCGTTCCAGGCGGGCTTATTGGAGTCGGACTGTCAATCTACTCGGGCTTAACAAACGATGATCGCCTGAAGGGGCAGATTCTGGGTCATATCGGAACGCTTCCCGAAATGTTCGATGTCATCGAGGGCCGATACAGATTGATTAAAGATCGTGCCTTACCCGAAGTCAATGGACGCGTTAACGTTATTGTCAACGGTGTTATGAATGTAGAGGCTACTATTAACAAAATCAAAGTAAGCAAGAAAGAGGGTCGCGGAGATATCCAGTTAACATTGTCGTCGCCCGTAGTTATCGATCTTGATAGCAGCGAAGATGACGATGGCGCTGAACCAACAGCTCGTCTGGCCATTATGTTTGACAACAAGTTGATCGCGGCATTGACAGTTAAACGCGCGACATTGTCATTGCCTATTCATTATCCCGAGGATGCTGATCTTAACTGGAAGCCTAAAACTTATGAAATTGTAAACGATATGGCTCAGCCGCTGGAGACGCCTGTGAAGCCAGACATAAAGACGTTGTTGGCAGGAATCAGGTACACTAAAGGTCAGTGTAAACGCGAAGCCATACCTGTACCAAACATTACGATTATTAATACGTGTAGTTACATTCACGAGAAGGAATTTAATCAGATGCTGACAGCAATTACTCACGAAGATTCAACCGTTCGTAACAAGGTAGACATGAAGCAAGTCTTGATCGATAACATTGCCGTTCAATTGGCGAACTCGTCCCCGCGATTTAATGGCGAGGGGAATTTAACTATGAACGGGCGTTTCAAGCAGAGTAAAATCAGGCAGTTTCTGAAGGACTTCGAGAATAAAATCATGACTTGTCCAAGCTGCACAAGTACGGCGAGCGTGCTTTATCGCGATCGCAGCGGTGTAATTACGCGCCGCTGCACAGTCTGTAACATCGACACATTCTTGGTAAGTCTGAACATGAGCCAACTGATGGAAATCTAGAGGAGGGGAACCTAGGTTCCCCTTTAACCCCTCCTATTTGGAAACATACTTGAAAATTATTTACTTTGGACACATGGCTCCTCGTGGATGTATTTGTAAAAACAAAGATACATGGTCTCTTATACTTGAAAATTATTTACTTTGGAAACATGATCCCTCGTACTTGAAAATTACAAATAGGAGGGGGCTAGGGGGAACCTAGGTTCCCCCCCAAAATTGAATAAAAATTAATAAATACAAAATCATCATGCCTATTATATTTGATCCCTGTTATCCTGTGACATTAAAAGGTCATCTCGTATGTTTCCCTGCTATTTCACAGAAGGCGCCGACAGACGACGATCCTTCATTTATGAAAGAAATTTACGAAAAGTACCCTGCTGCTAATTATTATACTCAGCACGCTGCTGCCGCCACATCTCGTGGTAAACCAGGGTTTTATACAATTCATTCAGTTGGAGGCGAAGGCAACGGAGTTATTAATATGTTTATTCGTCTGTATACCGGAAATCGCGCCTTGTCTAATGACAATCTTGGGTTGCGAGTTAAATATTTCAAATCTTGTACAGAGAGCCTTGTGAGCTGCAAATCGATTACAGAGTTACATTTCACGTTCCCTTGTAAATCAAGCGAAGATCTGAAGGATTACATTCAGATCTTAGAGGATTTTTTGGCAACATATAAACTAAATAACGCGGTTGAACTGACGATAGTTATCCACCACGAAGAACCCAAAGGTCGCCATTCAATCGTAAAAAAGAAGGCTGTTGCGCCTATAACTGAATCTTCGACTGACATATCTGGATCGGGATCGGGATCTGTATCGGGATCAAATTTAACGTCAAATATTTTTCGGTTGGTTTGTGACGATTCGCAAATTAACGAACAATCTCTGTTCGAGATTGATTTTGTCAGGTATGTTATCGCGAGTTAAATTTAAAATTTTAAATTTAAAATTAAATAAAATTAATTAATTAATGAGTATTTCTAGCATTTGTACATGTGTCACGTGTTATTATCCTGTCAAAAATAAACACAGTGATAAATTTAATTCATGGTTCACACGTACTTTGAACGTTAACTGCCCGTATGTATTTTTTACAAACGCCGCGAATATCGACTTTGTAAAAAAATTCAGAGAAGGGTTGCCTACTTATTACATTATTTTAGAACTCGAAGACTTTGAGACGTCGAAATATCGCAACCTAATAGTAACAGACGAAATCCATTGCCCAAGCATCGAGTTAAACATGATTTGGAATGAAAAAATTTTTATGATGGAGCGTGCCTCTGAAGTGAACCCATTTAATTCAGAATGGTTCAACTGGATGGATGCGGGCATATGTATATTTCGCAACGAGGCTCCGTCGAGCAGACCATTAAATCCGTCTTCGTTTCACGGACTTCCAAAAAATAAAATTATTTATTCGTCGTCAGAACCGTACGACGAAACATTGGTGTCCGCGTCTTCTTACTATCATCATGTAAGCGGCTGTTACATGGCTCATCGTGATATTTTATCAAGTTTCGCCTGGGTCTACAGAAATTATTTAAATTTTCTAATGTCAAGAGACAACATATGGACAGATCAAGTTATACTGACACATATTTATAAAGATGCCCCAGGTATGTTTTTCGAATGGTTTAACGGATATGGTGAAATAGCTAAACATTTGTTTGCGGCATCCCAAGAAGAGAAAAAATGAATAATATTATATTTAAATCGTATTAAAGCCTTCCGCTATTATAAAGTATAATATGTCAGCCAAGAACGCCCCTGCTAAGAAGGTTAACGCCGCCACGAAGCCCAAGATTGCCGAGCCAGTTGTCGCCGCACCGGTCCCAGAGCCGGTTGCCGTCGCCACCCCTGTTGTTGATGCCGCTAAGGCCGCTGCGCCCAAGAAGCGTACTGCTGCCGCCAAGGCTTCGCCGGCTGCTGCCACCCCAGTTGTTGAGGCTGCGCCTGCCGCTGCTGAGGCCGCTGCGCCTCTTGCCGAGGATGCCGATTCGGCACGCCCCAAGCTCCGTGCTTACAATGATGTTTTCGCCGAGATCAATGCCTCTATCAACGAGGCCTACAATCTCCTCCAGGCCGCCAAGCGCAGCCTCAAGAGCCTTCAGTCGGCCCACAACCGCGAGGTCAACAATAACACAAAGACCCGCGAGTGCGCTACACGCACGCCTACAATCGTTTTTGACCAGCAGCTGGTTAACTATTTCCGCAAGCGCCTCCCGGCTAACCTCCTGACGGTTAACCGCAAGGGCGAGCACGTCGATCTGTCGAAGCTCGATACCGAGACCCGTGTTCACCGCACGGACGTAACGCAGCTTTACACTGCTGTCTTCAAGCACCATAAGATGCAGGACCCAGAGGACCGTCGCAAGGTTCTCTACAGCCAGGACAAGGAGCTTGTTGAGCTTCTGACGTCGGGCTCGGCTCCTGGTATCGCCGATGATATCAAGAAGATCAAGGACGGCAGCTACAAGCTTACGATCTTTAACATCCAGCGCTTCACCAACCACCACCTCGGCAAGGTTGATCTCCCTGAGTCGGCTGCCGTAGCTACGGCGTAAATATTTAAAATAAAATAAAATTAATTATTAAATTTCGGATTAACTAAATTTAATAATTTTTTCTATTGTAAAATTATAATGGAACAAACACTAATTCAGTTTAGTTTTACTTTGCTTAACCAGATTAAGCTTTTTCACTGGGCTACAAAGAGCTATGCTGCTCACAAGGCCCTTGGGGACCTTCATGACCTTCTTTCGGATTCTGTAGATGATCTCGTAGAAAGCTATGTCGGGTCTGCTGGAAGACAACCGTTAGGATCATTTGAGGTCCAATCTGTTGCTACATCCGATTTAAAGCAGACTATCCCGTTTCTGAAAAGTGCCCTGACAAGCCTCCGTCGTATGCGCACAGAGATCAAGGCATCGGAATTACAGAACAAAATCGACGAAATGCTCGGTGCCATCGACAAGACATTCTACCTGCTGAATTTGAGCTAATTTTAACCGATTTTAACTGATTGGCTCAGTTGAAGCTTTATAAGATACTAAAACGCCGTAACACAATGTACGCTAAATATAAATATCTAAACATTATTGCGAGAACAAGATGCGTTAATCGCGTTAAGTGATCTTTGTTTGCCGTTGTTATTAAGGCAAGAGTAATAGCAATGATAGAAGCAATAATATCTATGAGATAAAATATGTAATCTGATGTGCTTTGTTTCTTTTTTTGTCTGCGTATCGGTTTCCGTTTAGGCTTGGAGCTTGATGGAGCTGGTCCACATTTATATGTTGAAGGCGATGAAGCGACTGGTACAGGAACCGCAGTAACAGGAGATGGTTTCACCGGCGGTTGTGAAACAGGAGGAGAAACTGGCGCCGGTGAAACCGGCGATGGTGAAGCAGGAGGAGCAACGGGTACCTGTGGGATCGGCATAGCATTATTGACTTTAGAACACCAATGCTCTGGGTTATCATAACCCGTGCTTCCGTGCTTGGCTTTATGGTCTGCTCCACATAAAAGCGGTTTAGGTTCGCGTGTGGCCGAGATTGTCAATTTGCCGTTTTTACAGGCGTCCCACTCGCAATCTCTGTTATTATAAGACAAACACGCAACTTCGCCGTTTATCCGTGTCATAGGAGCCTTAATATCACCAATACATTTCCAATCATATTGCGTCTGGGTTTGGGCTTGCGCGGCCGCAACAGGTACTGGTGCTGGTGCACCAGGAATTAACTTATCGACTTTAGAGCACCAATGTTCTGGATTATTGTAACCAGTGCTTCCGTACTTGGCTTTATGATCTGCGCCACATATTAACGGTTTTGGCTTAAAGAAATTAATTAAAATCGGTTTACCGTTTTTACATGCGCTCCACGCACAATCTTTGCCATTGTACGACAAACACGCAACTTCTCCGTTTATACGCGTCATAGGAGAAGTAAGATCTCCTACACATTTCCAATCTAAATTTGATCCGGACATTTATATTTAATGAATTATTAAATATAAATTTCCTTAAAACCGTAATCTAACGGCCGCTGGAGAAATCGGCGAACTTTGTTCACGTCTACGCGAAGCAGCCTCCTTACGCGCGGCCTCCATTTGCTGTCCCATTAGCCGCATACGCAGCTCGTCTTTCATTCCCTGATATGTACGGCCCTTGGGTGCCGGTACTGCTGCTTGACCGATGGGCTGCATAATCTTATGAATACCCGAACGACTACATACGGCCATCTCGGCATGCATGAAGCCTCCGTCTCTCTTTGCTATACGCGGTTGAATATAGCCTTCGTATTCTGTATGAGCACAAATAAAATTCAACACTTTCATATCATTTGACTTATCAGAATCGCGCAAAATAATATTGTTTTCATCGTCGTACGGAAATGCTTCCAGTAAGGCGTCTTCTGCCTTATCATCGCCCAATTCTTCCATTCTGCTGTGTAGCCACTGATGAGCATCGACATTATTAATATTTAATAATTTGATATCTGCTGTAACCTGAAGCTGTGCTGTGATACCGTAACTTTCTGATATTTGTTCTGGCTGCATACCAAAGTAAGTATGTTGGCCGGGTTTTATCACGTTGCGACGAAGAATGGCTACATCGTTCTCTATATCAAAAGCATCAGTCTGGCCACGGTAAATAATACTACCGCTACGAATAATAGAGTAAACTCCCTTATTTTCAATAAATGTTTTCATATACTTTTCAGAGGATTTAATTAATTTAAACCGCCATTGGCGCTGTAATATGACCATAAGGAGAATATCCGACAATTTCAAAATCCTTTTCTGTAATGTCTGAAATATCGACGCCGTTTAGCTCGCGCTTAAAATAAATCTTTGGAAACGCTCTGGGTGTGCGAGCAAGTTGCTGACGAACCTGATCAATGTGATTAGAATAAATATGATAGTCGCCAAACGTCAGTACCAGTTCATGTGCTACGCAACCAGTGAGTTCAGCCAACATATGCGTTAGAATAGCGTATGATGTAATATTAAACGGCACGCCAAGAAAACTGTCTGCGCTGCGCTGATACATTTTCGCAGATAGCCGACGCCGTCCGTCGTTGGCGTCAATATGCGTATATACCTGATACAAAATATGACACGGAGGAAGAGCCATCTTATCGAGATAAGGAGCGACCCACGAACACATTAGCATACGTCGCGAGTCGGGATCTGTACGCAACTGACGAATAATATTCTGAAGCTGATCTACGCCTTGACCGGTATAATTAGAGTCCATGCCTGTGTACTCTGCTCCGCTATGACGCCATTGAAAACCATATCCTGGCCCCATATCCTTTTCAGCGTAAGGTAAACCGCGCTTATCCAGAAACTCTCGCGAAGTATTTCCCTTCCAAATATTACAGCCCTTGGCTTCCAAGATCCTTGTGTCTGTCGATCCACTGATGAACCACAGTAACTCTGGAATTACGCCAGTTTTAAGAGCTACGGTCTTTGTTGTAAGGACTGGAAGTGTGTGCCCTTCAAGAGAAAACCTGAGTTCAGGAGGCGAAAACAAGGATAATGTACCAGTGCCTGTACGGTCCTCTTTACGATGTCCATTAGATAAGACTTTGCAAAACAGGTTAAGATACTGTTCTTCTTCCGTTATACAAGGATGCTTAAAAACCAGATACTGTGGTTTTGTATGCGACTGCGTCTGGATTTTATGACGATTAGGGTAAAATGTGTCACATTTATAATGAGCAGGAATCACCGTAATGTACTCTTGAATAGGATTGTAACGGTTCAGATAATACCTGTAAATCTGTTCCCCGCCGATGACGAAACAACGCTTATTGTTCTGAACTTCCCACTTACGGCCATATTGTATCGCGGCATCGGGGTCAGAAAACACAGCGCATACACCTTCTTGATTCTCTGGGGCTTCGGCAATATGATTAAATGTAACAATAATGTTTAGCCTGTCAGATAACAGCCCGCCAATGCTCTTATAAGTATTCCAACCCATGAGTACCGCGTTACCCTTTGTAATGGATCGGAAATAAAACATGTCCTCGTGACCCCATTGCGTATCCTTCCACGGAATGGCTCCGTTACAACCAATCCCATAACCCTCGTCCATTGCAACAATAGTGTAACTCATCTTTTTTTACACTAAACGTTTAATCATTTTTATGCTACCGTCCTCGTTTTGCCAGATTTCTGTAATTATTTCTCCATCTTTAGAATATTCTATTCCTGTTGGCAAACTGTTAGATCTATAAGGATAATCATGCCGTGTCCATCCTTCGTATCGAGGACGTCCATTTTCAAAGTAAATAATAATAGACGGTCCTTTGCGACGATGTTTATTGCCGTTGAAATACCATGCTTCTCGCATAGGGAATGTAGCGGCAGTACATCTGTAAATTACAGCAGGTCCATATGATCGATGCCATTCAAAATTGTGAACCCAGAGTTCACGAGTCTGTCCGTAAGTGATATTATTTCCCAAGATACGGACTCCTGTGATAAACCTATAAATGTCAAAGATCGTAAGCCCGTTATACCTGTTAAGATGATAATAGGGTTCCACTGTGGCCAGAATACAAGATTTTACAGGCTGTCCCATGTTTTTAACGAACAGAGCAAGGGTAAGCAGATATCTGTACACGCTTGGAACAGATATGAGATTAACAACGGTATCGAAATCCAAGAAACTGCATATATACTCAAACAAATAATTCGGCAGCTGCGACAACATACCTAATTATTATTTTATTTTATTTGCGATTTACTTGGCGACAGTCTTGTCCTTCTTGGCGATCGTGGCGTACTTGTGCTTGACAATCTTGCCGTCGTGATCTACCTTGTGGTTGACGACAACGCGCTTGACCTTGTAGTGGAATACCTTGCCGGCTGAACCCTGTGTCGTCTCCTTAACGGCGACGAAGAGTGTGCACTGGCCGCGAATAGAAGACTCGCGGCAGACCTGGCTGGCGGCCTTACGAGCAGCACCAGATGGAGCACTGGAGATAAAGCGACCACCGGTGTTAGAACCGCTCTTAGAGCCACGCTTGTTACTGACTGAAACAACTGTAAAACTTCTTTTGTCGACCATTTATAATTTATCTTAGAGTTTTATTTTTTTAATCTTGAAATATTTACCAGTAGTAGCTGCCTCCGACCTTGGCAGCGACGGGTGTTTCCTGAACAGGCGCGACGCTTGGAACTACGGGTGCTGGGGGTGAAACAGGTGCGGGCGGTGCTACGGACTGGATGGGTGACACAGGCGCGATGGGTGCTATGGGCGCAACCGGCTGAATGGGTGCTATGGGTGCAACCGGTGCAACGATTGGAGCGATGGGCGAAACTTGTGCACCAGGAGCAAAAGACGGCTGAACAGCCGGACCGGCACGCTCCTGTAACTTCAAACGTCTAAGCGCCGCTCTAATGTACTTGTCGTCCCGTGATGCGTAATTTACATTGCCGCACAGTACACGGCAAACACCACGAGGAATGATTAACGTAAAAACGATATATTCAATAATTATATACATCAATACAACAAGCGTAGCTATTAACAACTTGCTGGATACAGGAACATTAGCAGATGGGATAGAAGACACAAAGTAAAATGTCAGCAACCAAATCAATATACCGCGGAGTGCCAGATTAGTCAAAGAAGACTTTATCATTATAAAATATCAATGAAAATTATTTACCTGTACTTGTCTATAATTCCCAAATTATGAAGCCATCGGACATTACGGGGATTAGACAATATACGCGTCTTATTCAGCAGATAGTACGACTGCTCATTAATCGTGCCTATATATTGTTGATCCGGTAAGCTGTCTTCATATTCCTTTTTCTTGTTCTGATATTCGCACTTCAATAATAACTCGCTGAATCTCTCTTTACAAATCTTTTCAATGAAGTTGTAGCCTTCTTGAACCTGTTCGTGCGTGCTGGCTGCCGTTATGTTGATTTTTCCTGTGTTGAAAACAATTATTTTAATGACCTTGCCATCGGTTGTTTGGTATTGGGCAAGTACTCCAGGGTATTTGCTTTTATCAAATTTACATTGAACTATTTCAGGATACTGAGTCAGTACGCGTTGAAGCTCTGTTCGGTTTATAAAATAACCGCATTTTGTGCTTTTGTTGATTAACACTATTTTAACGGTCCGTGAATCGAACGAGATTTGCGGGTTCTGTGAATCGAACGAGATTTGCGGGTTCTGTGAATCGAACGAGATTTGCGGGTTCGGTGCATGCTTGTTTGAAGATGAAAGGTATGCCGGAAAGTCATAAGTAATAGAGGTTGCCTCGGCATTAGTATGTTCTACTATGGCCGTCAATAGATCCTGAAAAGCTTCTGTATTAAAATGCTCCTGAAGATCCTGTTCGTGTGTATAACATTTTAAAATGCTAATAATCGTAAACATATGGAGAATTTCTTTTACAAAACCTTGATCTCCGTTACATTTCTCCATGAATTTGTTAAATCCTTCGTCGGCGCCTATATCTGTACTGAAACATGATAAATCGGTTGTAAATCCCAATCTACAGACTAACAGGGGCAACAGAGAGCCAAATTTCTTACGCAAATCATCCTTGAAAAACTTTTTAAGCTCTTTAAACGTTTTTCCTTTGAGATTTTGCGGTATATTATACGTTACAGAGCCTTTAATTGGTCCTGTTATTTTAGAGATAATTTGTTCTGCTGTAAATACCGCCTGATCGGGATGCTTGCATCCTACATTTACCATCTTTCCGTTGTTAAATAGTTTGGTATTGATGATTTTATTTCCATCGCTAATAGCAAAAGTACACTGATTTTTAAATCTTCCGCTTTTAGCGTCTACGTCTTCTGCTGAAGATGCGCTCTCGTCTGGTGTGGCCGCGAGTTCAGTAGAATCTGTACCAGCACCCCGATGAATATCACGATAATGAATTCCGAGCAAGGTGTCATCCAAAACTATGTATCTGGAAATAACGTCTAAATTAAAACACTGGCTTATATTTGCCGAAATAGTCATTGTGACTAATTTCAGTGGATCCAGCGCAGGGGGCTCTGCAGGCATGACTAACTCTGACATTTTGTTAATTTGTTAAAAAATAAAGATGGGTCATTTTTTATTTTTATAATTATAGTAGATGAGCAAAAAGATGCTTCGTCGCTGTTCTAGCGACAGCTTGAACACGGCACTTTGCTATGCCGATTATAACATGCCTGGTATTAAAAGACGACGAATAGGTAAACATTTTAATTATTTCAACGCAGACGGAAAACTCATTACAGATAAAACAGAAATTATGCGTCTAAACAAAATAGGACTGCCACCGGCATACAATAACGCCTGGTTATGCCCTTCACCGCGTGGACATATTCAAGCAATTGGTTACGACGAAAAGGGTCGCAAACAGTATCGTTACCATGTCAAATTTCGCGCTACGCAAGAAGCAGAAAAATATAACCGGTGCGCCGAGTTTGGTCGTTCATTACCATTAATACGAGCACGCGTAGAGGAAGATCTCTCGGGTGCGGGTGCTGGCGCTTATGCGGGTGCTGGCGATTATGCGGGTGCACCCCCAAAAAATACCGTTGTAGCAGCAATTGTCCGTTTGCTGGATCTCGGTAAAGTTCGTGTAGGTAATCAAGACTACGAGCACGCAAATAACAGCTTCGGAGCAACAACTTTGCACTCAAGACATGCCAAATCTGTCGGAACGAAACTTATTCTTGAATATCGCGGAAAATCAGGCAAGATGCAGCGCATGACCATAGACGACAGTAGCCTCGTGCGTGTTGTAAGACGGTGTCAAGATCTTCCAGGGCAGTATCTTTTTCAATATCTTAATGCCGATAATAAAGTTCTCAATGTTACATCAGACGACGTTAACGGCTATATACGCAGCGCCAGCGGAAAAGATTTCACTGCTAAACACTTTAGAACATGGGGAGCAAACACTATTGCTTTCGAAGCTCTAATTAATGGATGTTCAACATTAAAAGACATGATTGAACCGGTTTCAAAGACACTCGGTAATACTCCTGCTATCTCACGCAAGTCTTATGTACATCCAGCTCTTATTGCTGCTGTACAAAAAGAAAACAAAGAAGTATTAAAAATTACATTACCAAAGTCTAAGACCAAATACCTTAGTCGTACAGAATTAGGGTTGATAAAATTCTTAGACACGAAGCCAAAGGAATAACAGATGCGCATGTGTAACGGAGGGCATGGATGTAGATGAGCAATAAAAAATATTATTATACCAAACTATATAGTCTATGACCACAGACGAAACCGCTAAAATAGCAAAGTGTGTGCGACGTGTTGCTAATTTTTCAAATGTAAAACCTTTCCACTTGATCGATAAACTTGAATATGAACCAGAGGTACTTGATGCGTATATAGTAAAGGCTGCTCCTAAACTTACAGCACTTCTTCAAAAGATAGAAGAAGTCGACGCAAATGACATGAGGATACACGGTAAACATTTTAAACATATGATATTTACGGACGTAGACTCAAAATACGGGGTTAGAATCTTAGCATCTGCCTTAGCAGCCAAGGGTTTTCATATGTCTTTTAAACCTCAAGGAGATACGGCGTTTGTTATGGATAGTCTTCCGGTATTACAGGAAACAGAAGGAAAGAATTTCGGAGTGTTGATGAGCAAATCAATGTATGGACGCGTGTCTTCGCGCGCATTCCGTAAAAGCACCATAGAGATTTTTAATAAACGTCCAGATAACACACATGGTCAGATTATGCGATTTATTATTTTAGACAATGGCTTTAAAGAGGGCATTGATCTTTACGAAGTCAAATATGTTCACTTGTTTGAGCCTCTACTCTTTGAAGCCGACGAGAAACAAGCTATTGGTCGCAGTACTCGCTTCTGTGGTCAACAAATGCTTCGGTTTCACCCTAAGTTCGGTTGGCCATTGTATGTATTTCGCTACAATGTTACAATTCCAGAAGAGGCGCACAATACTATGATTTTAGCGAACAAGAGACTGAAGGGAGCTGATAAAATGTCTGATCTTTATCTAAAGTACGCCAATTTAAACATGGATAGAATCACATTTGCTTCTGAAATTGACAAAGTAGCATCGGAAGCTGCCGTAGATCATGAATTGACGAAACCTGTTCATGCTTTTAATGCTCCCAAACCGTCGTCTCATGAAGATCAGGCGCCACAAGGAGGGCAACGAGGGCAACAGGGAGGACAACGAGGGCAACAGGGAGGGCAACGAGGGCAACAGGGAGAAGTGGGCGAACTTAAACTTAACAAGATGCGCGAGTACGTTAAAAATAACTTTAGTCAGTTTATATATCCTCCTGGTCAGTTAGAGAACAAATGTTCTACCGGTACTGGAACTGCTGCTTCAGGATTAGGTAAAAAGGTCGAGTTTACGCCTACGCAGGATTTTGTTCGCAGATATTTCACGCCGGCATCGCCAAACAAAGGTATGTTATTTTACCATTCCGTAGGAACAGGTAAAACGTGTTCCGGTATTGCCACAGCAACGTCGAGTTTCGAAAAAGAAGGCTATACGATTCTATGGGTCACTCGCCATACACTGAAAGCCGATATATGGAAAAATATGTTTGGACAAGTCTGTAGTCTTACCATACAGGACCGGCTCGCAGATGGCAGCATTCAGCTTCCAGCAGATGGTAAAATCAAATCTCCAATGTCATATTTATCAGACAGATGGTTAAAGCCTATATCGTATAAACAATTCACCAACCTCTTGTCGAGACAAAATCAGTTATATGACGATATGGTAAAGCGCAATGGCGATGACGATCCTCTGCGTAAAACTTTACTTATTATTGACGAAGCTCATAAAATATACTCGCCGTCAATGGAAAAGGCAGAAAAGCCCAATACGGATGTTTTAGAAGAGATGATTAATAATTCGTATCGCATTTCCAAGAAAGACAGTGTTCGTATCATCACAATGACAGGCACGCCTTATACAGAAGATGCGATGGAGATGATTAATTTGTTAAACCTGTTGCGCGAAGAAGGCCATAAATTACCGAGAACATTCGAAGACTTCAGTAAATCATACTTAAACAGCAGTGGAAGATTCACTGAACAGGGTCGCGAAAAGTTCCAGGACGAGATCAGCGGATACATAAGTTATTTAAATCGTTCGCAAGACGCCAGATATTTTGCCAATGTTATAATTAAAGATGTACAAGTTCCGTTGACATGGCAGCCTAAAAAGGTAAAAGGTGACAAGTTGCCTCCTACAAATAGCATGGCTCGCAAGAAGGCTATACGAGCTGAAATAAAGACGTTGAAAACCAATGCAAAGCAAGAAGCCAAAGATGTTGTTAAAAGTTGCAAAGATGAGACGGCCTCAGATCTCGAGAGACGCTTAAACGATTTTAAAGCTATAAAAGAGACTGAACGCGTCAGACGCTGTACAGGATTGCAACCGAAGGCAGCAGAAAAGAAATGCGAAGCAGATATTAACAAACAAATAAGAGAGGGTGTGTCTTCGTTGAAAAAAGACAACAAAACACGCGACAAAGGGTGCGCTGATCTCAGTAAACAGGTTAAACAACGATTGACCGAAGTTACAACTGCCATGAAAAATACTATCAAGGAGATTGACGACGCGGTTAAAGAGGCCAACAAAACAAAAAAGATTCTTACAGCTGATTCTAAAACTCTTCAACGTAAAATCGTCTATCTTCGCGAGCAGCTTAATCAAGTCAAATCTACTGGAACGCGAGCAGAGATCAAAGAACTAAAGAACGAGATAAATAATCTCCGTGCGGCTAAAACGAAGATGATTTTGAAGAAAAGGATGATTAATTACAAAGAAGGCAGAGGAATAGCCGGTTCCGCCGACATTACACAACTTAAGGCTCTTGAAAATTGTTTTTAGAGGTTAATTATCGAAAATCGCAGAGCCTACGTGATCCAAAATCTTGTCAATCAAACCTTGTTTTGTTATACGTCCGCTGCCGATAATTTTAATACCGAGTTTTGAGGCATAATCTTTCAAATCCGTTAATTTTTGCTTCGTAAGTTCAATAGATTTTTCTCTACGTGCTGCTTCATGATCGCTCAAGCCTGTGATTTTAGCATAAATATCAGGAGGACACCTTGGACCCGCGTAATGACGAAGAACATAGTGTTCCTTGGGTGCCATTAATGCGATTTGCCTTGCCGTAAAGTTATCTCCAGGGTAAATGGACTGCTCGTTTACAGAAATAACGCTAAAAATCGGTTTATCGTCGGCATGAAGGATAATTAACGGAAGCGACGGATCATAATTTGCTGTCGGAAAATGGTACTCTGTACGATTAACCATCCCTGTTCGGTAAACAGCTAAATTTATGTTGAGTGTCAGACATATATAGAACAATAATTCTGGCGTAGGGGATACCGCCGTTAAACTTAAATTAGGCGCGTCCTGTTTCAATGTCGTGCCGATCAAAACACGGTTTTTAGAGAACGCTCGTCCCTTGCGATCATCCATTGCCTCGATGAGTTGCCCGACCATAAGTTTACGGTAATGCCAGTTATATCCTTCATACTTCTCTGGCATAATCGCATAAAGGAGGCTATGCCAGAGAGAGTCTTTATCAGACAAGGTTGTGATGCCGATACTAACGTGTTCACCAAGAAGTTCGCGTATAGCGTCAGGTACAGCTACTTTGTGATTAAAACCAATGTTCTTGGGCGCGAGTTCATAAATAAAGTCGCCGGCATAAATCCTTTTATACGGCAATTGATTTGTATGTAGCATCGATATGAGTGCTTCGGTATTCATTCTTTAATAATGAATACCGAGTCATTTTTAAATCGTTAAGAAATTAGCACTGTTGGATTACCTACAGACATAGCACAAGGGACGCGCAGAATGTAATGATAAATAAAATAATACGCAAGATAATACGGAGAGTACAACAATGCCAATAATACTACCGGTACCATGATAAATTTTGACTCGTACCGATTGCAATGATACGCAGTTTTAACAGCATAGTAAGTCAGATACAGCCAGAATATTTTTTTAACTATCCATCGGAAAGACCACGGTTCATCTATTTTTTGGTTCTTCTGTTGCTGTTTCTTTGTGTCCGCTGCGATCGTCAGGTTTGATTTTTCAGACATTTAAATTATGAATGAAAAAATTAAAATGATCATGCTAACTGATTATACAAAAATGGCCTTCCATCATATGGGCATATGGATTAACGATAAAAAACCAAAGCATATGTCGGATATCATTGGCAACAAGGGGGTTTGTCAGCTATTGAATAAATATTTGGAAACAGGTCAAATTCCGAATCTTTTGTTTGTAGGAGATCACGGTGTAGGCAAACGTACATTAGCTGGAATTTTTGCGAAAGCTTATTTAGGCGATGATTTTACGCGAGCCCGTTTGTTCATCGACGGCGCGATAAGCCGCGGAAAAGATGTTATCAGTGACGGAGTACAAGAATTCGCAAGATGTCGCGTATCAGGCAACAAAAAGAAACTTATTATTATCACGAATTTCGATTGTATGACACATGAGGCACAGAACGCACTCCGACGCATCATGGAATTGGAAAGCTCTGTGAGATTTATTCTTACAGGTAACGACACGGGCGAAATCATTGAAGCCTTACAGAGCCGATGTGTTACTCTTCGTGTCAAGGGTCTGGACTATGAAGAGTCTCTGGTTCTTATAAAAAGCATTGCTCCAGCTATGAGTAGCGATATTGCCGAAATTATAAGCATGATTAGCGAAGGAGATATGAAACGAATTATTAATTATTGTCAGACGGCAATGTGCTTCACAGAAGAAAACATGGCACAAGAGAGATTTTATCGTATCTTCAATATACCGCCGATTAAATACATTGAAGATTTGATCCGCAAGATTCACAAGAAAGAAGCCGTTTTTGACGAAATAGATTTTCTGATGGACCAGGGTCACAATTACAATGATATTCTTGACATTTTGTCGCGTATATTAGCATACCGAACAGACTTGATTCCAGACGATGTACGATACCGGTATTTGGGGGCGATCGCAGAACATTATTGCGAGATTACGGCAAATGCCGTAAGGTTAAACATGTATGCTTTATGCGGAAAACTATCGGACATATCTTAATATTAAGGGTTTTTTCGATAATAGATTATATGACAGGTGGTTTAATGCAACTTGTCGCCACTGGCGCACAAGACGTATGGTTAACCGGTAATCCCACGGTCACATATTTCAAGGTCGTTTACCGTAGGCATACGAATTTCGCAATGGAATCCGTTTATCAGACATTCAATACGGTAGCTGACTTTGGAACGACCGTAACATCATTACTATCCAGAAGTGGCGATCTAATAACAGGAGTATATCTACAGACGACTTTACCAGATATTCCCGGAGATACGGGAAATTACGTTTATACAGTATGGACTGACAATATCGGTCACCATCTTATAGAACGAGCAGATTTAGAGATTGGTGGACAACTGATCGACAGACAATACGGCGATTGGTTTGAAATATGGAGCCAATTGACAGTGCCTGCTGGTCAAGAGTCTGGTTATCGTGAGATGATAGGCCAGGATCCGCCTGGACCTTTTGGTTTAAACAGTGGGCTACAGCGTGACCGAACGAAGACTCTTTACGGTAGAACAATTTATATTCCGCTGCAATTTTGGTTTTGTCGGAATGTTGGCTTGGCCTTGCCGCTAATTGCGTTACAGTATCACGAGGTTAAAATTATTCTAAAATTGCGCAAGTTACAGGAACTCACGGCGTGTTTCGATACACAGGCGTCAGGTAGCACAATCCCGTGTAACTTACCGTCTGGTATTGACGGTCTTACAGATACGGCGTTATGGGTTGATTACATATTTTTGGACGCAGAAGAAAGACGCAGATTTGCACAGGTTACACACGAGTATCTTGTAGACCAGGTTCAAAGAAATGAGTTTGTAGTGTCAGGATCCCTTACAAATCAAGAAGTTACTTTGTCATTAAATTTCGAACACACTGTCAAAGAGCTTATATGGGTCACACAATATACGACAGCAGTTACATCCGGTCATGTACAATGGAGTAATTATACAGATCGTTCATCGCTTAATTTCCCTACGGCAAATAACGGTATTTTGAATCTTACGAATATAGGTCAAATAATGTACGACGCCATTACAACAAAAAATGCCGGTTCGTCTAACTTACAAGCTGCGACAAATCCAACGCATACGCGTCCGCCAGGATGTTTAAATCCCGTAGTTTCCGGCAAGCTTGTCTTAAACGGAAACGACAGATTCACCCAGCAACCGGGAGACTATTTTAATTTAATCCAACCCATGCGTCATCATACGCGCATACCAGAATCACCGGGAATAAATGTTTACTCTTTTGCGTTAAAACCTGAAATGTATCAGCCATCAGGAACTTGTAATTTCAGCAGGCTCGATAAGGCGCATTTGGTATTAACGTTGAGACCTGGTACAAATCACAATGTCTTGCCAACAAACGATAGTATAGTGTCAAACTTTTTGCAATCGGATATAAATGTCCGTGTCTATGCTGTTAATTATAACATTTTTCGAATCATGAGCGGAATGGGTGCGTTGGCTTATGCTCACTAAGGGGGACGGCACG
>JACCDO010026678.1_pt1 | contig 21126 bp, 8 predicted proteins | sample 7446101 | NCBI WGS metagenome assembly JACCDO01 (sample SAMN15323440, study PRJNA562643) | freshwater metagenome | isolation source: river surface water | place: USA:Blue River Watershed | collected 2017-08-16
CACCATCATTATATAAATTATTTCCTACACTAATTGTATTTATAAATAATTCATTAATTGATAAATTATTTTTTATATATGTATTGCCATTTATACTTAAATTAGAATTTAAATAAGATGAACCACTCACGTCTAGGTTTCCAAATAAAAATGTATTTTGATTTACAGATAATTGTCCATTTAAATAAGTATTACCATTTATACTTAGGTCTGAATTAGTATAAATTATATTACCAACTGATAAAATATTAACAAAAACTTTATTATTAAAATATGCTTCATTACCAACTGATAAATTATTTAAAGTTGAATTATTTGCAACACTTAATGATTCTTTAATATATAATATACCACCTAAACTTAAATTATTAGTATATAAATTTGGTACTGATATAATATTTTGTATAAATCCGGTACCAAATATACTTAAATCAGAATTTATATAAGTTGAAGCACCAATACTTAAATTATTTTTAATAAACATAGTATCGAATAATGATAAATTACCAGAAATATCAATATTACCATTAACAGATAAATTATTACCTATATAAGTATTTGAATTAATAGATAAAGTACCATTTATATATGAATTACTAAATATACTAATCGATTCTTTAATAGTTGCGGAACCATTTACACTAATAAAACTATTTGTAAAAAAAGATTGGTTTATACTAATTGAGTTATTTGTGTATAAAGCACCAAATAAACTTAAATCATTTTGAGTATAAAGAGTACCTCCTATACTTAATTTATTTGAATATGTTATATCTTGAACAGATAATGTATTTGAATAAACATTATTAGATACACTTAAAATATTTGAATATGTTATTTGAGATACACTTAATCCAGCATTAATATAAGCATTCGAATTAACACTTAAATCATTATTAATTATTAAATTATTAGCCAAACTTAGATAATTAACATATGAATTATTACCAATACTTATATTATTTACAGTACGAATTGTATTAATTGATACTGAATCCCCTATATAAGCATTTGAATTTATAGACAAACTATTTTTAAAAAAAGCATTATTAGAAACATCTAAATTACCACCTATTGTAGTTGTACCACCAACGGATATATCTGTTAAAAAAGCAGTACCTGATATATCTAAATTATTTCTAAAATATGTCAAACCTGAAATACTGATATTAGTTACACCATAAAGAGCTCCACTTATACTTAATATACCATTTGAATAAGCAGTACCGTCTATACTAAGGTCACCAGATACACGTACAGTAGAAGTAAAAGAAATATTACTACAATCAACCTTAAACTGTTTTCTAGAATATGGATTTGTATTTTTAAATAAAAAATCTTGGTTTTCGATTTTGAACTGGAAATAATCTAAATATGGCTGACTATAAACGATAACTTGTTGGGGATATGCATAAAAATAATTTTGGTCATGCCTTGATACTAAACTAGAAGCTGGTTTAAAACGATTTGTTGATTTATTAAAATTATTTAAAACCTCTAATCTACCTAAATTATCAAAGTTACCAGTATTAATAGGGTCTACATAAAAAATACTATCACCTGCTGTAAAACCCGGCTGTGAATATGTAAAATATTGGTCGTTATTAGAAGAATCATATGCTATATTAGATGATAAATAATCAAATGTATAAATACCACCTATAGTTGCTAATGGGTCAATATATTGATAAGATATTTTAGTACCAGCAGATTCATTAACTTGATTATTTGTAAAATTTCTCCAATATGGAATTAAAATATCAAATTGTCTATTTTTTATACCTGTAAGAGAATAACATGGATTATAACCAACAGTTAAATCGGCAGTTCCTGATGTACCAGTTTGAATACCAGTAACAGTACCTCTAAAAACGACGTTTTCTAAAATACCATTTCTAAATGTAGAATCATTAAATAATGAACTACTGATTGTTTGACCTTTTAATTTTAAATCACCCGCTTTTTGCAATGCATTAATATCAAAACCACCAGATGTACCTGATGTAACGTTTTGTTGTAAATCACTTAATTTTGGAATATTTAAATTATTTGGACCGGTTACTATTAACTCATTTACTTGTAACGAATCTAATAATATACCACCATTAACTTGCATATTTCCATTAAAAATACCACTAGCAAATAAGTCAATTATTCTAGTAGTATAATCATCTAATTCACTAGTACTAGATAAACCTGAAGTACCAGCACCAAGTTCATTAGATGAAGATGTATATTCTTTAGATATATTTTCTAATTCACGATATTTATCTTTTAAATTATTTTTTAATAATTTTGTAATTTCTCTAATTTTGGAATAATCAAAGTTACCAATATTATCCATTTATATACTAAGATAAAACAATTTTTTTATATCACTATATTTATATTTCAAAAATATATTATAATTACTATTAAATAAATAAAAATATTATTTAATACTAATTTTTTATAATTTATATTTCGATATTACCAAAACGAGGATTTATATATTCGAATTTATCGATAATTTCTGTAATTTCTAATGAGAAAGAGTGTTCTGAACCATTAAAATCAAATAAATAACCATCATTTGTTAAAAATGCTATTTCTAATTCATTTAAATTATTAAATAAATTATCATAATATATCTTTCCTCCTCCGACATTTGTGTTATATAATACTCTATTTGATTCACCTGGTAATAATATTTTTGCAAATGCATCTTTAACTAAATTATTCTGAATAGGTACAATGTGATTTAAATTTGGAATTGTTAAAAATATATAATTATTTGGATTTAAATTATATGGAGTATTAATACGTTTTTTAACAACACGACCATCTTTACCAAATATTTCATATACATTTAATGATAAATATTCATCTGTATCTTGATTTAAATTTATAAATTCATCATTATAATCACTTTGAATATTTATAGATATATTATCATTTCTATTTTTAAATTTTGAATTTAGGTTTGAATCTAGTTTTAAATTTTCAAAAAAGTTATTAAAAATTGATGGTAACTTTATTGTAATTAATAATTTGTTTAATTCATTTCTTACTTTATTCACACTAAAACCATTATCATTATTAACCATAGTATTAGTTATATCTGGTTCTAATCTTTCCTGAATTTCACCTCCATAACCTAAATATAGTCCTTCTACAACAATATATGGATAATTATTTCCATTAAAATAATAATTATCATAATTCAACCATTTAGATTTTGGATTTAATAAATCGCCTAAACTATTTGGTGATAATACTGAATTATTTATATCATCAAAATATCCTTTAATACGTAAATTTAAACTATCTATATTTGCATTTACCCAATCTTCATATATATGAGGTTTAGTTATATAATAACCTGGTTGTATTGGTTGTATATATAAACGTGGGTTACCATTATCATCACCTAATACATTTATATTATAATTAGTATTATCTTGTAATACAGATATTACATTATTTTGCTTTGAAATATCAATAAATGGGAGTTTTAAGCCTTTCATACCACGTATAAATACATTTTTTGATTCAAATTTAGATATTCTCTCTTTACCACCTTGTTGTGTAAACATTTCTTGATAGTTAAAAATTTTCTTTGAATTACCAAAACTATCCATGTGATTACCGTCTTGATATTTGCTTCCATTATAAAATATTTTTGTATACCATTTATTTAAAATTGTAAATGGTTGAGTAGATAAAAGATTTCTTTCAATATTATTAGTATCATTCTTTTTATATATTGGGTCGTCTAAATATAATGTATTATTAGTAGGTAATGTTCCAGGGATTAAAGGATCTTTTAATATTATAACTGATGAACCTACAGTATGACCTACCTTAGGTCGATTATATAATTTATATATACCAACACCAGTTGATGTATTATAATTTATTCTAGACCTAATTTTATTTTGTTCCATTATTTCATTTTGAATATACTTGCTTGTATCACTTGGATTAATAAATATATTACCTGGCTCACTAGTAGCTGCATCAAACGATGAATTAACATATTCTGTTCTAGCATAATTAATTATAATATTATCACCACCAATTAAGTATCCTGATGGGTCATGTATCGCTATAAAATAACTTCCAGGGTCGGCATTCCAATCATAAATAGACGATGGTACAGGATTATTACTAGAATCATATGCCATATACGGATAAAATGTAGGATTTTGACTTAAATCAATACTAGATGTTTGTAACATACGATAAGGAATACTATGTAAATTAATGTTACCATTACTTGTATTGTTTAATTCATGTAAATTTTTAACATAGTTTTTAAAAGTAATTTTAATTTTAGGTATGCCATCTACTATTATAATTTCTGCATCATCAATAATCGCTATTTCGGAATTAATAGGATTATAATATGGCTTCGTATATTCTTTAAAAGTAACTTGTGTATATGTTATAAATAAACATCCAATCAATCGTTTAACAGGAATAACATCCTCATTACTTAATGAGTCTTTAAAAGTATATGATAACAAACTGATATTTGATTTTAAATTATTTAAATCATTATATTCAACTTCTAATAAATTACTATTCTTATTTTGAATAATTTTATCAATGCTGATATCAATAACTATTTCATTTGTAAATGTTTCATTTAATATATGTGATTTTATTTGATTAAAAGTATCAATCTTAACTGTATTATAAAATGCGGTTAAATTATTTATATTTTCATAATTATATAGGTCACTATTATTACCAATTATATCTAAATCTAATCCATTTGTTTTACCTAATAATGGTATTTTTGATAGTTTTTCAATGTTAGAATCATAATTGTAATCTATTAAAGCAGTATTATTAACAAATTCATTAATTTTATTTTCTAATCTTTTAGAATGTGGTAAATTATTTATTGGAAATAGACAACCAGAAATAACTTTTATTAATGATTTATTTAATTTAATATTATCTTTATTAATTGTGTTATTATTATTTCTTTTTAATTTATTGTATTCTTGTGTATTGTTTATATAGCTATTTAATTGATAGTTACTATTTATTAATATTAAATCATCGCCGTTATTAAATGATATTGTTGGAACTATACCATTATTCTCATTTTTATCAGAATTTTTATAAATACCTGCTGTATCATATAAGTATGTATTATTATAATTATTATCTATAAAACGTGCATGACAGTCTCTTTCTTTGAAATTATAATGTTTATGATTTGTACTATTTGGATTATCTGCTATATATTGTAAATTATTTAAATATTGAATATCAGATTTTTCAAAATTTGGATTATAATTAATAACAGTTTTATTTTTAAGATAATCAGTATAAAAGAAATCTAAATCTCCACAGTCAAATAATCTAATTCTATTATTTGAAATATCGGATGAATAAAATACTGGTCTTTCTGTAATTGTAGCGCAAGCTAATCTATGTTGAAAATCATATTTAGGTAAAGTTTCATTTAATTTAGGTTTTTTAATTATAATATTACCAGCGAATAATTCACATAATCCATCTATGTTTGCAATAGTTACAGTCGGAGATTGATAATTATTATTTTCATAAAAAGTAAAACTTTTATCTGCAGATGATTGTACAATTGCAGTTCCGGCTTTATTTTCTTGTAATGTATATGCACCATCATTTTCAGCTATACCTTTTGTTGCAATTGTAAATACAGAATTATTATAATCATAATCATATCTATATTTAGTTTTAGAAATAGTTATACCATCGACATTTAAAAAATTTGTAGTATAATCTTTATTTGAATTAGCATCAAATACAATATGATTATAATCTTTATTTAAACTATCAAATAAGTTAATCATATCATCTTTTGTTGTTAAATTTGGATTAACTAATAAATAAATATAATATTCGGAAAAAATACTATTACTTGATTTTGAAAATGTATTATTATTTAAAATATAATTTCTTTTATATTCTTCTATACTATTTACTGATGTTTGTAATACATATCCGATAAAACTAGTTTTGTATTCATAAAAAGATGATGGTAATCTAGCTTGTGAAATAATATTGTTTTTAATAATTTCTTGGTTAATTAAATAAACACCCATTCCTGGTAAAAACATTTTAATATTACTATCTTCATTCGATAGTGCTTGTTGTGGTCTAGCATATGATGCTAAATTGGATGATAATACTAAATTTTTATCACCAAGTTTATTATTAGCCCAATTTTTATAAAATTTAAATTCATGAAATGGAAATAGTTTTTTATAATATCCTGATACACGTCTAAATGGATAATTAGTTATTGTTGCTTTAGTAGGTATAGTACCATCAAACGCTGGTTCATAACTAAAACCAGCATCATCAATTGGACATACTTTTAATCTAATAATACGATTTTTAAATATTTTATAATTAAATCGGTCATTTAAATAATTTGCCTTATTTAAATCATAATAGAATATTGAATACATATCTTGTATATAATTATCCATTAAACGTTGATAAACACCTAATGTATCATATTCATATACATATTTATTATAACTTGCATCTGTATTTAATGTTTTAATTGCATAAGTTGGTCTAAAACCAATTAATTTAATAGAGTATGTAACATATTCAACTGCTTCAGAAGAAGTTAATGTATATGTTAAATTAAATTTATAATTTGTATTTATATCTTTAAAAAAAATATTATTAAATTGACCATTTTGAATTATTAATAAATAATGTAATGAATCATCAATATAATCACTTGTTAAAATATTTACTCCACCAATATATAATTCTTCTATACCGTAATTAGGAATATTATATATATATTTTGCTTTAAATTCATAATCTTTTAAATTATTTGCACTTATATCTTTACGATAATTAACAGAATAAGTATAATTATATTTACTTTCATCATGTAAGAAACATCTAGCAATCATTTTATTTTTAAAAATAATAGGTTTTTTATTAAATGAACTATCCATATCGTTATAATTATTTTTATAAGGTGAATATTCATTATCAAAAATAAAATCTCTATCTGTAAATGTATAATTTGCTCCATAATTAATTGCTGCAAATGCAGAATAATATGTTAAATTAAGATTTTTAGGTAATACAACTTTATTATTACCGTTATAATTTAAAACAGTTGTGTTATAAAGAGTTTCTAATTTACTTAAAAAACTTGAATAAGGTTCTAATAATTCAGTTGTAAAGAATTTATTTTTCTTTGATTGTAAATTATTATAAATAATATTATGGTCTTCTATAAATATTTTATCATCAATTTGTATATTACCAGATTGTTTTGTTTCAATTAATAAATACATATCGCGATTATTATATCTTTTAAGAAAACTCCTATTAATAAGTAATGATTCATAAGGTTGAAGATTATCTTTAAAATAATTAAAGCGATTATTATAATAACTGCTTTGAAAACCAAATAAACTTAATGGTGTATCTTCACCTTCTAAGAATTGAAAAAAATCGGGTACATAAATTTGTAAATTATTTACAATAACACCAGTTGTTCTAGATGTATTAGGTACAGATTGTAATTTAACATAGAATCTACTTTTAGTATAATTTTCAACAATTTGCCAATAGTTTAATTTATTCATAAATAATTTAGAAAATAAGTATTTTGGATTATTAATACTATCTAAACCATAAAAACTTTGAAAAAAATTATTAATACGCTCTTTTTGGTTATTTAATATATATGCACCTATACCTAATATTTTTAATTCATCATTTGGTAAATTCGTATAATCATAATCACTTGGTAATATTATACCTATTGTGTTAGAATCTAATCCAATAATTAAATCACCAATCTTAAAATTATTACCATTTTCACTAAATAAATCATAATCTAAATTATGGTTACCATTTTTATCAGAATAGGTATCAATTCTAGTCAATCTACCAATTAAATTATTATTAATTCCACTATACATATCGCTTAATTTAATAAATAATTCATTTTCTTCAAATGATGTTTCTAATCCATTTTTAATAAAAATTTCATCTGAAGTTTCATTTAATTTTTCTAATTCATTTACTTGTCTTTTATTAATTGATGTATTTACAAATGAACTACCTAAATACTCAATACCAGTTAAATTACGAGTAGAATCTGTATATTCCATATTGTTAAATCCTTCGATCTTATTATATGATTTATTTTCACCATTCTTATCAATATAAACACGATTTAAGTTACTATTTAAAAATTCGTTTTCATTAATTGCATAATTATTTCTTTTAAAAGATTGTTTTATATTTTTAATATTCTTAATTGAAAATTTTGTTGGATTTGTATAATTTAATTCACCTGAATTTAATAACCTATTTATAATAAAATCTAATGTTAAATCCAATGTTTGTTCTGGTTTTATAGTATTATTTATGTAATCTGTATATAGATTTTTAATATAATCATTTGTTAAAGGATTACCTTTTGATGTAAATATATTTCTATCACTATTTAAATAATCTAAACTAGGTAAAGGTAATAATTGTCTTATAGTTATATTATAATTTTTAGGTATAATTGCATAATGTGTTTTATTTAATTCTTTTGCTAAAATATTATCAACACTATTTAAACCTTCTATTTTAACTAAACTACCATTTGATATTGTTATATCTGGAATATGTAACGCTGCATATGGAAAACCTTCATTTAAATATAAATTCTTTTTTTCATCTAATGAAGTTGTAGTATAAGTTTGATATACTTTTCTAAAATTAGATATTTTTAATGATTTAATATTACTATCAAATTCTATTAAAAATTTAGATGCACCATCTTCATTAATATTTTCTACTTCGGTATTTCTAACATTTATATCTGAATCAGTAAATAATTCCTTAGAGTAATCATATTTTTTTCTGGAAATTGAATTATAATTAGAATCAAAATATTTTTGTAATGATGATTCAATATATTTTCCAGCATCTATTTCCTTTGTATAAAGTGGATATCTTTTATATATTGATATATCCGGTATATATTGTAATCCAGTTCTTGGGTCATTGGTAATAATAAATGGTGCTATTAATTTATCAGTGTTTTTATCTATTATTGGAAATTGAATAGTAATATCTGTATTTTGTTCAAAAATATATTCTTGTGATAATTCAGTTGTTCTTATACCTGGTTTTAAATTGGTATCATAAATACCTAATAATGCAAAACGTGGTATATCTAATATATTACTATACTCATTGTTTATATTTGAATTCGAAATATTTATTAAACTTGCCATAGATGGATTTGAATAATTAGGTGTAGGCTTACCTAAAAATCCTGGTGAAAACATTTTATTATTATAAGTTACTTTATCACTTTTTGATAAATTAATAAAATTCATATACATATAATTATCTGTTGTTTCAATTAAATATGTTTTGAAACTTTCATCTAACATTACTAATTTATAATTATTTAAATTAAAGTAATCAATATTTGATGTTTTATACTTGAAAATAATTTCATATTCATATCTATCTATTAAACTAGATTCATTTATTTTTGCACCTAAATAAAATTCTTGATATTCTAAACAATTATTTTTATTATAAATACGTAAAATACTACAATTATTATTTAAAAGTCTCTTTTGATATATGTTAAAAGACATATCATTTAATATTATAGAACTTGCGTTTTCTTGTTCAATATTTTGTAATTTTAAGCTAAATAATTGGTCAATATTAGATGGATCTATAATACCAGATAAATCATATATATTTGTATTTTTAATATTTAAATTATATGTTTGATTATTTGATAAATCATAACTAATATTAATAAGATTATTATCATAATTAATATAAAAAATGTTTTGTAAAATGATATAGTTATTATTTTTTAATAGTTTTAATAATTCTTCATCATAATATTCATAAGTAGAATTTGTATCAACATTATAATTATTTTTATTTAAATTTAATTGGTTCAATGATAAATCAATTCTAAAATTTCCTAATGATACAAAACTACTTGTATTTATAAAATCATATTTATATAAAATATCTTTTACATCTGTATATTTTAATATAACTTTACTACCTGAACAATCCCCAATATTAATTAATTCATTAGATGCATCATAACGTTGAAAAGATACACCACTTAAATCAATATCACTTATATTCGATGATAAGTCAATATGAACAGGTATAAGACCAGTTAAAAATAAATTATTATAATCATCAGTTGTAAAATCGGTATAGACTTTAGTACTTCCATCATTAAATAAAATATTTGTTGTTTTTAATGGTGATATTACTGATTGTGATTTTATACCATATTGATTCAATTGATTATAAATAAATGTATTTGTCTTTTCTAAACTAGATATATACTCATTTTGAACTTCATTTTGAATAACAAAAATAAAACTATTACTATTTAAACTATTTAGAGTACTAGTATTTTGTCTAAAAATAGATGTTAAGTTATTATAATTATTACTACTATCTAAATTTTTTAATGGTAATCCTTTTAATAAAACATAAGAAGTTGATGGGTCTTGTGTATAATTTGATATATCTACATCATATATTGAAAATGTGTAACATATTAAATCTGTAGGCATAGTTGAAAATGAAACACCATCGTATAAACTTATAAGTTTTATAATAAATGGATTAACGTTTTTATAACCATAACTTAAATTATACCCAGATGTAAATCTAAAATATAAAGTAGATGCGAAATTTTGCAAATTACTTCTATTTGAAAATATTTTAATATCAAAATTATAATTATTTTTTTCAATTAATAATTCTTCTGTATCTATAAAGTTTGAATTAACTAATGCATAATTATATGCCATTGTTTCATTATTTACATAAGGTAATAAATAAGTGTGATATGTAAAAGAAGTATTTGGATAATATAAATTATAAGATATATCAATGCCTGTATTATTTAAAGTACCTATATAACGAGTATCAACATTATAATCTTTATTAATATTTGATTCATTTAAATAAGTATATGTTGATTCATATGCATGTTTTGCCAATGATTGATATCTGTGATTTTTGTTTATAAATGAATTAAATTCAGTATAAGTTGTATTATTTATATTTTCTGGTTCAGTAATATCTGTTAAATTCTGATTTAATAGTGATACTAAATATTGTTTTAAAGTTGGTTCTTGATTTTGAATAAAAAAATTCTTTTTAAAAAACATATTACCAGAGTAAAAAGTATATCTTGGTTGTTCAATTGAGTTATTTTTATAAATCCATCTTAATTTATTATTTATTTTAGTATTAAGTGAATATTGACCAAAATCACTTTTTATAATATTACTATTAATTGAATAAGATGCATTTGGAATTTCAGATGATAATAAACGAATACCATAAATATTAGAAAAATTTCTACCTAAACTTACTCTATAATGTGATGGTGTTGAATATCCTTTATCTACATTAGATATTAAATCACATATTGTATCTGTACCACCAATTGATGTTGTTCTTAAAGAAAGAGGGTTATTTTTATTCGGTATCTTAAACTTAATTATATTAAATACCCATTTTTTTCTTTTATTATCCCATATACTTGGTATATATTCTTCTGGAGTAGATGCTAATCTTTTACCATTCTCTAAGACATTATTATAAATTTGTGTATCTAACAAATACTCTTCTATATCAATAATTGGACCATTATTATAAATATCATAAACAAAATCATTATTTGTAAAACCAATTATACTAAGGTCTTCAGTTATTCTTTTAAATATAATTTGTTTTTGTTCAATACTATCTGTTAAATTATTCTCTAATAATAAATAACCATAGTTTTCATTATATAAAAATTGTAAAGGTCTATTTTCATCTATTAAATTAAATTCATTATATTTTCTCATAATTAATTCGGTTTTAGTGTATATAGTTTCTAATCTTCTATTTGTACTATCAATATTAATAACTGTTTTTTTAATTTTTTTTCTTTTATCCATCATACCTAAATTTATATATTGTTCTAATCCTGGAGATGTATCAGGTAAATTTATACCTAAATCACGGTCTACCTTAAATTCTTTACTAAATTCAGGTATTCCATCAGAATACATATATTCACTACGTTTTTTAGAATCTAATAATTTATTAAAATCATTGTTGTCTGAACCTATATTTACCCTTTTTTCATTAAGATATTTATTTGTAATTAGTAGGTCATCATCCATTTATTATTTATATATATATTATATTCCTTATTTTAATATTAATATTACTTATTATTTTTATAATTTCAATGAATTTTATAAAAATTTTTTCAATGTATATTTAAATGGAAAAGTATATTAATGATATGTTTAAAAAAAACAATAAACAAGTTACAATTAATAAAGAAACTAAAATTAAAGTAAATAATAATGAATTAAAAGAAAAAGTAATTGAAAGAAAAATATATGAATTTCAACCACCACGTCCTAAATACTATTTAACCGAAAAAGAAATTAAAGATAAATATGGCGATATATCTAGTTTTTATAGTTTAAATAAAAAACAAAAATCTAAAAATAGTTCTCAAAAAATGTTAAAAGGTGGTAATTACACTAATTCTAACTTGCATAAAATGCAAGGTGGTAATTACCCAGGTTATTGTGATGGTGATGCCAATATAACTCAATGCACTGATGTTACTACTCAATGTGGAGCTGGTAAAAAAATGCAAGGTGGAAATTACACTAATTCTAACTCTCAAAATAATTTGAGAGGTGGTAATTACCCCGGTTATTGTGATGGCGATGCGAATATAACTCAATGTACGGATGTTACTACGCAATGTGGTGCTGGTAAGAAACAACAAAGAGGTGGGAATTATCCAGGTTATTGCGATGGCGATGCTAATATAACTCAATGCACTGATGTTACTACTCAATGTGGTGCTGGTAAAAAGAGAAACTCATTAAAAAAGAAATATTATAAACGTAAATCTAAAAAATAAATAAAATAAATAAATTAACTATTATTTTATCTATTGATTGTATTCAAAATAAAAAAAATATCAAATCATAATGATTTACATTATTATTTAGCTTTAGTTTTTCTAGTTTTTTTACCTTTAATTGGCATAGATGAATTAAATTCTTTCATATATTCATCATATGATTTTAAATAATTGGTTTTAAATTCAATTAAATCTTCTTTCCATAAATCAACAGCTTTTTTATTAAGTAATGTATTATATTCTGTTTCTTTATTTTGTTTCTTCTTTTTTAATTCATCAACTTCTTCTTCGGTAAGTTTATATAGGTCCATACCTAATAAGTAGTCATATGTTGGATTATCATCTTTAGTAATAATTTTTGGATAATTATTAGCTTCTAATTGCTGTATAACAATAGTTTTTTTCTTGTTACGAATATCAATAGAATTATCAATAATTTGTAATATAAATCTTACTTTATTACTTATAATTTCTAATTCTTTTTTGAGTTCATTAAGCATATATTCACGTCTTTTATCATAAATACCTTTACGTATATTATACCAGTGATTAATTAAATCATCGACATTAGTGAAACGTATAATTTTACCTTTTTCATCGAAAACATGCATATTATTTAAGGATACACTTGTTGTTAATTTTAATTTACTTTCTAATTCATTAACGCCATCTTTACCGACTTTATCAATCCATTTATCTATTAATTCACCGTCCATTTTAACAGTAATATCAATACGACATTCAGTAGAATTATCTTCGAATGATTTTATATATGTTTTAGAATCTTCTTTACCACGTTCAATAGTTACTTTATCTAAAAATTCTTTATAATTAGCAGTCCATGTACCGATTGGTAATTCTGTAATATTAATTGTTGTATCATTAATACGTTTATATATACCCTTAGTAATATAACTATTTGAATCTAAGTATAATATAGGGCCAGTAAAACCACGATACCATACATGTAATTTTGGTGTAATATTGCCTTCTATTTTAGCAAGAATATAATCAGCTAAAACTGATGGATTATATTGAGGAATATCTGTTGAAAATCCTGTACCAATACCAGTACTACCATTAATAAGTAATGATGGTATAATTGGATAATAATATTCGGGTTCAATAGGGAAACCATCGTCATCTAAATATTTACATAAAACATCATCTTCTTTTTTAAATAACATACGAGTTAATTTATTGAGTTGTGTAAATATATATCTTGAAGATGCTGCATCCTGACCACCCATTAATCTAGCGCCAAACTGACCTTTAGGTAAGAATAAGTTTAAATTATTAGAACCTACGAAATCTTGAGCCATACCTTTAATAGTCATTTCTAAAGAGACTTCACCATGATGATATCCTGAATTTTCAGAAACATAACCACCTAATTGTGATACTTTTATTTCTTGATTTAAATTACGTTTGAATGCAGAGTATAATACTTTACGTTGAGATGGTTTAAGTCCATCCATCATACTAGGAATAGAACGGTCATTATCTGAATTAGAAAAGTGAATTAATTCTTTATCAACGAAATCACCAAATGTTAATTTAGTTTGATTAAAGTCAGGATATGAATTTCTATCATAATATTTAAGCCAGTTTTTACGGTCATCTGCTCTTTTTTTGTTAAAAGCTAAATCTAAACGATTTTCTTTACTACCACTTAATGATTTGATATCTTCATTAACTTGTGTTGAATTATTTACTTCGGTATCATTGACTAACTGAATATTAATTTTAATATCATCGTCATTAACAATTGAAGAAGTTATTTGAACCGCTTCCGGTTGTTCAGGTTGGTATTCAATTACTTTAAGATTTTTAAAATATTCTTTTGCTTCTTTAGTAGTAGAAGTACCCAATCCTTTATAATATTTAATATGCCATGATTTAATATTGGTAGTTTCTTCTTTCCATTTATCATAGTCTTGTAAAGTATAAAAAGCTTTTTCATTATTACCTTTAAATGCTTTAACTATAGGTGTAACCATTGTTGTTATAAAACCGAGATCTAATAAAGTCGGCCACATACTATCGAATAAATTCATCATTAATCCTTTAATATGGGAACCATCATGATCTTGATCGGTCATCAACATAATCTTACCGTATCTAAGCGGCCAAGTACCATTTTTTTGATACTCGGCTTTATAGTCTTTATTGTTTTGTAATCCAATAATTTTTTTGATATTATTTAAAACTTCACAATTTAATATTTGAGCTGTTCCAGCTTCTCTTACATTTAATATTTTACCTTTTAATGGATAAACACCATAATAGTCTCTACCAATTTCAGATAAACCTGCAATAGCCATTGACTTAGCAGAATCACCTTCTGTAAATATAATAGTACATTCTTTAGATTCATTTGTACCTGCACGATTTGCATCGTCTAATTTTGGAATACGAACAGTTTTACTTTTAGTACCATCTGTTTTAGATAATAATTTATTATCTTTATAAGCAGCTTGACTAATAATTTTTTCAATAATTTCAGTTGATGCTAATTTTGTAATAAATTTATCACTAATATCATATTGACATCCAAATTTAGATTTAGGTGTTGTTAATGTTTCTTTAGTTTGTGAATCAAAAGATGGATTTATAATTTTATGAGCATTTATAAATAATCTTAATTGATTTTTAATAATTTGTGGTTTTATATCTAATTTTTTCTTTGCTTTTAAATATGTTACTAATTTTGTTTTGATTTGGTCTGCAATATATTCAACATGAGTACCACCACGTAAGGTATTAATACCATTAACAAGTGATATTTGTTGAAAGATATCATCTTCACTTGCAGTTGCTGCGATTTGCCAACCATCTCCTTCATCGAAAATTGGTTTATATTCAGTACCAACTAAATATAATTCTACATATTTTTCGAAACTTTTAATTTCGATTAATTTATCATTTAAATAAACTTTACCAGTTTTACCGACAATACCAGCAATATCATAAACACGTCTTTTAATTAATTGACGAATATCATCATTTAATTCAGTTTTAAATTTTGCGTAATCAGGTAACCATGTAATTTTAGTATATGGTTTATTTGTTGTTGATTTAATAATAGGTTCAGTACGAGTATTCATATTATCACTAAAAACTTGATTATATTTTTTTTTGTTAATATGACAAATAGTTTCAATTTCGAATCTCTTCGAGAAAATATTGGCTAACTTTGCACCATAACCGTTTTTACCACCCCATGCACGTTCTTCTTTATCGTCATAATTTGTAGAAGTTAAAAGTGACCCGAAAATTAATTCAGGTGGATACATTTTATGTTCTTCCATATATTCGACATGAATACCATTACCATCATTATAAAATGAGATACTATTATCTTCATTAATATTAACTTTAATGGTAGTTACAGGATGATTATTATCTTTATCTTTTTCAATCGCTTTTTCCATACGTTTTTTATGGTCATGTGCATTGACTAATAATTCATCAAAGCATTTATAAAAAGCTGGAGTTAATTTAAATGATTTAGGAACAATTTTTAAAGGTTCTTCTTCAATAATAAAACCAAAATAATCCTCTGGCTCACATGAACCGGTATAGGTATCTGGTTTTTCATATACGTGTTGTTTATGTTCCATTTTTTTATAAATATCTGATGCTTTAACAGTATCAGTATTCTTCTTTGAAACTTTGGAAGGTTTAACTTGTTTTTCAACAGGCTTAATCTCACAAACAATATTTTGGTTAGAACTCATTTTACGATTGTATCTTATATATTATAATAATTAACTTTATATAATTATTTTTGTCAAATTTTTATTAATTTACACATCTATATTTAAAAATTTTACGATAATTATTATCATTTTTCTTAGACATTTATTTAAAGACTTTTACTTAATACTTATTATATTATATTATGATTACTTATTCTATTCATCCATCCAATAATTTTCAATACAAACATCCTAACTTTTATATTTCTAAATTATTAGATTATTATCCATTATCTATATGGAATACTATCGACGAAGCTATTAAATTACAACGTTTTGATATTTTAACACATATTTCAATTAATGCTGGTATTTCACATATGTCTTTTAGTCAATTTATACTTGAGTATTCTATATTTATTGATAATCCTGATTACCTACAAATTGCTATTTTAGTTGATAATAATATTAAAAATATTTTATACGATTATTTATATTATGATTTACCTGCATATGTTGGTCCAAATTTTATTAAAGCACTTATCAGTATGAATTGTATTTATAGACGTAATAAAATATTAAAACATATTGAAAAATACTCCATTGATTTTAATTTTACATCGAAGATTATTTATGATAACTGGTGGATTAATTTTATTTTTAAACAAAAATGGAATAGAAAACCATTTAGCAATATATATAAAGTTGAATTTAGAAAATATCCTAATATTAAACAACTTGTTTATACAAGATTAATCAATAATTAAAATTTTATTATAAAAATAGTTTATTAATTAAGATAAAAATAAAATGGATGAAGAAATTAAAAATAGACAAAAAGAGATTTTAGAAGAAACTAAATTACCACCTAAAATATTAGCAAGTGATTTATTTAATGAAAGAAAAAATGATAAATTACGTATTGCTGAATTAGAAGTACGTATTAAATATATGGAAAATAATTTAAATAACTTAATTGCAAACAATAACTGTATTAAAAATAATAATTATTCATTAAAAAAAGAAATGTCTGAACTAATTAAATATAATACAATTATTATTGATTTATTAAATAATCAAATTATTGAAAATAAAAACCAAACAAACGAAATTAATAAATTATTATTTCATAATATTCAAAAAAATAATAACATATTTAAAAAATTACTTAATATTAATAATTCAACACAAACTATTTAATAAGTTTATTTTTTTATCTTAAAATATAAGTTTATTATACAATCTAAATATTAATGGGACAAGAACAATCTGTACCGACTAATCCACAAGTTAATACAAAACCTATTCTTAAAAATACTCAAACTATTAATGTTAAACCTGTACAAAAAAATAATGACGTATATACTATTTTAGATTCAAATGACACTAATCCACATAAGAAACAGATTAATAAAGGTATTAATGATTATTATAATTTTAATGTTGTTGATAATATACATAAATCTAATTTACCTAAATTGTATGAAAGTTCTAAAGATGATAATCGTTTTAATCGTAATTTAGAAGATGAATTATCTAAACAATTATACGACCGTAATCTATCAACTCCATCTAAAATAAATGTTTTTCATGAAGCTCCATCACCAAATCCATCATATGTTAACACTGTATATAATCCAATACCTACTGTACCTATTAATAATATAGGTCAAACACAATTTGTACCGGGCCAATTATATGTACCTGATAAACAGGTTTTGCAAAGTGATTATTATGTTGAAATGAATCGAGACGATATTAATATACAACCGCCTACACAACCATTTCAATCTATTAATACTCGAGATAACACATTTGCACCGGAAGCACCTAGTTTTACATATATACCACCACCTACTACCCAACAATTACCCAAATATACTCCTAATTTAAATTATCAATCTCCAGAAAATAATTTTAAACAAGTTAATATTAACTCAAATAATAATACTATAAAAGAAGATGAACCAATTGCAATATCATTATTAACCGGATTTACAAACTTAGAAAAACAATTACTAGTATCTAAAGATATTAACTCGTTGGATATTGACCCATTTGGTTTATTAAATAAAAATAGTTCTATTACATTAAATCAATTATATGAATGCTATAAAAAACTTAGATTAAAAAACCATCCAGATAAAGGTGGAGATAATAATAATTTTAACAAGATTATAAAATGTATAAAAAAAATTGAAGAAATTGAAAAAATGAAAATATCTGATAAACAATTTAATACTTTAAAAGATGATTTTAATAAAGAATCATCTAAATACGAACAACCATATATACCTCAGTTTCACGAAAATAATAATGAAAATAATAATTTTAATAAAAAATTTAATCAATTCTTTGAACAGAATAAATATACAGGTGACCAAGATATTGGTTATGGTGATTTAATGGATAAAGGACCATATCAAAAAGATATTGAAGTTAAAAATACAATTGGTGCATTTGATAGAAGTAATTTTAATAATGTTTTTACACAAAGTAAGAAAAAACCTTCGAATAAAGTCGTAGTATATAAAGTACCTGAGCCTGTATATGGTAATGTAACTTTTGCTCAAAGTTTGGTATCTAAGGATAATAATTATACACAACATGGTGTATTTACTGATTATATGGAGGCTTTTACCGAATCTAATGTTTTAATAGATACGGAACAAGTTAAAATTAATGAAAATATTAAATTAGAAGAAGCCTTAAAAAAACATAAAAATGCTTCATTGACTCTTACCAATGAACAAGTATTAGCTATAGAAGAATATGATAATAATCTAAAATATAGAGATAATAAAGAAGTTGATTATTATAAAAATTATTCAAAAGAAATCGATAAATATGCGAATCAAATGAAAACTATAAGTTTTAGACCACCAGAATCAACTAGATAACGATTTACGTAACCATTTTGATATTTGCATATTACTATTTATAATATCTTCTTTATTCATTCTTTCAATCCAATTAAATTTTGGTCTAATCTTTACATAATTATAATATATTGGTATTATGTGAATATTTGCAGAATCGGTAACTTTATCATCTATTTGACTAAATAATAATGTTTCATCTATAAACTTATTATTTAACTTTGTTAATGTAATATCAAAGAAATTAATATTTGTATTATTAACTAATGAATTAAAATATTTATTAATTGAACTTCTAAAATTCATTGAATTTTGAAATGTACTCATATTCGTTAAAATATAATTTAAACATTTTTCAGCTATTTCATTATTTTTATTACATGCTATATAAGTATCACTATACCCATCCATATCAATCAAGTTCATATTATTTTTTGAGAAACATACTAATTTATTCTCTTTATAAAACGGAATGGAATCTTTTAAACTTTTTAAAATAATTGTATCACGTGGTATCCAATAACCACCATACTTAACTAATAATGCATATTTAATAAAGTTTTCTAAAACATAGTCATTTTTAATATTTAAAATAATTTCTTTATTTTTGAAAAATTCAGGTAATAATCTAAATAAATGATTTTGATTAAATATAATAATCTTAAAATTTGTGTTATTATGTTTATAAATTGTATCTAAACAAGAATCTAATAATCCATTAGTTGGTTGTTCAACTAATCTAGAACCAAAATTTTCCCATTCAACTGCTGATTTTTCATATGGATTATATATCCATAATAATGGTTTATTTGTAAATTGTTTTAAATAATCTTCAGAGTATTCTGCTTGACTCCATGATTTATTCTTATTAAAAATAGAACCTATAAATTTTTCATAAGTAATTTTTTTAAGTAAATTAAATTCAAAGGATACTGCTAAAATTATTAAAAGTAATATAATAATATGTTTCATTTATTTTATATATTATATAGGTAGGAAATGATTCGTTAAATAAATATTATTATAATAATACAAATATAATAATATGTTTTTAATTGATTCTAAAATTATTGATAAACGTATAATTGATGCAATTGAACATATATTTTTTATTACTTCTGCTGAAAAAATACCTTTAAATGCATTTGTACCAATGCTTAAACTAGAATTTAAACAGAATTATCCGAATCTTCAAAATACAAATAAAAAAAACAGAAATATACATTTTTATATTAAAAAACAACATAAATCTATTTCTAATTTTATAAATACATTTACAGAATTTAAAATAATTGATAATTTTATCTTTGCTAGGTTTATTCAGTTATAAACATTTGTTTTCACGTATTCCATCATATTTTAATTTATAATTTATATTACCACTTTCTTGATATACTTCTAAAGGTGGCAAGCTAGTGGATTCTGTATTTCTCCAGTAACTTTTCCATCCTAAGTGTTCTGGTTGATTTGTACCAAAACCAATAACATTATTATGAGTTTGTGGAAATATTTGTTTATATTCCATTAGTATAGGTTTATTAATTTCAAAACCTTCTTTTTTATTCATAGTTAATAA
>JACCDO010858292.1_pt1 | contig 21126 bp, 24 predicted proteins | sample 7446101 | NCBI WGS metagenome assembly JACCDO01 (sample SAMN15323440, study PRJNA562643) | freshwater metagenome | isolation source: river surface water | place: USA:Blue River Watershed | collected 2017-08-16
TCACCTCTGAGATAGGTGAATAGTTCATCTTCATCTACCATAATTGTGCCTGTCTTGAGGCAGACTGGGCACCGCTTGGTTGCATATACTGTCATCATTGGCGTGCTTGCCTTTCTATTTTTAACATCCGAACTACATCGTTGTAATGCTGCTCCCACTTATATGCGGAGCGGAATAGAACTATCATCATAACTAACTGAACAACTAGCAATATAGTCATAGCAATTATTGTGCCTACATCTAGATACATATCTGGGACCTTGTTACCTTCCTGCGGATTACCGCTAGGGCTGATGAAAAAAAAAAGAGAGTGGGCTAGCCAGAGCCGAAGCCCTGACTAGCCCTGGGTTCCTAGGAAAGGAACTCTAAAGTGGTGACAATCTGATTGTCATACCACTTGGTTTGTCCTTTATCTTCACGGACTGTGGTTGTGAGATAACCTGAGAGGTTGACTACGAACTCTGAGTTATCGGCAAGCATTGGTCTGAGTTGAGCAATGATGCTTGGGTCTTGAATCGTAACCTGACGGCTAGCGATGAAGCGAGAACGAACTGAACCATCAGGCAGATATTCTGTCTGACGGGATTGAACGATGCCTTTGATTACGTTGTCGTAATCTTTGACTGACTTCAACAATGCGTTGTTGAAGGTGAAACTGTTTACTGTTGACATACTGTCTCCTTTATACTTTCTGTCGGGCGGATACCCGTCACTTGTGACGGTATCGCCCTTGTGATTAATTGCAGTTTGGGCACGCAATTGCCTTGTTGTGTAGATAGTGGCAGGCATCGCATACGGTCTCGTTGCCTGTGACTGTGATGCTGGTCTCAATGTCGTAGAGACGGTCAGCAAGTAGACTGATTGGCTCAAGGAACTCATCATCCCTATCAGTCCAGTCGTGATTGGACGGTTGTTCTCTGATGATAGACCAGATGAACTTATACTGAAGATTGCCCTCATCAACTATCTGATGGGCAATCTCTATATCACGACTGTCTCGTAGTTCTTGGCAGTCGGGACATAGTTCAGTTAGCGCTTGGCATTGATAACACATATTGGTGATTGAGATGCCATTGGTTTCTGTATTCATCTTTTACCTCTTTCTAGTCTTAACCACGTTTTGGTTAAAACTGGAACACACGAACTCGTAGCATTTCGGAGTCCCTCGGACGAGGAAATGCGGTGATTTTCTAGCCAGTCACCAGTAGCGGTATACAGTTTTTGATAAAATTTTTTGCAAGAAAGCCAATGGTTTGGCTTTCCAGTCAAAAAACTTTGACAAAAAGTTATAGCGCTACATCTGAAAGATATCTATTTAGATAGATTCTTTCAGATTGACGGATAGAAAATCCGAGTAGGATATACAATCCGCGACCCATTGCGGGAGCGGGGCGTGAGGAAGCAGCCAGCAAGGCTCTATATGGCGAGCAAGGGCTATTCTAAAAAATAGCCTTGCGAAGACATATGCCGACGGCTGGGGCTGACGAATTAGATGCGAATAGGCTCAGCCATATTCTTTTGCTTTTAGTTTTTGTTTTTAATAAGCCGAGCCCCAGAATCTGTATTATTATAGGGCGAGGCAGACTGTCTCCTGTCCAGCGCCTGCTGTAACAGGACAGATACTGACATCAAATTAACAGGCGGGGTCTTTAGACCCCAGACTGTTTAATTTGGCTGGTTTGTATTGTAGGTAACTACCAAAACTATTTTCCCGTACAGAAACTACAGCCCTATGCCCTGCCCTATTATGTCCTATTTTGGTATAGTCTATTTTGTGATTTACATAACATTTTGCTAAAAAAGCGTTCGGATTGGCTGTTTGAACGGATTAATACTATATAGGGGCACAAAGTGCCCACTGATAGTAGCAAGCCTTTTAAGGCTTGCGTTACAGAACTGTATTGCTGTCTGTTTCTAACTGTCTGTTTCTATCAGTACTGTATGTAGATGGGACAGGTCTGTGACTTTTCAAAAGGGTACTAAGAACCCCAGGACAGAGGCTATGGCAGCCGCAAAGGCTAAAGTAATAGCCCTTGTTTCTGAGGGTTGGGCGCCCCACAAAGCAATGGCTGAAGTGGGCAAGCAACCCGATACTATCCGTATCTGGTGTATGAGGGACTCTAAGTTTGCCTCTGACCTAGCCCAGGCTAAGGAAGATGCTAAGGAGCGGTCACTAACCGCTCTAGGGATAGCAAGGGAAGATATCTCATTCCCACAATTCTCAGAAATGTTTTTAGACCAGAAGGTCTTTCCGCATCATCAAGACTGGATTGATTTGCTAGAGGGTAGCGAGCCGAGTTGGCTCCACCCAAGTATGATTTACGAGAAGGGCGACCCGCATCGCCTTCTTGTGAACGTGCCCCCAGAGCACGCAAAGTCCACCGTGATAACGGTGAACTATTCTACGTACCGCATCGCTCTCAATCCCAACGTTAGAATCATCGTAGTTTCTAAGACGCTTGTCAAAGCACGCGAGTTCGTGTACGCAATCAAACAAAGGTTAAGCCACCCGCGCTGGTTAAAGTTGCAAACAACATTTGGACCAGAAGGGGGTTGGAAAGAAGACTCTGATACCTGGCGAGTTGACACCGTTTATCTTGGGAGCGATGCTCGTAATTCATCTGAGAAGGACCCGACTATCCAAGCCCTAGGTATGGGTGGACAGATTTACGGTGCCCGTGCTGACCTGATTATTTTGGATGACTGTATAACCACTGCTAACGCTCACGAATATGAAAAGCAGATTAACTGGTTACAAAAAGAAGTTATTACCCGTTTGGGTAAAAATGGTAAGTTGCTAGTGGTAGGGACAAGAATTGCGCCGACAGACTTTTACAAAGAACTCCGTGACCCGAAACATTGGTCTGGTGGTAAGTCTCCTTTCACTTATATGGGTATGCCTGCGGTTCTTGAGTACGCTGAAAAACCCGAAGACTGGAAAACACTTTGGGCTAAAAGTGACGTTCCTTGGGATGGCGACAACGATACGCCAGACGCTGACGGACTGTATCCTAAATGGGATGGAAAAACGCTACAGCGAAGACGTGGAGAAGTAACCCCTTCCACCTGGGCGCTGGTTTACCAGCAGGAAGATGTAACAGAAGATTCCATTTTTCCCGCTGAACTTGTTCAGGGTTCTATAAATGGGATGAGAAAGCGCGGTCCTTTGAGACCAGGCGCAGCAGGACACCCCAACCAAGTTGAAGGTTATACTGTTGTGGGATTTGACCCTGCTATGGGTGCTGGTCGTGCAGCCTTTGTTGCTATGACATATAACCGTATGGATAGCAAGATTTATGTTTTAGACTGTATGGATATGGCAGAACCTACGCCACAAAAGATTAGGCAAGGGATTGAAGAATTTGTTCAAAAGTATCGCCCGCAAGAATTACGGGTGGAGATTAACGCCCACCAAAAAGCCTATGCTCTTGACTCAGACTTACAACAATGGCTGGCAACTTATGGCGTTAGACTTAATGCTCACTTCACTGGCAAAAACAAGTGGGACACAAACTTCGGAGTCGCAGGAATGTCTCCGTTATTTGGAAGTAGCGCAAACGGAAAGCACCAGAAGAACAACACAATTGAGTTACCAAGCACTGAAGGCTCTGAAGGACTTAAGGCTTTAGTTCAACAACTAATAACTTGGAAGCCACAGACCAGAGGTAAGACTGACTGTGTGATGGCTTTATGGTTTGGTGTTTTAAGATGCCGAGAATTTATGCAACAAAACTCTACTGTTCAAAAGTATGCTCACAACCGTTGGGCAACCAGAGCACAGGCACAAAAACGATACACAGTAAATCTTGATGAGATGATTGCCGAGCAATGGCAACAGACCTACGGATAGGAAATAGATGCTCTCTATAGAACAAATCTCAGCCCGCGTAGAAAATCTACGTGAGCGTGCTGCAGAGCGTGACTCACGTCAGCAAGATGTACTTGCTGTCCGTAAAGGTCAGATTGCTACTGTATATCCAGACTTTTTTCCAGAAGGCGTAGATGCCAATGTCGTTGCAAATTTTATTGATATTGTTGCGAGAGACCTATCTGAAGTTATGGCGCCTCTCCCTTCGGTCAACTGCTCCGCTGCGAATCAGGCGAATGACCGTGCTCGTAAGTTTGCTGATACACGTACCCGTATTGCTACTAATTATTTTGCTCACTCGGACTTACAAGTCCAGATGTATACAGGTGCCGACCTATACATCACGTTTGGTTTCGTCCCGTTCATTATTGAGTTGGACGAAGAAGCAGGGCTGCCGCGCATACGAATAGAAAACCCCGTGGGCGCTTACCCAGAGTTTGACCGCTATGGACGCTGCATTGCCTTTGCAAAACGCTACTATATGGCAGCAGGTGAACTAGCATCACAGTTCCCTGAGTATGCACATATCTTGCTTGGTAAGGAAATGTACAAGTCAGATATGAACTACCAATTAGAAGTTGTTCGTTATTATGACGACCAACAATCTATTTTGTATGTACCAGAACGCAATAACCTAGTTTTGTCACAGGCTAAAAATCCGATTGGCAGAATGATGGTTGTAGTAGCACGCCGTCCATCTATTGATGGCGAGATGCGTGGACAGTTTGATGATGTGCTTGGTATTCAGTTGCTTCGCAACAGGTTCGCATTACTTGCGATGGAAGCAGCAGAAAAGTCAGTACAGTCACCAATTGTTTTGCCTGCCGATGTTAATGAACTTGAAATGGGTGGCGATGCGGTTATCCGTACTGCTAACCCTGCAGGAGTTCGTCGGGTTGACCTGAATATTCCACCTGGGGCTTTCACCGAACAGGCTTTACTCCAGCAAGAACTTAGAACAGGAACACGTTATCCAGAGGGACGTACTGGAAACATTGATGCTAGCATCATTACGGGACAAGGTGTGCAGGCACTTATGGGTGGATTTGATACCCAAGTCAAATCTGCTCAGGCTATTTTTGCCTCATCATTAAGAGATGTTATTTCTGTTTGCTTTGAAGTAGACGAGAAGTTTTTTGATTACGAAAAGACTATCCGTGGTGTAGATGCTGGTAGTCCATATCAGATTACATATAAACCATCTAAAGATATTAAGAAAGATTATTCAGCCGATGTTCGCTATGGAATGTTGGCAGGACTTAATCCAGCACAAGGTTTAATTTTTATGTTGCAAGCGCTTGGGGGCGGATTAATCTCAACAGACCTTGCTATGCGTGAACTACCATTTGGTATTAACGTAACACAGGAGCAAGAAAAAATTGAGATTGAGAATATGCGTAAGTCATTAGTTCAATCTTTACAGGCTTACACCCAAGCAATTCCACAGATGGCAGTTCAAGGTGGAGACCCATCAACTGTTATTAAACAAATTGCAGATGTGATTAAATCACGCCAGAAGGGTGTAGCAATAGAAGACGCTGTTGAAGAAGTCTTCGCTCCCGAACCACAGGTTCCTCCTGCTGGCGCCCCTCAGGTTGAGCAACCGTCCCCTGCTCCCGCTGCGCCAGTAGGAGGCAGTTCTCCTATGGGTGGCGCTTCAGCGCCATCTTTACAAACTTTACTAGCAAGTCTTAATGCTAGTGGTGAAGGAACAGCAAGTGCAAGGACAGCAATCCGTAGATAATTTATGAGGGACGATGACAGCAATTATTGGTATACAAGGAAAAGGCTGGGCTGTTTTAGCAGCAGACTCAGTAACTACTTTTAGCGATAGACCATATGTTGCTAAAGGTTATGAAAAGATATCTAGGATTGGTGATTATCTATTAGCAGTGGCTGGTGATGCTACTGCTGGAGATATTCTTAACTATCTATGGCAACCGCCAAAGCCAGTTAAGACTCAAGATACAGATAAGTTTGTTATAGTTAAGATTCTTCCATCTATAAGACAAGTTCTTACAGAGCACGGGTATGACCCAAATCCAGTAAATAAAAAAGATGAAGATGCTGGATGGGATGCTTTAATTTGTTTTAATGGAAAGATATATCAGTTAACCGATGACTATGGTTTTATGCGGGATGAAAAAGGTCTTTACGGGATTGGTAGTGGTGGTGCTATTGCATTAGGTGCTATTGCTGCTATGGAGAATGATTTAAAAACTCACACCAAAGCAGCAAGTGCTGCTAAGAAAGCAGTTAACATTGCTATTCAGTACAATGTATGGTGCGAGGGTCCAGTTAATGTTAAAACTCAATTTACTAAGTAGGAGATAAAGTGGCAGACATTAGAGAAGAAGTATCTGGCGTAGGTTCATTATCTAAAAGAACAGACCTAAATGTTTCTAATCAACCTGCTAGATATATATCTGGATTGCCATATGGCGAGGGTGAAGCAACTTATAGCCAACAAACTGCTGCACCTATGATGGGCGGACAAGAAACGGCTCCAGTTGAATTGCCACCTATAGTTCCATTAACAGAACCAACACAATTACCAAATCAACCAATTTCTTTTGGCTCTAGTTGGGGTGAGGGACCTGGACCTAATATGGGTGCTATGCCTGGATTAGACCAAGTAAATCCAGTAAATGTTGTTTACCGAATGATGCAGTATGACACAAGTGGAGCATTAGAGGCTATCTACAATAAATTAAATGAGGCGTAATGTCTTTTACGAATCCTGTAGGACCTACGCCTTTAGGCGTTAATACTAATTTAGCCAATAGAAATCCAGAAATTTATGGTGCTGCTCTTTCTGGACAATGGAATCCTGAAGAACGTTTTGTTATTAATAATATACAAAATCTTCTTGATTTAGATAAAGACCTTGCCAGAACTAGAGACCTAGATAAGGCTAAACAAAAGTTTAGAAACTTAGACCCTGAAGTGCAAGGGGCTTTAGTATTTCTTAATCCTAATGCTGAGTATCAACTAGAAGATAAAAATCTTTTTAAGAAGGTTCTTGGCGGGGTAGCAGATTTTGTTAAGACTCCACTTAGAGGTCTTATAGACCAAGCAAATGCTTATATTAATTTAACACCGCCTGCTGCTCCATACCGAGTGCTTAGAAGTGTTTTTGATACTGGTGATGACAAGAATTTTTTTGAAAAAGTACTTACTAAAAAAACTTGGTCTGATGCCTGGAATGGTGTCAATCAATGGGATAGCGTAGCCACTAAAAAATTAGAAGAAAAATATGGCAGGGCTATGTCAACGCTAGCCAAAGGTATTGCCGATGGCAAAAAACCTAGCGAGATTATGCGTGAGTATGGTCAACTAGATGCTGATATGGCTAATGCAGTTTCTCAATTATCTGGCAATACAGATAATTGGAAGAAGGCTTTTGCAGAACATAAGGCTTATCAGGTAAATATTGGTAATGACTATACCAACTGGGCTAATAATAATCATCCACCAAAAGATGGTGGTGCTTGGTCAGTTATTATTGCAAGCACTTTAGGTGCATTTCCGCTACCAGGAATGAATGAAGTTACGGCTTCTAAAGATGGCGAAAAATGGTTAGTTAGTAATCCAAACATTTTTTCTAAAGAAGAATATGTAAGTCCTTCAGGTGCTATTAATTTTACAGCAGCCATAGCCTTTGACCCGTTGACTTATTTAACTGGCGGAACTTCTAGGGCTTTAACTCAATCTGGAAAATTAGCAGAAAAGTTTAGTAATTCTTCTAAGTCTACTATTCAAAAAGTAGATGAGTTATTCCAAGTACCAGAATTTGCATCTTATCACGCAAGACTTGCTGAAAATATTGCTGAATTAAGAGAAGCCCGTCGTGCTAGAAATTATGTCAAGGCTGGTATTATTAGAAATAGAATTGCTAATAACTTTCCAGAGTATGATGAAGACGGAGTTATAAATTTATTAACTAATACAAAGGTATTAGATGATGCTGAAAATCTTGTTTATGTAACTGACTTACCTACTATTCAAAAGTTCTTTCAACGTGGAGAATATGCAAACTATCTAATTAACTCTAAAGTTAATGGTGGTATGTATTACAGGGAAAACAATGTAGCCCTTGAGCGTAGAACTAGAAGTATTACAGATGGTCTGCGTTCTATGTATGACCAAGTATTTAATGGTATTGACCGTAGGGTTCTTGAAGGTCAAGCACCAATACCTGAAAAGGTATACGACAACTGGTTAGAGTTTGAAAAATATTTTGCTGACCAATTAAAGATTAGACAATCTGTTCCTGGTTTTGAAGCAAAATTAATAAATCCTAATGAAGATAATATTATTAAAACTCTTACAAATTCAGAAAAGAATTTTAAGAAAGCAGTCAGTAATGCTTTTGCTATTCAACCAGCACAAAAACAAATTTTTTATAAAGACGGTTATGTAGAACGTTCTTTAAATGACTTTAGAAACTTTACACGTCTTTTGGTTGGCGATAAACTTATTGCTAATAGTTTAACTGAACGATATCTTGCTATAGAGCCAGATGAGCGTTTAAATATGCTTCATAGTCTATATAACTTGTATTTAGATAAAATTGGTTTTTCTAATACAGCAAGTGGTATTGACCGCAAACGAGCAATACTAGATGGCATTTTTGGTGGACAAGGTTTTGGTCCTATACCAGAGTTTAAAATTCCAGCACAAATGGATTCACCTTTGCTTGCAAATCGTTATGGTGGACCTAGCCAGATTCTTCACACAACTCCTGGTATATCAATGCTTAACTTTGATGAGTTGTTCACAGAGGTTTATAATATAAATAAAGGAAATGTAAATCAACTCCTTCGTTATAAAGGCACTGGTGGAATAACTAATAATGCTATTTCTAGGGCTGCAAATAAAGCCTGGTCGGCTTTATTACTACTTCCTGACTTAGGCTGGAAGTCTGCTGCAGATAACTTTTTAACGTTTATTATGACAGCACAGCCTAAACAAATAGTTGCTTATTTCACGGGCAAAGGTAAAGCAATGAGTAAAACTATTGCAGCCTGGAGTGGTTCTGAAAAAACTCAAGGTTTAGTTAAATCTAGAATACTAGATATTTTTGATAGAAATCCTGCTAAATATGTTTCTCCAGAAAAACGTAAAGAAATGCAGGCTCTTCAAAAAGTAGATACTAGTTATACATTGCCAAACGGTAGAACAATTAAAACTTCTGAATTAGTTTCTGCTGATGAACTATTTGGTGCACCATTTGAAGAACGCTTGGCTGCAACAATTATGGCTAAGTATGGCACTAAGTTAGATGAAGAATCATATGGCTATATGGCTGAGTTGTTAATGTATAACAATCAGTCAATTGAGTCTATGATTCAATCTACAGTTGCTGCTAACTTTGCTAATACTTTGGTAGATGGCAGTCTTGCTGCTGAAATTTATGGTAAATCTGCTCTTTCAGAAGCCCTTGAGGCTGCTGGTCGTAAAGCAACTGGCACATTTAAAACAGATGTTAATAATTCTTTACTAGATGCCGATAGAAATCTAGTTCATTTTTCTTCTTTCTATAAGTATTTTGGAAAGAATATTTGGAAGAATGTAGATTTTGGTTCTTTGTTTGTCCGTTATGGTGCACTCAAAACTGCAAATGATGTGACTTCCTATGTGGATGATGTAATGCAGCGCATTGGATACAAAAAATCAGATACTGGTAAGTGGACTGTCCCGCCTGAAAACGCAAAACGGGTAAAAGAATTTAATAGCGAGTTTGGAAAATCATCCAATCTAAAAGCGGCTGGATTAAAAGACTCAGAAATTACTGAATCTATAGTTAGATACTCTGCTGCTGAAATGTATACTGTGTTTCACGGTAGTTCTGACAAATTTAATGACGCTTTATATTCAGCAATTACTGGCAAGATTCAAAGCGGACTGCAAAGTGTAGCCAAATCTCGTGAATTCCGTGGTAAAGATGCTATGCGTCGTAATGCCATTGGTGAAGAACAAGTTACTTTAACTCCTAAAGAAATTGCTAGACGCCAAAAAGTAGAAATGGGACGAGGTTTAGCCTCTGGTTATGTGCGTAATATGCCTTTCCAAGAGTTTGAAGAACTAACTAAAGGCTTTGGGCTTCAGGGTGTAATAAAAACTGACATTGATTTTAAAACTCTAGTTGACCCAGTTGCTTGGTATAAAAACCGTGGCAACATTTTCTGGGAAGCAATGGATAGACAGATAAATGATTTGTTTTCAACTGATGGTTTTGTAATAAAATATATAGACCAGCGCAAAATAATGAAAACAGAACAAACAGCCTATGAGTCTAGTCTTATTAAAGAAGGTATGAGTCCTGAAAATGCTACAATTCAAGCAAGTATTTATTTTCAAAATAAAGCAAGTAAAAATGCAGCAGATGAATTATTAAAATATGTTGATAATCCAGATGTTAAAACACAACTAGCCTTTAACCTTCGTGTTGTTGGGCGTTTTTACCGAGCCGTAGAAGATTATACAAGACGTCTAGTTAGATTTAGCACTCGTCATCCAGAAAGAGTCCTATATCGTTTAGGTCATTTTAGTCAGGCTATGGATGGTAGTGGTATGACATACACAGATGACAATGGGACTGAGTATGTTCTTATACCTAATGATGGTCTTTTCTGGAGAACTGTAGCGCCAGTCTTTGCTGCAATAATGAATCCACTTGGTTCAGCACAAGCAATACTAGGTCAGAACTGGGATTTCTTTAAGCAGCCAGCCTGGAATCAATATACATTAAAAATATCTATGTTGAACCCAGGTTATGCTGAAGGTTCAGGTTTGCCTACACTTACTGGTCCTACAATAGCAATTCCAGTACTGGGTGCTAGACAATTATTAAATACAATAGGTACAAGATTTGGTTCTTCATTAGCCCTTGAGGTCGGCGAAGAACTGGATAACTGGCTGCTTGGACCACAGAGCGATAACACAACTTGGCTTCGTGGTTTAATCCCAACTAATATATTAAATGCTTGGGGCACACTACCTCTTGCTGATAAAACTGGGGCAATGGCTACAGGAATTTATCAGATGGGTGCATACCTTCAGATAAATGAAAACACAAGACTAAAGCCAGAAGATTATGGTGATGAAAAGAAACTTGGTCAGTATTACGACAGACTTAGACTTGGTGTCCATAATGTTATTGCTACTAAACTTGGTTTTAATATTCTTTCACCAGTACCTCTTGGTACTACCGAGCCAGGGATACCATCAGAATTACGTGAAATTGGAATAGTAAGTTTCCGTCAAGAGTTTAGCGATATTTTACGTGGTGTACTTAGTGTTAATGCTGAGTATGGATATAACCTACAAGACCCAATCGGCACAGCAGTATCTATCTTTGCAAAAGAAAATCCAGATAAATTAGTTTATACAGTTAGTAAGAATAGCCAACAAGCAAAAACGGCTATTAACTATACGCAAGAAACTAAAAAATGGGCTATTGATAACATTAAGTTATTGAAAGATTATCCGACAGTAGGCTGGGTATTTGCTCCGCATATTGGTGAGTACGACCCATCTGTAATGTACTTCTTACAGGCTGCAGATTTGATACCTGAAAAAGATAATGTCTTTGATAATAACAATCAGGTATTAAGAAGATATCTAACAGAGTTGGCTGCGGTAAAAGACCGTCAGAAATACTTTGATGTAGATAGAGAAGTCCAGCGCTTACTTAATGACCCAGAAAATCCTGACCGAAACAACTATATGTATCGCAAAGACCTTATGGAAAAGGGTAAGAATACTAAAGAAATGATTAAGGCTGGAAATGCTGCCTTGAGAGAAGTATTACTTAATAGCGATTGGGAAAATAGACAGTCCTTACAAGGTAGATTTAATAATCTTAACTCAATGGTTAATGACCCTGAAGTTATGAAGTTAATGGAAAAACAAAAGAATGATTTTGTTTTATCTAATTTACAAAAGATGACAGCATTGACCAATAGAATGTTGGTTGTATTTGAAGACACCAAGATTCGTGGGCAATTTGGTTCAGAGGAAACACTAGAAAAAATCTATAGAGATGGGATTGGTAATTTGGAAAATATAGCAAGTGCTAACTTAACATTAGGACACGCATATACCAATATTATTAGACCTTTGTTAGATGATGTTTACAGTACCCCAACAGTAGCGATAGCGAGGACATAGTGAAGAATAATCTTCAATATTATATTGATGAGGTAAAGCGTCAAAATCCTGGATTATCAGATGCTGATGTTAGAAAGTTTGCTAATAAAATTTACCAGATGGACCCGCAGTCTGATTTTACTGGTAAAAGACCTAAACAAGACCCAGCCTTTAAAGCATTCAAAGCAAATATAAAAGCAGGTGCTACGCCAACACCAACACCAAAGCCATCTCAACAAAATCAAGGTGCTGCAAATCAAAACTCTGAAGTTATTGGGTCTCTTAACCAACCGCAATTTCAACCCATAGCAACTGGCGAAAGAACAAACTTTTTAGAATTTGTTAATGGGGCACTTAATTGGAATGCTGGTGGTCCTGGTTCTATTTCTCCTGAACCATTTATTTCTGGTAGAACAAGTCCTGAGCAACCTAACCCAAAACCTATAATCATTCTTCCATCGGCTGATGGCAAACGTTTTATAGTCGGAGACTTAGATAAATATGTAGCAGATTATTTAAATCGTATACCATCAGGAGATGCTAGTTATTATAAAACTCAATTAAAAGATTATTATGCTACTGATGAAGCATTTAGAAGGTCAATAAAAAGCGGTCCAATAACAGATAAAGATGAAGATTTTGCAAAAGCCATTAAAAGAGCATTGCAACAAATTACTGTTAATAACTTTTATGCTGGTCAACAAGTAGGTCAATCGCTACAAGATAAAACTATTGAGCCAAGTGCTGCTAACTCTCAAGGTTTTTATAGTTTTGATTCTTGGATACGTAGTCGTGTTATGGTTCCAGAGCCATATACAGAGAGTATGCGAAGCAGTGGTCTAACTACTAAGGCTGATGCTTTAGCGGAGTTTAGACGGACTGTTCAACAGTATGTTGGTGATTTTGATTTAGTAAATAACTATGATGCTTTGGCTGAAGCGTACTGGGATAAACTTCATAAAGAAGAATTAGCCAGAATGAGTCAAAGTTTTAGTACTACTGACCCAATTACTGGCAATAGAATTACTAAGGGTACATCGTATAATCAATTATCTGAACAAGATAGATTGGAAATGCGACTTAATTTTATTACCAATGGTGCTACTGGTAAAAAGGGTAAGATAATAAGCACTGGTATTAGAGAAGCAGACCCACTAGAATTACAAGATGCTGGCGGTACAATTGGTGATAACTATACTAAGTTAAAAAGTTATGCCTATGATTACGGTGTAAGACTATCTGATGAGCAAATAAAACAAAAAGCAGCAGAGGCTTTATTACCAGGTGGTTCTATAGATGAACAAAAAAGAAGTATTCAAATGGCTTCTAGGGCTATCTATAAAGGTTTAGATTCTTATATCCAAGGCGGTCTTAAAGTATCTGATATTGCCGACCAATATAGAAAACTTAAAACTAGCGAATTAGAATTAGCCGATGGCGCTGTAGATATATTTGATGCAGATGTTCAGTCAGCATTAACAGCCGAAAAACTTATGGACCCAATGACTTATACTGGTTTATTAAGACAAAATCCAAATTGGAAATATACAAGAAAAGCAAATGAATCAGCGGCTGGTCTTGTAGATACAATTCTTAAAACGTGGGGGGTTGTGGGTTAAATGGGTTATTTAGATAGTCAAAACTATGAAAGAATGCGAATGGAGCGCCAAACTCCAGTAACTCAAACAAATACTGGGGTAGTTCCAGGTTCTGTCCAAGACCCTTTTTATCATTCAACTGGCGTAATGAAAGAAGTAACACTGCCAGATGGAAGAAAAATACAAGCATTAGATGTTGGCTCTACTAAGCCACCTCCTGCTACAGAAATTGGAATGGTATCTCCTGCTTCTGGTTTAACTATTACTGGCACTGAGCGCAATATGGCTAAAGAGCGCGAGGCTATGAATATTGGTTATACCAAAGAATACATAGCATCCCGTGGTGGTATTAACTCACAGGGTTATTTTAATGACACACCTTTGTCTGGGCAGTTAACTGCTGCTGAACAAAAACAAGTAACACTTGCTAATGGCAGAGTTGATACTATTGCAATGGCTAAAATTCTTCAAGATAAAAAAAGACAAGAATTAAAAGGACAAGGTTTATCAGATGCTGAAATAGAAAAAAAATTAAATGAAGAATGGGGACAACTATATACAGCATTAGGTCAAACTGGTGGTTTTGATGCTAATGGAAATCCTACCCCTGGTGGACAGTATGATTCTACTGGTAAATTTGTAGGTGTTTCTGCTTCTGGCTCTAACCTTGGTGCTGGTACAGATAATGTATCACAAGAAAAACGCGATGCTTTTGCTCTTGTAGAGCAGACAATGCGTAGTTACGGCTTTAATGAAGCAGAGTTAACAGAGATATTAAATTATGTTAAAAATGGTTTAGTTAACCCCAGGATGGGCGCTAATCAATTAGTTATTGAACTACGAAATTTGCCTTCATACAAAACTAGATTTGCTGGCAATGAAACACGCAGAAGCAAAGGTTTAAATGCTTTATCTGAAGCGGAATATCTAGCCCAAGAAAAAGACTATTCAGAAACTTTAAGAAGATATGGTCAACAAAGACTGGCTAATCGTGCACAATTTGCTACATTGATTGGTAATGATATATCTAATACTGAATTAGGTAATCGTGTTGGTATGGCAGTAAATCGTTTGGCTAATACTAATCCAGCCGTTTTAACACAATTAAGAAGTTACTATCCTTCAATTACTAATTCAGATATTGTTTCTTATTTCTTATCACCAGATGAAACTTTGCCAGAGTTAGAGACAAAAGTAGCAACAGCCGAAATTGGCGCTACTGCTGCTCAGTATGGTTTAGCATCTGACTTAACTAGAATTTCTGAACTGCAAAAATATGGCGTTGACCTAGCAAGAGCACGTCAAGGTTATGAAAACATAGCCCAGGTTTTGCCTAGAACTGAAATTTTAAGCGATATTTATAAGCAGGCTGGAATTAATTATAACCAAGCAACTGCTGAACAAGAAGAATTTAAAGGGCTTGCTTCTGCAAAACGAGCACGTAATCAATTAGCCCAACTTGAAGCAGCAGCATTTAGCGGCTCAACAGGTTTAGGCAGAAGTTCGCTTACTAGAAATATAGGCGGAGCAATATAAGAATCCCGACGTGGACCGACCAGCCCCACGCGGTGTATCAGACTGGTAGCAAGAGCCAATCCGTTTACCCCTGAATGGAATTGTGGCTTGCGACTAACTACAAAATAGAAAGGGTGGTTGCTATGAGCAACAACTACTGGGATGAAGACGATGAAGACCAAGATACACCTGAACAACAGTTAACTGGTGATGACTTAGTTAAGAAACTAAGAAAAGCCAAGCGTGCTGATGAGAAGCGTATTAAAGAACTTTCCGAACAACTTGAAGGATTCCTCAAGGAGAAAAAGGAAAACACCGTCAAAGAAGTCCTAGCCAAAAAGGGAGTAAACGCTAAGGCTGCTCGCCTTATCTTGAAAGATGTGCAGGAAGCCACTGAGGAGTCTATTGACTCTTGGCTCCGTGATAACGGAGATTTAATCGGCTATAACCCACAGGCTGAAAAGGTAGAGGAACAGCAGAATCTTGCGACATTACGTCAGCAAGATGTTCTTACCCAAGGCGGAATTGCTCCAGACAAAATCGTAGACATTGAGTCACGTATGGATAGTGCGGATTCAATGGATGAGTTAATTAACTTACTACGTAATTCCTAACCGTTCATAGTCACTGGAGGTGACGCAAAACAATGGCTAACCAATATACGTCAACCGCGAGCACATCGCTCGGAGGTTCCGTTGGTGGTGCTGGTCTAGTACAGAAGGCGTATGACCGTCTTCTAGAGTTTGCGCTTCGCTCTGAACCACTCATTCGTTCAGTCGCAGATAAGCGTCCTGCTCGTCAGGCAATCCCAGGTCAAACCGTAGTTCTACAGAAGTACGTTGACCTAGACCAAGCAACATCTACTCTTACAGAGACAACTGACCCAGATGCAGTTTCTCTATCAACACCTACAACTGTAACCGTAACTCTTAATGAGTACGGTAATGCAGTTCTAGTAACCCGTGCTCTTGAGTTGTTCTCACTTGCAGATGTAGACCCAGCAATTGCAAATATCATTGCATACAACCTTGCTGACTCTATTGATGCAGTTGCAATGACAACCTTGAAGTCAGGTTCAAACGTACTATACGGCGGTAGCCGTACATCAACCGCAACACTTACTGCTTCTGACACAATTGACTCAGCAGATATCCGCAAGGCTGTCGCTAAGTTACGTGCTAACAAGGCTAAGTATCGTCGTGGTTCCCTATACTGGACAGGTATCCACCCAGAAGTTTCTCACGACCTTCGTGCAGAATCTGGTAACTTGGGCTGGAACTTCGTTCACGCACAATCAAACCCAGCAGTAGACAAGATTTGGGCTGGCGAAATCGGAGATTACGAAGGCGCGTTCTTCGTTGAATCACCACGTCTTTACAATGCTAAAGATGGCGCTGACCAGACCGCTCTTGCTACAACTGCTGTAACTGTTGCAGGTGTATCTGCAGGATTTACAATCGGAGTTGCTTCATCTTCTGTTATCGCACAGCGTGCAGAAGTTGGCGACAAGGTTGCTGCTACAAACCTCGGTTCAGGTGCAAAGATTGCTGCTATCTCCACTTCTGGCGATACCACAACAATCACACTAACTGTTGCTAATACTGGTGCAGTTTCTGCTACAACTGTAGTAACTGTAACTCCAGTAACCCGTACATTTGATACAATCGTCTGTGGACAACAGGCAATGGCAGAAGCCGTTGCTGAAGAACCACACATTGTCATCGGTAACGTAACTGATAAGTTGATGCGCTTCCGCCCAATGGGCTGGTACGGCGTACTTGGCTTTGCAGTTTACCGCGATGAGGCTTTGTACCGAATCAACACTGGTTCTTCAATCGCTGCTCTCTAGTTGATTGACTCTGCAGGGTAGGCATATTAGAAAAGTCTACCCTTCGGGGTGAGTTCATTAGGAGGACTTAATGACTGAATGGCTATTTAAAACACCGACAGTACTAGAAGGTCCTGCTGGTGGTGGAAGATTATTTTACTTTTACAAAATAGACCGTGGTATAACTATTGTTAAAGATAGTGACGGAGACTATATACAAATTAGATATCCACAAGATGAAGATTTATTAGATTATGCAGAAGTCTATCGTGGTGGTTATAACCATACAGTAGATGATGCAACTAAAGCAGCCTTAATAGCAGGTAATGTTGGAGTTACAGAGGATAACTTTACAGCGCTATGAAACATTGGGAACATCATCCAGAGCCAGTGGACGGATGCTTTGGGTGTAAGGGACTATCCATCCAGATGAATGCAGGTGACGCAGATAGCCGTAGGTCTATCCCTAATAAAGCGTTTAACAAAGAATTGGATGCCTATAAAGAAGCAAGAAAGCAAGGCATTCAGCCCGCTGGAACTTCTATGAAGAAAATCCAAGAGGCAATTAAGGCTAGTGATGTACTTGGTAAACCGTATGACGCGGGCAAGATGGCACCAGCCAAACATATCAACAAAAAATCCGCAGCGATAATGAAAGAACTAGGAGCATAAAATGCCAATGGTAAACGGAAAGAAATTCCCATACACAGCCAAGGGTAAGAAAGCAGCCAAAGCCTATGCAAAGGGTGAGGAAATGGAATCTAAGGCTGAGAAGAAAATGGAAATGAAAAAGGGTATGAAGAAGATGGCAGCAAAGAAAATGGCTGCTAAGAAGAAGAAGAAATAATTATGCCTAAAGTTTCTAAATCGCCAGACCAGGCTATAGCAAAATACAACAAGCAACAGTCTAAAAAAGAAGATAGAGCAATTATCAAGGCTGAGGCTATGTATGAAAAGTTAATTAATCAGGGCAAAGTAACCCCTGCTAATCGTAGACAGATTAAAGAAAAAATCGCTAGAAAGACTGGCGTATATGTTACAACGGATGCAGACTAATGAAGGCTAAAAAGGGTATGGGCTTTAAAGCAGCCCAGAAATCTATTGCTAAAAAGCAAGGTATTAGTATGGAATCTGCTGGAGCAATCTTAGCCAGCGGTGCTCGTAAAGCCTCTGCTGCTGCTAAGAAAAAAAATCCTAACCTTAAAAAAGTTAAAGGTGCTATGAAGAAGGGTAAGAAATAATGGCAATGTCCAAAGAAGTTGGTGGCGGTGCTACCCGTGGGGCAGGTATGTCAGTTGGTGGTGGTGCACGTCCTAAAAAACCAAAAAATGTAGTTAAGGTTAATAGTAATCCAGTACCAACACCAGTTAAAACAAACACATATGTTGAAAAGCCTTCTTCTCAATCTAAGTATGATTGGTCAGACCATAAATGGAATGCAAAGGAAGGAACTGGTCCTTACGGTGAGCCAACATTTAATAAGAATGCAAAAGTTCCACCTATTAAAGTAAATACTAATCCAGTTCCTGGCAAGACAGTAATTGGACCATTGGCTCGTCAAATTAACGCAAAGCGATTAATGCAATAATGTCATCGGGTAAATACAAACCGCATTATGGATTTAACCCAATCCAAATCAAAGATGGGATGATAGTGCGGTTACGCAAAGATGGAACAGTAAAAGCAGTACTAGGAAAGTATGGGGAATATGGCAAACAAAGCAGACCCAAGGCTTAAAAGGGCTGGCGTATCAGGTTATAACAAACCTAAAAGAACACCTAATCATCCAACTAAATCACACGTTGTTGTGGCTAAATCTGGAGACCAAGTTAAGACTATTCGTTTTGGCGAGCAAGGTGCTAAGACTGCAGGTGCTCCGAAGGCTGGAGAATCTGAACGTATGAAAATGAAACGTAAATCCTTTAAGGCTAGACATAGTAAGAACATAGCAAAGGGCAAAATGTCCGCAGCCTATTGGGCTGATAAAGTGAAATGGTAGGAAAATAAAATGGCATCATCACTCGGCAAAGGAACACCAATTCCAGTTTTACCAGGAGTAGACTATTCAGGTCCCCTGGATATGACTGTACCAAAAGTGCCAGACAGACCAAGTAAGAAAAGACCACGTCAACCTAAAATTAAACCAGGTGGTCCTAAAAATACTGGACCTATTAATTATACTTCAATTGCAAAACAAAAAGAAGTAAACCCAGTTTACAAGACGTACTAATGAATAAAAAAGGTAAAGCATTTTGGGACAAGAAGAATCCAAAGCGTACATCTACAAAACTGACTGCTGCTCAGAAGGCTGCAGCCAAAGCACGTGCAAAGGCTGCGGGACGGAAGTATCCGAACCTAGTAGACAATGCTGCAGTACTAAAGAAGAAAGGTAAGTAATGGCAACAGGCACAGCAGGTAGTTCTTTTACAAGTGAATTAAATCGCTTGGCTAATGGTGGGACATATCCAGCCATATCTGCATATCAGGCACCAACTGCTGCTGCCAATGACTATGCAGGTACTACAGGCTTAGCACTAATTGCAGCATTAAATACAGCAGCAGATGCTACTCGCCAACCTGATGATTACAAAGCACTAGGTGGAATCTGTAATGAACTTGCTGGTACTACAGACCTATCACCTACCGACGCTCTAAGGAGCATTAACCTATGACTTATACCTTATCCCAGATAATGGATGAAGTTCAGATTAATCTATCTGGATACACCTATCAGCAAGACCGTTCTACTTATTTAGTATCTGCTGTCACTACAACAACTTCTCCTAGTTCTTCACCATTAGTCCTTAGCCTAGGTTCTACTCAAGATGTAGGCAAAGGTGTAGTTGAAATTGATGAAGAATTGTTATGGTTAGATAGCGTAGACCGTGTTTCTAATACAGCCATTGTTGCTCCTTATGGTCGTGGTTATTTAGGTACTACTGCTAGCACCCACGCTGTAGATACAAAGGTAACTATTAGCCCAATCTTTCCTAGATACAGTATTAAGAAGGCTGTTAATGACACTATTCAGGCTATTGGTAGTGCTGTCTTTTCCGTTAAGCAAACTACATTTACATACAATGCAGCAATCACAACATATGAATTTGAAAATCTAAACATAGAAAATATCCTTTCAGTATCTTGGCAGGATATAGGTCCATCTAAAGAATGGATACGCGTCAAGCGTTGGGACTTTGACCCATTTGCTGATGTAAATACTTGGGGTGCTGGTAGTCAGACCCTAACTATCGGGGACGTAATTATTGCAGGTAGAACGGTTAAGGTTATGTATACAACCGAACCAACTATCTTTACTTCTAACTCAGAAGACTTTACTACGCAGACTGGTTTACCAGAATCTTGTAAAGATGTAGTAGTTCTTGGTGCTGCTTATAGATTACTACAATATCTAGACCCAGCCCGTGCTGCTCAGTACAGCCCACAGGCTGATGAGATTGATGCTAAGCGCCCATTTGGTGCAAGCAATACTGCAGTCCGACAACTATTTGCTTTATATACACAGCGTCTTAACGAAGAACGCTCTAAGCAACAATCACAGTATCCACCACGCCTTCACTACAGCGCCCGATAGGAAGATAAATGACAACACGGCAATACTCATCACGGTCCCAACAGACTACGTTAACAGGTGCTATCACATCTGGTGCTACCTCTATGACGGTGGTTTCAGGTACATCACTACTCGGCGGTGTCAGCATTGCTGCTGGTACTACCTTTACATTAGTAATTGATGTTGATACGGCGCTTGAAGAAATTGTAGATGCAACGGCGGTATCTACTAATACCTTTACCATAACAAGGGCTATTGACGGCTCTACAGCACAAGACCATTCAGCAGGTGCGGTTGTTCGGCATATGGCAATCGGGCGGGATTACAGAGATGCTAATCGTCACACTGAAGCAACGGCTGCTTATACAGATGGTGGTGGTAATAACCACACACTTCACGGTATTGCTACTGGTGAAGGTGATGTAGTAGGTACAGCCAAGACACAAACACTTACTAACAAGACTCTTACTTCTCCTACAATTACCAACCCAAGCATCTCTGGTGCTGGTGTTGATGCAAGCATTGTTTTTGAAGGTGCTACTGCTGATGCTTACGAAACTACTCTTACAGTAGTTGACCCAACACAAGACAA